>Ga0105053_10012527_pt1 | contig 10192 bp, 5 predicted proteins | sample BON01_FD_78093 | JGI IMG/M metagenome (GOLD analysis project Ga0105053, IMG submission 78093) | Freshwater microbial communities from Lake Bonney liftoff mats and glacier meltwater in Antarctica - BON-01 | ecosystem: Environmental > Aquatic > Freshwater > Ice > Glacier meltwater | place: Lake...
AAATCTTGTTCCATTTACATTTGGTGCGTAAAAATGGAAACTCCTGAAAAAAAATATCGAGCAAATCGACCATTTTTGAAACATTTGTTGGGAAAAGTTAGTTAAATGTGTACGGTCTGGACGACAGGGGTGGACCATAAAATATTCAGAAAATTAGTTCCTCATCTTCAATGTTCGAAGATTATTTCAGAGATATTATGTCGCCATATTTCGAATTTCAAAAGTTAAATAGTTGTTGTAGGTTGATCCATTTGGGGGGGGTTAAATTTTAATTATCTTCTGTTTGTTTAAAATACTGATGGCGGAGTGAGAAATTCAAAATATTTATTTCAAAAGGAGGTTTGGCAAGAGTTTGTTGAGCCAAATAGATCGAGCAATGTCATCATAGAATATGACAACATAATAAAACTTGCTGTTTGGTTGAGAGGATTCCATTTTCTGGTTCTTCTTGCCGAAACCAATTGTCAAAATAGGAAGAGGACCTTTATCCACCAAGAGTTCATTCAAGTCGTATAGATGATGAACATTGCGCATTAGCTTGTCGTTTTTGAAAATGTTCAGATCCGATATATCGTTTCCTGGTCCATCAAACCTCCATGAACTCCAATCAACATCAACGACTGAAAAGATCGAGTCTGTAGCGATTATGAGTTTCGGGATTCTGGTGGTAGCAGTTATGAGGAGGATTTGAGTACATATCTTTTTACCAAATAGAGATTCAAAACCAGATCGTTTCATTGGTCCAGATGTTTTGCAAGCTTGTTCTGAATGTTCCTTGGAATTGGAACTCGACTCGATCACAAAATTAACAGCGTTGATCAGCAACTGGTCTTCCTCGAGTTTAAGGGCTCTAATACTTGATTCAAATTTGGCTGAAGCAATTCGACATCTCGCCACCTTCGATGCATGTCAAGAAATGTCATGTACAAAGTGTCTGCGACACCGGACACATATGTGGATACTGAAAACAGTTCCACTTCTCCACCGTGGAAATCCGATGCCCTATGAGAGATGTGCAGTTCCTGTCCAAACCGTCCCAGCACGATACGATTGATGGCACGGTAAGGTCGACGCCACAAGAGCACAGGCACTTTGCTTTTGGAAATGACTCCCGGGAAGCTCAACAATAATGGATTCGAAAATGGTTTGTCGTTCTCGGACCAGTTAGACTGCCAATTGGGTTTTGTGAAACAGTAATACGCCTCGGATGTCAGCATAAGGAGCACACGTTTGGGGCCTTCTGCAGAGTGAATATCAACAAAGCAACTCGTTAATATGCGTTCATTACCAACTCGATCTCGTTCCCACACTCCTGACGTGGTATCGGACTCAAGAGCTTCCCGCGGTAAAGGCATCGAAGGCTCGAATTGCCAAGTAACTTTTCCGTTCACACGAGTCGAGGCTTTAGTGGTGGGTCTTGATCCTGTGCAAATCGCAAAAATAGACATATTCGTTTTCGGTGTTGCGACTGACGGTTTCGATTGTATGGCTGCGTCTTCATTCGACCAAAGCAATCGGTCCAAATCATATCCAACGCGAGCACAAGCAACCCGATTCAAGACTTCCTGTATTGCGGATGCGCGTATGTGATTGGGAGAGTAATGGAGGGATGTGTTCAAGTGAGTCGACATTTTTCGAAGAATCTCATACCGGGATTTTGGCACCGCACCCAGTATATCAATGATAATTTGGTTGATATGAATCACAATGAATGCATCAAGTTCATCTGCGGAAGTGTTGTTGCCACCAAAATTAGAATGCTCCAGAAACAGAATTACATCGGATACAACGCTCGAATATGGGATCAGCTGGCCCCATAACTTTTCCATGACAGCTGCTCTTGCAGCAGGTTCAAGTGCTATATTCGGTCGACCTCGCTCGGAGAGTCTCAATGACTTCATTTGTGAAGACACTAATGCCAGAGTTCTGGTAGCGTGTACTAAAGTCAACTTGTCTTCGAAACTCATCGACTGGTTCGCCTTCATTGATATACCCAAGGTCACGATAATTCTGCGAGCTGCAGCACATGTAATAGAATATCTTGCAAGTATCGCGGGGGTAGTTTCTCGCTTGATTCCAGATATCAAGCACAATTCGTAACAAATCGCCATGAACTTTGCTCCAAGTAGGCAAACCCCCCATTCAGGCTTTCCGGGTGGCCCCATGCATAAAGCTGCTAGGGTTTTCAATTTTGATGTTGACCCTAAAACAGACTTTGCACTTTGAATACTTTCTTCGTTTCCGAAACATAACATAGCGTAGAATATCCTAGTTGCAGCTACGAGTAACTGGGAGTTCTGCTTCTCGTCATGCAAACCGCCTTTGCCAATGAATTGGTGATCGAACACAGAATCGGAGGAGGTTAAATTTGCAGATTCAAATTTCTTGTAAGCATTTGCCCCAGCGAAATCAAATTGCCCTTCTTCCATGTACTTGCGAACTAAAACATGTTTACCAGAATCCAGCAACGGGTCTTCCTCTACTGAAAAAGGATCAGACATCGCTTGCTCTAGTACTGCACCAATATCAATTGTGTGGTAACTATGTAGCACCGCAGATGATGGTTGTACTGATGAATCATCGCTAATGATGCTACCAGCTAAAAACGCCAATAGCCTTTCAATGCCACTGAATTTAGCAAACTGGAGATGTTGAACCATGGTGGCATTGATGCGATCTTTTGAGGACACGGACCATACAAATGTTTTGGCTGAAACTCCCAGTGTGTGTCCCATAGGATGGTTCCACATAAAGCCCATTTGAAACTCGGCAGCAATATCCAGTGCCATCAGTTCCTTAAAGGATTTACCAGAATCGAATTTGACATTGGTGTAATTGGACGAGCGAGACATGGACGAGTATTTAGTTTCAAAATTTTCGAAACCACAAAGAACATCGCCAATACGACGAAGAACACGGGCGGCTACCACACCATTCGGCTTCACAGAGTGAATTCCCACTAGAGTACGTAACAAGTAGTCTGTCTGTTTTCCAGCTGGTGTTTGTTCCACAAATGTAGGTTCATATTCCGCCCTCTCATGCTGCTCTTCCGAAGTTGGAGTAAAAACAAAATAATCGGAGTTCTTGTCCTCCAATTGAAGAACTTGGACCATCAAGTCTAAATTGGTACCACTTTGGAGTACTTCGTGCAATTCAGGGTAACGAGAAGATGCAAGGAGAAACTGAACGCATGCCTGGCTAAGCAACCACTTTTCTCTTGTTTCCTCTGCTTGTCCATTAGTATCCCTTCTTTCGTTTCGAACCAAAATTGATAAGCACGAGGATATTGCTACTTGGGCGAATTTCTCTCTGAAGCTTTCACCCACTGCTTCTTTTGACTCACAAATGTCCGTCATCAGTTGAAGAGCCCCAGCTACGACCTCCTCTTGGTTCCCTGAAGAGATATTGGTAACATTCTTCACAAGATCAACAAGCCATGCTACTTCGTCATTGTCGAATTCGTAGAGCGGGATTTTTCTCAAGCAATCAATCGAAGCTTTTCTAACACCATCGGAAGGTGTATCCAAACAAGTGAATAGACGTTCTTCTCTTGAGGCATTGTTCATCTCCTCTGTAGCATTGATCGCCGCTGGCACCAATGGATCCAGCGCAAGATGGCACACGATTCCTATGAGTTCAAGAATGGCAATGAAGAATGAATGCATGATCGGGCTCGTCAAATCCTTTAAAGAAGACACTGCCGATGGCACATACTCAAGAATTTCCTTTTCAGGAAGAAGAGCACACATGGAACTGAACGCATCTGAATTGGGATTCAACATATCTAGTAACGGGACAAAATTCTTCAGCATTCTCGCCACTTCGAAAAAGACATCATTGTAGTCCAATGTGCTGCCTTCATACGCCAATGGAAACCAGTTGGGAGAAGCTCCGAGCACTGCTGCAAATCCTTTCAAAACGGCGGTAAGAATCAATGGCCCTGAATCTTTTGATGAGTAAAATTTACCCAACAAACTTAAATATCCCACCCTGGGATGTATCAGACCAAAATATATGTTTCTGCTACAACTGAGGGCAGCCACACATGCAATCAAATCCGTTTTCAGCATATCATGGTTTAAATCGTTCTTAATGATTCTTCCCTCTCCAATTGTTTTTAAAGTGCTAAATACATCACGTTGAGTATTCTCCGCAGCGAATATATCTGCAGATCGATGAATTACAACGCCATCCTGCTTTAAAATGTCAAACTCCGCTAGACACCGAACAACTTTCAAAAGACTTCGGTATCTGTCGCTATCAGTGGATGTGTTTTCAAGTTGTCTTGCGATTGGAACCGCTACATCCATATCCCCAAGTTCTCTTGCCATTGTAGGGAACACAGCAATGCTAGCACACAAGTTAACGACTTCCATCGCCAAAGAGCACTTCGCAATCGGGTGTCGTTCATGCAAAACCTCGGCCAAATGTTTAGACATGCCATTGATTGAATTCATGGTGGTGGAATTAGCAGTGAATAAATCAGCGATTTTAGTGATAACAATGTAAATTCGAAGGCGTAGACCGTTTTGATTGGTTTTATCCAACAATGGGATCAAGGAGTCTCCAAATACTTCCAGCATCGCGAGCGCATGGTTTTCTCCAGCAGATACAAAATCTTCTAATTGAGCTAAACTTTTATCGCCGATGCATCCTTCTTGTATGGTGGCAAGATATGCGGTGATACGAAGAAGTTGTTGCAAGAGTTGTGGCTGTCTCTCAGACAGCAAGACGATGTTTTGAAGGAGCTCTTCAGTTGAAAGCTCCACTTCTCGAGAGTCTTGCCCAGCAGGAAACAATCCGGAAGTCCCTCGCGTATCGACCATGGCATATACATCGTTGCTCATCTTGCCGATATTCTGGACTGCGTAGGAAGGATGCAAAAAGCAATTTTCAAGAACATCGTTTAATTCAGAGAGAGACGGCAGATCAGTTTTTGAAATAGGGGTTGTTATCGTCTCTACCAGTTCTATGGATGAGAGTTCAGGTGGTTCCAATTCCATTTCCTTTCCGAATGTTTTCTTGGCATAGTCATCGGCAATTAGCTTGAGATCCTTTTTTACGATGTAGCTGTCTATTCGATCTAATGATCGAGAACCGATAACCCGTCTGCTTCGATATCTTGCTAGGACAATGACATAGTAGTTGGGAACCGTATCTACCACTCTATTATCGGCCATTGAAAGTGTTTTCAATTTCGAAAGCGTTTTGAACACGATAGCATCATTTGCAAATTGGTACTCAGATGCCCAATTCAAATTGTTTCCTCGAAGATCTAGTACCTCCAAGTATTTTCCTTTCTCTAACATACGAAACGTGTCCTTGGTAAGCGCATTTTGCTGCAAGTGGAGGGTTTTCAGATTGGGCATCGAAGCAAGATCAGGAAAATCGGTCATCCGATTGAATGACAAATCCAGAAACACCAAGTTGCTCATCCTAGAAGACCATGTGTTTAGCTTAGGTTTGTCCTGATTGGAACATAGATACTCTATTCGATTGCTGCTAGCATAAATACGACGAATGGAGGTGGTTGTCAAATAATTCAACTCGAATAGTGAATCAAGTGCATTCTGTTGTAAATCGATTTCTTCTGGCTTCAAATTGTAATCTTTCACGAGCTGCCCCAGCCCCTTCAGGGAAAGCAAGTTGAAGTGATCCCCTTTTAAACTGAGAGTTAATTTGTCGCGCGCTGAATTACGGAAGTTTGAATCATTCAAGTGGGTATGTATGACCGGCATCCTTGCTCTGAAGAATACAAGCGGAGTGGTTTTGTGGGTTGGAAAGTGCTAGCAGATATGCGAGCTTGTCGCTGGACTGTATCTTCGTGCGTTGCGGGGGGCTTTTGTCGCTGTTTAATAATAACGCTTCTTCGATGAGCTCAATTGAGAGCGCTGTGCAAATGGAGTTACAGGACTATCTTTCTGAAAAGGGGGTGAACTCTCTTTTTATTAAGATCGTGGAGCAATTGCTATTGAGCAAGCCGGAATCACCTGTGAGCTTCATGATGGAGTACCTTAAAGTCAACTTTCCGGAAGACACCAAAGGGTTTTGCAGGATCGAAGACTTGCAAGAAAAAAAAGACCCCGCTGAAATCGATGACAGTGATGAAGACAGCGATGAATTCATTGGTACTATTCCACAAATGAAATCCAACTCAAGCAGTCGTCGGTTGTCGGTATCTGCTGCTGTGCTTCATCCAAATACGCTGGCACCCCAAAAGCGCTTTGAAAAATCTCCCGTAGATAACCAGCGCTTGACTGACATATTGAAAAGGAATTTTCTCTGTGCTCACTTAGATGAAAGCGACCTAAAGACCTTGGTCGATGCTTTTGAAACCACTGAAACCGAAGCAGGAGTTGAAATTTTGCGTCAAGGTGATCTGGTTGCAGAACATTACTATGTATTGGATACCGGGAGTGCGGAGGTATTCAAGGATGGTGAGAAAATTCTAACTTATTCCAGTGGTGATGGCTTTGGCGAATTGGCTTTGATGTACAACACTCCGAGAGCAGCAACTGTGAAATCTTGTTCTGAATGTAAGCTATGGCGCTTGGATCAAACGTCCTTTAAAGCTATTTTAGTGGCATCTGCAATAAACAAACGAGAAAAGTATATAGAGTTCCTTGAACTTGTTCCCATTCTTGGTGAGATGGCATTGAAGGAACTTCAGGTCCTTGCCGATACATTGGTAGAACATATATATGTACAAGATGATGTGATTGTGAACGAAGGAGATCCTGGGGATGAATTCTTTATTATCGCATCTGGTTCTGTTTCTGTTTTTAAAAAAGGCGAGGAAGTTTCTGTCCTTAAAGAAGGGAACTATTTCGGAGAAATTGCATTAATAAGTACCAAAAATAGACAAGCCACTGTAGTAGCCAAGACGTCCACTGTTAAAGTACTGGTGGTTCATCGAAAGGTTTTCCAAAGAGTCTTAGGTCCAATAACTGATATGCTTTGGCGGAACTCTTTGGCATAGCTCTTCATCACAATACCTTATGAAGTAAATTAATTACCTAACAGGAAACAAATCAAATACAAATTCAAAAATCGAGAAAAATATATTTGTATGCGGAACGGTCCCCTCTGTTGTAACGGCATACAATCATGAATTTGATAACACTGTCGTTGTTGGCTGCTTACTACTTTGCTGGTATCTCATCACAAGCATGTCCAAATGGTTGTTCAGGTCACGGTAGTTGTGAGTTCTTTGGAAGTGATGGTGCTATATGCTTCTGCACCGATGCCTACAGCACCTCAGAAGCTCCTGATTGCTCGCTGGTAAGTAGTCACTCTAACGAATAATGAATTTATTTGACTGGTGTATAGCGCGCATGTTCAAAGGGTATTGCTTGGTGGGATTTTGCTACCGCTGATGACACTGCTCATGCCCTAGCAGAATGCAGCAACATGGGACTGTGTGATCGATCAACGGGACTTTGCAAGTGCAATAAAGGTTTCGAGGGAATAGCATGTGAGAAAACTAGCTGCCCCTCGACAATATTAGGAACATGCAACAGCCGTGGAAGATGCATGAGTATTAGAGAAGCGGCCGAGGAGAAGAATGATGTTAATCTTTTCACTCAAACCACGTATGATTTGTGGGATGCGGACAAGATTCAAGGGTGTGTATGCGATGAGGGCTACTCGGGGTTTGATTGCAGTGAACGGCTTTGCATGATTGGGCATGCTACCTATGACGTGGTAGCGTCCCAAGAAGTTCAAATTATTGACTGCGTCTGTCAAACGACGTGCTCTGGAAGTTTCTACCTTGAGTATAAAAATTCACACACCAAAATCATGCATGATTTCACCGCCTCTGATATTGTTGAGGCTTTACAAATGCTTCCAAGTATTCGTTTGGTGGATGTGTCGTTCATCAACGGCGCAAGTGTTTGCGATAATGATGGGGTTTCGACTAAGATAACCTTTAGGAGTATGCCAGGTGATCTGCCAGACATAATTGTTTCAAAAAACGCATTGATATCCAGTGGGACAGTTCCAACTGTGAATATTCGAACAAGTGGTACCACTGGTGATCAAGGGGGTACTTCAGCAGATGGTACAGGCGAAGCTCTAAGGGAGTGCTCTGGTAAAGGCTATTGCCATCTTTCTACTGGCACATGCTACTGTCTTACTTCATTAGCTAGTACAGGAGGAGCATTTGAATCTAGTGATGGAGAAGGAGGAACCGGTGTCTACCACGATTGTGGTTACGCGTCTACTGTTCCTATTGGCTGTCCGTATGGAGACTACGAAGGAGTAAACACTGAATGTTCTGGGCGAGGCACTTGCTCTGGTGCCTCTACGTACGAATGTAGTTGTGATTCTGGTTATACTGGATATGCTTGCCAATATCAATCATGTCCTTATGGCCTGGCTTGGTTCAGTGAAGCAACTGCATCAGATACTGCCCATCCTAGCATGGAGTGCAGCAATCGAGGAACTTGTGATAGAGACACAGGTATTTGCGCTTGTGGAGATGGCTTTGATGGAGACGCTTGCGAAAGAACTGTGTGTCCAGGTGAGGAAGATACAATATGCAATGGACATGGTACCTGCTTCTCTATGAAAAACATTGCATATCTCTCTGTAAGTGAACTCGGAGATCTTCGAGGAGTCACCTATGGAATGAGTGCATCGTTGAATACTTGGGATTTTGAGCAGAGTTATGGATGCTATTGCGATGCCGGGTATTTTCATGGGCCATTCGCGTACGATTTCAGTGATTTCAGTGGTAGCTATGATTGCTCCCTATTGACATGTCCATATGGAGATAATCCTGCTACTCTAAACCAAGTGAACGAAGTTCATGAAATAAACTGTATTGCTACTGCAGGCGCATTCACTGTCACTTTCAGGCAAGTAACTACCCAGGACATTGCTTTCGATGCGGATGTAGAAACATTTAGAGCAGCACTTAATCTACTTTCTTCTATTCATCAAGTGGAAGTTACGTTTTCTGGAGCTTCTACGGTATGTTCCGCTGGCGGAGGTACCACTATCACTCTCGCTTATAATATACCTGGTGATTTACCATTGCCTTCCGTGGATACAACTGAATTAACTGGTGCGACTGTTACCGTGCACGAAGTGATTCAGGGCACCACTGAATTTGTTGAATGCTCAGGCCAAGGAACTTGCGATAGAACAACTGGAGAATGCCTTTGCTATTCTGGATACACAAGCAGTGATGGAAGTGGAGACGGTGAAACATATGGTAGTCGCGGTGATTGTGGTGCACTCTCCAAATATGCATTGTCTACAGATCTACTCGGCGAGGAAGAAGAATTATAAGATACATTTGAATACCATCTGATTTTTAACGCTAGGAGATTATTGATAATTATATTATTATTTATATATGAACTAATATAAGAGAGAAAATAATATCTAATGGGTCAAATGTCTTCTTTATGGTTGGCACGTGCATGTCGGGCCAAATGGAGTAATTTCTGGTCCAGCATTTAGAAGACATTCTCCAGTAGCTTGCATCTTGTTTTCAAAATAGTAAAATGCACTATCTCCTTCAGGAATAATTCCTTGGTCAACAACAAAAGCATTGCGTTTTTCAACATACAAGTCAAGTCGGTCCAAATCAGTCTGGCGCGGATCCTTGTTGCACGCAACATTTACCCGGATTTCTTGGCTTGTACCGATTTTAAGAGTTTGGTTGAACCACTTGGTGTATCGAGTACCTCCAACAATTGGAATTTCATCGATAGGTTCAGTAATCTGACCTAATCTTCGCGAGTATTCAGGGCAGTCTGACAGTCTAGCTACAACTTCACCGTTAATACGTACAACGATAATGTGGTTCATTTGGTGACCATCTGGTCGAATGATAGAGTTAACTTTGTAATCAACCACTCCTCCTTCAACACTATATCCGTTTTGGTAGTCTGCAGTAGGGCTGGTTCTAGTACATACACGTTGGTCTGCTGGCTTGCTTTGGGTATCGAAGTTGCACACATAAGGATCTCCAACAATTGCGCAATCTCCGTCGCAAATGCATCCTAATGGAGCAGTTGGTGCCATTGTGCTAGGAGCCGACGTGGTTGGTGCCAATGTTGTAGGGGATGAGGTGGTAGGTGCATCAGTTGGTGCAGATGTCGGAGCTGAAGTAGTTGGTGCATCAGTTGGAGCTTCGGTTGGAGTAGAGGTAGTTGGTGCAGATGTCGGAGCTGAAGTT
>Ga0105053_10012528_pt1 | contig 10191 bp, 9 predicted proteins | sample BON01_FD_78093 | JGI IMG/M metagenome (GOLD analysis project Ga0105053, IMG submission 78093) | Freshwater microbial communities from Lake Bonney liftoff mats and glacier meltwater in Antarctica - BON-01 | ecosystem: Environmental > Aquatic > Freshwater > Ice > Glacier meltwater | place: Lake...
AATTTCGAACCCACCGTAGCGGCTCGCATCATCGTGGACGGATTGCCCCTAAGGAATTTCCCTTATCCGCATACGGGCATCGTGAAAGGAGACTCGCGTTCGCTTTGTATCGCGATGGCATCGATTATTGCGAAGGTGACGAGGGACCGGTTGATGGTGGAGATGGACTCGGAGCATCCCGGTTATAATTTTGCACAGCATAAGGGCTATGGCACGGACGAGCACCGCGAAGCCCTCTTGGAGATCGGTCGATGCGCTCAGCACCGTGAGGTTTTTTTGAGAAAGATTTTTGCCAAGCGAGTGGATCCTGATCAGGTGGACTTCCTGGATGATTCACCGGACGAATCCTAGTAAAGGACATGGGCGACGTTGACCACGCGGCCTAGGTTGTTCACAAAAATCACGATGCCCCCGAAGAAACATTCTTCACTTGATCGTGTGCTTGGCCGTCTCGACACCCTGGATTCGGTCAACTTGACCAATCTCGTGCAACGACTCGCGCGAGAACGTGGTCTGTTTGAGGATATCTTTAATGTGCTCCAAGAGGGCGTGCTTGTTATCACGATCGACGGTGAAATCGAATACGCCAATGCCGCTGCCCATCACTTGATCGGTCTCGGGGGGGATGAATTGGTCGGGGGAATATTATGGCGATTGGTGCCCGGCTTAAAGCCATCTCTCGGAGCGTCTCTGGATGACGAGGCGACCATGCCGGTGATGACTCGTGAATTCGAGCTCACCTATCCTGAGTCACGCACGGTGCGACTCTACATGGTGCCTTTTCACGGGGAGCATCACTCGGGCGGACGGCGATTCGCGGTGATTCTTTCTGACATCACCCGGGATAAACAGAGCACGGAGGAGCGGATCGAAAATGAGCGCACCTCCTCGGTGTTGTTACTCGCGGCGGGGGTCGCTCACGAATTGGGTAACCCGCTCAATTCACTCACGATTCATTTACAACTGATTAATCGGAAGTTGAAGAAACTGAAGGCCAGTAAGGAACTCGATTCGGTGGCCGATTCGATTCGTATTTGCGAAGGCGAGGTGCAACGGCTCGATGGGATTATCAGTAATTTCCTCGAAGCGATCCGACCACAGGCGCCCGATTTTGACGTGACAAAACTCACTGAAGTGCTCGGCGAGGTGCTCTCATTCCAACAACATGAGTTGGAGGATCGTGGCATCCAAGTTGAGGCCGAGACGCCCGACGATTTACCGATCGTGATGGCAGATCGTAATCAGGTGAAACAGGTATTTTTCAATCTGATAAAAAATGCGGTGGAGGCGATGCAACCAGGTGGCGAGTTGCATATCAAATCACGTGCTGATGACGAGATGGTCTATCTCGCTTTCGGTGACAGCGGAGAAGGGATCAAACAGGAGGAATTGACGCGACTTTTTGAGCCCTACCACACCACGAAAGAAGGCGGTAACGGACTCGGATTGATGGTCGTGCAACGCATCATGCGCGAGCACGGCGGGCAAATTGGCGTGGAGAGTAAGGAAGGGGTTGGCACTGTGGTCACGTTGCAATTTCCGCGAAAAGATCGACGCGTGCGGATGCTGGGGAATTGAAGCTATTTTTTATGCGGAAAGCTGGAGAATACCGGCTGATCCAAAATTACAGGGAGGTCGGGAGATTTTGTTCCTGATTTCCACATTGTATTTACGATGATTCTAAATTCATCACTCCCAGCCCGTTTCTATTTATATGAAGCAAAACCTTGTATGCTGACGGAGATCGGACATCTGAGTTTTCCTTCGCGCAAGGTGATTGAATCGTGGGTGCTGGGCGAAAAGCTGTGGCCGATCTGGAACGAAGAATACCTTACGCATGGCGCGGATTGTAGCCGTCTAGATCGCTATCGTCAGCACTGGGATAGCATTCGCGAACACGGTGGGATGAACCGAAGGAGCTCGATGAGATTATTGAGAAATCGCAACGCTTCCAAGGTGAAGCCTCTAAATTTTGGCTCGAATACTACGGTAACCAACCGAATTGCTGGGTCATCTTGCTCTGGAATTTAGCGAATAGCTGCCCACAAATGTCCGATGTCCGCATCGCTTCCCCCTTAGCTGCGTGAAAGAAGCTTACACCACCCTTAAACGCTGATTTATGTCTGAACAACGACCACTACAGCTCTACCTGCACTATTTCAATTATCGGTGGAGAGCCCGCGGGGAACAAAAATTCGATATTCACGATTTGATCGACGATGCGGCGGCTCTCGGATTTAGCGGAGTTAATTTGGGGATCAACAACCTGCCTCATCTCTTTTTGAAAAGTGACGATCCGTCCTATCTCGCGGAGATACGCGCTCATCTAAAAGAGCGCGATCTGGGCGTCGATACTGAGGTCAATGGCACGGAAGCGGAAGCGCTGACCAGAGATCTGCATCTCACGCGACAATTGGGTGCGGACTATCTGCGAACCTACACCGTGCCGTTAAAAGATGGTCGTGATCAGGCCGATGCCGCTGTCGCAGGATTATCCGCAGTGGCGCCTTTGGCGGAAGAATTAGGCCTCACTCTACTGCTAGAAAATCATGAAGATCTCACGGCGACCGAGGTGGCCTCGGCGCTGGATCGGGTGAATCATCCGCGGGTGCAGGCGCTGTTTGATTACGGAAATTCCGCAATCTTCATGGAAGAACCCACTGAATCTGTGCGGGTGTTGGGCCGCTATTCACGCAGCGCGCATTTGAAGGATCACGTGACGATTCCAGCAGGTGTGACCCCGGGAGTGAATGAACCGATGTGGCTCGGAGTTCCGCTGGGCGAGGGGCATTTACCAATTATCGAAACGACGAAAGGGTTGCAGGCCGCAGGGATGACGCGGGTGTGTTTCGAAAACTGCTGGGCCTACGATACTCCTTTTCGGGATCGTCGTGGAACGGGTGAGCTGGGCAGCGGAATCTACGAATTTAGAAAGCCGCCTTATGATCCCCGGATCTGCCTGCCGGGGTATCGTGATCCCGCGAATTTGGAAGGACTCGATATGCCGAGGCTAGAGGAATCGGTGATGCACGATTCAACGCGTTGGTTGGCGCGAACATTCCTGAAAGAGGGGATTGGGTTGGAACGTTCGTTGAGAGTTTAGCTCGGGATCACTGATGCCGCCATAGTCTATGTTGGATAACCGATTGTGGGCACCCATGCGATAAGAGTGGGCAGGGTAGCTTAGAGGCAGAGCTATTTAATGTGGAAAGCTAGAATCGGAGCTGAGTGGCGATGCTTCGAGTATTTCGCGGGCGTAGAGGAAGACGCCGGCGGTCCAGCCCAGGAAGGGGGGCATTTTGTATTCATCGGCCACGTCGAGCGCGCCGGTGATGCCGTTGTATTTTTCCCAGAGTTGGCCGGTGGTTTCGAAATTGCGCGCACACGTGCCAATATATTTTTCGGCCAGTCGCTTGGCGTCATCATGATAACCGTAGCGATCGAGGCCCATGATGGCGACGGCCTGCATCGGTGGCCACGCGTTGGGCGCATCCCATTGATACGTGTTGGCGGAAGTATTGCTGCCTTCCTGGCAGGTGATCAGGCCGTGATCGCGTTCGAGGAGGGGGAGATTGGAGACCATGCGGGCGGCTTGTTCTTCGGAGCAGAGACCACTCCACATTGCGAGCCAAGCGGCCGCAGAAACGACGGGACCGCGGTGGCCATTGGCCCAATCGTAATCGAAATAGAATCCCTTTTCTTCGTCCCACAAATAGCGGTCAACTAGCTCGCGTCTGTCGGTCGCACGCTTTTGCCACCGCGCGACCTCATCGGTCTGGTCGAGTTGGCCGTGGAGCTCGGCCATGGTGAATTCGAAGTGATAGAGCGCGGCATTGGTATCGACGGGATTGAAGTCAGTGCATCGTTGATCAAAGCGCGGGGTGAAATCCCACACTTCGCATTCGGCCATCTTGTGATGGAGGTAGCGCAGGCGCGCGATCGGCTCGGTGGGAATGTCTTTGAGGCGTGTGGCGATCAGCCTTCCGAAGTGATCGACAGTCGCGGGATCGGCATGGGTGTAGGCTCGGTTGAGACCGTTGGGTGCCATGCGTAGCGTCATCCAAAACGTATATTCTCGAGCGAGAATCGGAAGTGCCTCAGCGAGCCACTCACGATCCTGAGTGTGGGTAAACACATCGCGGCAGAGCATAGCGGAGACGGGGACTTGGGTGCGATTGAGCGCGACACGCGTGGTCATGTTGGGCGCGTAGCCGTAGCGATCGATCAGCGAGAGGACGTTGTCGGCATTGTTGCGTGCTTGATCTATCTCGCCTGAGCGGAGGAGGCCTAGATTGGTGAAATAGACGTCCCAATAAAAGAAGAGCCACATGATCGGATCGGTGGACGGCACCGTGTGCGGATGAGGGAGCGAAATCTCGTCGGCCGTATCGGCGCGCGATTCGCGATAAGTTTCGGCCCAATTGGTATCGATATAGTGGCGGATCGCCTCGATGGATTCTGTGGATTGCACGGGCTGGGTTTGATGAGATGGGGCGGGCTCGGCAAGTGTGAAGGGGCTGTGAGGTATGAAGTGAGAAGGATGAAATTTCCGGATCAGGGAGTCGATCATGGCAATTCTTGACGAGTGTTCGTGCGATGCATGGAAGATGGGCCCATGCACCGTCGTTCCAAATCCGTGCGCGATTCTTATCAGAGGCGATCCTTTATGGCGGTCAATGAAGCCGAGCACGAGCGGTGGCAAGCCGACTACCTCGATGCGATCAAGCAAGCACTCGTGTGACTTAGCAGCAGCGATTTGCCCCTAGCGGAAGATAAATGTTGTTCTTCCTAATTGCGAAGACTGAAAAAGAACGACCGCTTTTCGGTGAGGAAAGGCGGTCGTCCTTTTGGGGGCTTATTTTTTCTTGTTAGCAGCGAGCTTAGCCTTGGCCGCCAGTTGCGACTGTATCTGCGCCTGTTTCTGCTTACTCGAGGCATCGTTTTTCGATTGTTTCTGCGAGGCCTTCTTCTGGTTGGATTTGGGGGATCTATCGCCCATAGTATTTCCTTTGGTTGGATTGTTTCACTGGCGTGTGACTATTTCTCCCAAGTGGTCGAATGTTTCACCTCCAGCGTAATGCGCTTATCCTCGAAGCGATCTACTGATAGCAAGCTCTGTATTGGTCTGAAAAAGCAGACAATCTCCGCCGTGAATTGTTACAAAACTGTAAACGCAGAATAATTCGTCAAAATTTTGAACGAATCTGAACGTGCTGCGTCTTCCTCTGTGTAGTTAAAAGTTTATTGGTGTTAGAAAGGGTCACCTAGGGGTAGGTGGCCCTTTTTGTGTCTGGGACCAATTAACCCTCTATACTCAGTGTGAGATCATGCGTCTCACTCGTGAGTGGCAGGGATACGACTAGTCGAGCTTCTTCGGTAAACGCATGTCCATCATCAGTATAAGGATTGTGAGGAAGGACTGGCCAATTGATGTTGGCGGTTTCGGGGAGGGCGAGTTTCCAATTGTGATGAGCGAGGGAAGTCTGTCCGGTTTTCTCACACGTGGCCTCCGAGAGTTCGGCGGTGCTGCCATCGGAGAAAATGATGGGGCTTTCCGGATAGGGAATGAAGGTCAGGTGGATTGCGGTGTCGCGTCCATCGGGAGCTGGTTTCACGAGGCGCGAGCTAATCTTAATCGCGTTGTCGTGGACGATTTCGAAGGCGAGCTCGGCGATGGCTTCGGCTGTGGTGATGGTTTGGGTCCAACGTCGAGTGGAAGGTTCGTCTATTTCGCAGGCATCGGGGGTGTAGGCGACGTCGATTTCAGGTGCGAGGTTGGTGTCGCGACTCGCGCCGGTCGGTTTGAGGAGATCGGTGTCGCCCACGGTCATGGTGCTCCAAAGCGGTTGGATCTTGCTATTGCCACCACCGAGAATGAGGCCGGAATCGCGATGGTAGATGCTGGCGAGATTTTGGCGGTCTTGAATGAAGCGGCCCGGCCAGCGGGGGGCGCAATAGGCGGAGAGACTTACGAGCCATGGATCTTCGCGGGCGATCAGGGCGTCGTCACCCATCCGAAAACGTGGTTCTGGCGCGGCGGTGAATGTTAAATCGCCTTCGGTCGCGTTGAGACAGTAATAGAGGTAATCGACATCGATGACTTCCTTGGGATCGCGCGTGCGGACAATGGGCATTTGGTGCGCGAGGAGCGCCCGACCGGAATCGGAAAAGAACAGCCCGGGGTGGATGTTAACTTGTTTGGGAAGGTAGTGGGCGACGCCGTCGGCGTCGCGTTTGAGGGTGAGCGGAGAGTAGGGATTACGCTCATCGACCGTCTCGATCATCGCGCCATTCGGATACATGTAATTGAGATGGTAACGGTTTCCTCGTTCGATGGCAGGGAGAACGGATTCGTCTTTGCTCAGAGTATAATACATCCCCAGAGCTTCGATATAGACGCGGTTGTAGAGAACGATGGGGCCGACGTGCTCCGTCCACCAACCGTGGAGAGATTGGGCGGCGACGACGAGTTGCATGAACTCGCGCGCTTGTTGCTGCCATTCGGGGCGATCAAACAATTCACCGGCAAGGAATAGCGCAGTCGCATGATGGGAGGGGATATTGTGAATCCAGGGAATGACTTCGCCTTCTTTGAGCGCTGGGTGACCGGGGAGAGGCCCAGGATAAATGTTACTCTGCGAATTGAGCTCAGTCGCAGAGATACCGGTGAATCCGAGTAGGAGTCCGTCTTCCCAGACTTTGCGCAAATTAGCAGGCAGCTCATCCTTGATGAGCTTGTAGGTCATGATCCAGCGGAGGTAAGTCCACGGTGTGTAGATCTGGCCCCAGTATGAGCCGTCTTTCTTATCGAATCTCCACATGCCTTTTTCATCGAGCATCTTGGCGAGGTAGGCGCCTCCTTTGACGATGATATCGAGTATTTTCGGGTCGCGATAAATCGAACTACCTTCGGTCTGGTAGAGAAGCGTGAGCGGCAGGATATCGTGTTGATCACGATTGATCCAAGGATCGGTGCCGAGGCGGCCATCAGGTCGCGCGTTGGCGAGAGTTTCATCGAGATGGGACTCGAGATTAGAGATGAGAAACGTGCGCAATTCAGCGCGATCGTGGTGCGCAGGGGTAGTGGACATGGCGCAGGATTTGAGCCGAAACACATTAGGTGGGCAATCATAACTGCGATCATATGTGGTTCATGAAGCCGAATAAGACGTGCGAAGGATTTGCATCATGACTGAGCGAGCGCATATTCCCACCGATGAGCGTTTCCCCGAATGATGAACTCGATGTCCTAGTGATTGGTGCAGGGATGACCGGACTGATTGCGGCGAAAGAGTTGCAAGCTACCGGCTTGCGGGTGGCGGTATTGGACAAGGGTCGTGGAGTCGGGGGGCGGATGGCGACGCGACGTTTTGGCGACGCGGTATTTGATCATGGAGCGCAATTTATCACGGGGCGTGATGATCGTTTTCTGCAATCCTTGCGTGCTTGGGAGAAGGCCGGTTGTGCAATGGAGTGGTGTCGTGGTTTTGGTGAAGATCAGGCGGGGCATCTTCGTTGGCGGGGTGCTCCCGGGATGACGGGAATTGCGAAGGATTTGGCCTTGGGGTTGGATGTGCGTTTGCAGCATCAGATCACTGCTCTAAAAAGAGAATCTGGAGTTTGGATCGCGGAAACGAAAGATGGAGTTTCGCTACCAGCTCGCGCGGTGATTCAGACCGCTCCGGTGCCGCAGGCTCTGGCGATGTTTGATGAGGGAGGTTGGACGCCTGATCCAGAGATGCGCCAGCGTCTTGAGGCGATCACCTACGAGCGCTGCTTGGTAGCGATGGCGTTGCTCAAAGATTCCTCGAAGGTGCCACCTCCCGGCGGGTTGTCATTGAAGGATGGCCCAATTGCTTGGCTGGGGGACAATCACCAGAAGGGTATTTCGAAGCATCCGGCTGTGACGATTCATGCCACTCCCGAATACAGCCTGACGAATTGGGATCGAGATCGTCTGGAAGTGGCCGCTGAATTAATTGACGTGGCGGCACCGTGGATTGGCCGTGATGTGCGGGAGTTTCAGGCTCACGGATGGAAATTTAGCCGGCCAATCCAGACTGATGAATGCGGCTGTCTGGTGGTGAATGAAGCTCCCCTGATGATCATGGCTGGAGATGCCTTTTCGACGCCGCGAGTCGAAGGAGCGGCACTTTCTGGATGGGCTGCGGCAGGGAAGCTGCGCGAGATTCAAGGAACATGCTGACCGCAGAGGCCAGCTGATCCTGAGCACTGTTTATTTGTCGTCTTCGAGGATGACCGTGTCGCCGTATTCGATAAATCCTTCGGGCAAGTCCGTGCGGACAAAGGCTTCATCGTCTTCCATTTCCTGATCGAAAAACTTCGATCCAGCGGAGAGGAGCTTATCAACAAACTGGTTCAGATCACGATGCATCGGATCGTCAGTGATCATAGTCGTCTGCCACAGGCGCTTGGGTTTCTTTTTCTTACCCTTTGGGGGGGCGGGTTGAGTGTCGGGATGCGCCCAAGCATTCACCTGAATGAAGAGTTTTTCGAAATTGGCGGTCTGCAGCTTTTCCTCGAAGCCATATTCTTTTTGGCGCATCAGTTGCTTGGGATTGCCCGCGAGGATGGTGGATACTGGTGGATCCATCATTTCGTTATACAAGGCATCCTTAAGGTAAGGATTTTTCAGAAATCCACGCCCGTATAATACGGTGAGCACGAGCTCCGGTGGTTCTCGCGGAGTGTATTCGCGGTAGCCACGTTTGGCCAATTCTGCCCGCAAGTGTTTGATGAGAAGATTCTCATCTAGTGGCATGACCAGTTGTCGCGCTAATAGCGTTTCGGTGACGGAAGCGAGTAGGTAAACTTTGCCGTGATCCTTGGCCTCTTCTCGACCCCAGCCTTTAAAGGGGCGGTCAATGTTCGAGCGGACCTGAATATCCAGCGGCAGATCTTCATCACTCGTGGTGGCGTAGGTGAGGGGGGCTAGTGCAAGGGAAAGGGCGACGATGGAGAGGAGTTTCATGAGGGTATGCAGCGAGAGTGAAACGTAGAGTGCGAATTGATGGGCTAACTATTCAGGAAAATATTGGAGACAGGATGTCGATTGCGAAAACGGCAGCTATGGTGTGGCCGGTTTTTCTTGGAGGGGGATGGTTTGTGATTCGGTTTGGCCCTCGGCGCGCAGTTCCACTTGGAGGGGGATATAGCCGGATATTACGCCCATACGTGAAATCATGGGCTGGAGCTCAAGCGACTCCCCCGGGGCGATCGTGGCTTGATCAGGTTGGGCGACAAAGTTGCCCAACACGGAATTAATCTCACGAATCGAAAGATCGAGTGGCGTGCTCCCTTGATTGGTAAACGTCACGCGAAGGGTCACGGGAGGTTGCTGACTGCCGAGGTTATTGCGACCCTGTCGGCCTGAGGGGCCACGCCCCTGACTGGGCGCTGGGCCATGCCTTTGGTTGGAGGAGTAGCTAGATGATTGCGAGTTTATGCCGGCGGCGTGGGGTTGGAGGCGCGGATCAACTTCCCGTCTTTTTCGAGGTCCTTGGGCATTCCGCGGAACTGAATCGAGAGTCGCAACAGCCTGAATATGGTTTTGAAAAAACTGAGCCGAACCGGAAAGCGCGACGTGCACTTGAGGGGGAGGGAGACGCTGCTCGTGCCGTGTTTCGGGGAATCGGCAGGCTGCTAATCCCAGGGTGAACGGAATTAAGAGTGCGATCAGGGTGAGGCCTGATTTGCAGGAGGCAGTGGGAATCATAAGAAAGAGAAGACGTTAAAAAGACGGGAAGGTTTCATTTCATCTAGTTTTAAGGAGCGTGGATAAAAAAAATGCGGTCCGATTTTGGCAGCCTATGGGTAAGCCGTCAAAACGGGGAGGGATATTCTGGCCCGCGAAGAGCGGTGCGATGTTGAGGTGATCGCGAAGGGCGTCGAGATCGGCGCAGTCCACTTGGGTTAGGAGCGGCGGATCAATCTATTAAGCTGTTCGACGCTGCCTTTTGTCTCTGGCACGCTAGGCTCGGGCAAATTTCCCGCCGTTGCCTATGGTGAGGAACGGAAGCGGAAGGGCCTGAGCTGCCTATCAGCGCGGCTCTCACGGTGTCACTGCGTTTGTCGGGCAGCTTTTGGATGCGGCACAACTAGCGTTCCCGCAGCACCAGCAAATAACTGCGGGCACTTCGGCCTTCGACCCAATCGCCTTTCCAGTGGCCA
>Ga0105053_10012529_pt1 | contig 10190 bp, 10 predicted proteins | sample BON01_FD_78093 | JGI IMG/M metagenome (GOLD analysis project Ga0105053, IMG submission 78093) | Freshwater microbial communities from Lake Bonney liftoff mats and glacier meltwater in Antarctica - BON-01 | ecosystem: Environmental > Aquatic > Freshwater > Ice > Glacier meltwater | place: Lake...
GCGAAGGGACTCGCGCCGCTACCAGTGCGGCCAGGACTTTTCTTTCTGGTGTGCGGGAAATCGCTGTACCGGTTTTGATCCTGATTGCGGCTTGGATGTTGGGTGCGGCGATTAGCCAGCTCGGCACAGCGGCCTGGTTGAGTGAGAGTCTGCAGGGGCGCTTGCCGGTGGCCTTATTACCTGCGGGAATTTTTGTGTTGGGGGCGGTGATTTCGTTTTCGACGGGCACCTCTTGGGGGACGATGGGTGTGCTCATGCCGCTGGCGATCCCGGTGATCTTTTCGTTGACGGAGGGCGCGGTCGATGTGGATCGCGATCGATTAGTGCTGGCGGCTATTGGTGCAGTCTTTAGTGGCGCGGTCTTTGGAGACCATTGTAGTCCTTTTTCGGATACAACAATTGTGGCCTCGATTGCCTCGGGCGTGGAACCGCTCGACCATGTGCGGACGCAGATGCCCTTTGTATTGATCGCGGCGAGTGTGGCGTTGCTGGTTGGCTTTGTGCCGCTTGGCTTTGGGGTGCCTGCGGTGGTTTGCTTGGGTGCGGGCGGGCTGGTGCTTTGGGGGCTGCCAAGTATTTGGAAGACGGGCTGACTCTGACGTTGTGCCGATGCGGAGATCGGCGTTCCCGGGGCTGACTCTGACGTTCAATCGTTACGCTTTGCGCATGAGCTCGCGGCGGCGTAGCTGAAGCCAGAGATTCCACGCGTGCTTTTTCAGAATCTCGCGGGCGTTTTCTATCTCGGCTCTGCGGGCTTCTAGGTTTTCGTTGGCGATCGCGGAGAGGTCGTCTAGGTTGTAAAGATAGACGTTTTCGACGTCTTCCACGTTTGGGTCGACGTCGCGAGGCAGTGCCAGATCGATCAAGAAACAGGGGCGTTCGGGACGTTGCTTCATGGTGCGCGCCATGACCTCGCGCGAGAGCAGTGCGCCGGGGGCTGCGGTGGAGCAAATGATGATATCGAAGTGTTCCAACTGTTCGGTGAAATCTTCAAAATCGATGGCGGCACCGCCGAGGCTGTGCGCGAGCGTGTGCGCGTTCTCAAAGGTGCGGCTACTCACGGAAATATCGCCTACGCCACGGCTCTTGAGGGCTTGTGCGGTTTTTTCGCCGACCTCGCCGCTACCGAGGAGGAGCACGCGACTTGTGTTCAGTTTTCCGAATATGCGACTGGCCAGATCGACGGCGACGTTGCCGATGCTGATTTGCCCTCGGGTGATGCCGGTCTGTGAGCGGGCGGCTTTGGCGGCCTGAAAGCTCTTTTCAAAGAGGCGGTTGAGCACATTTCCCGTGCAACCAGCTTTGCGGGCGGTGCTGTAGGCTTGCTTGAGCTGGCCGAGGATCTCGGTTTCGCCGACCATCTGAGAGTCGAGGCCGGTGGAGACTTCAAGCACATGCTGAAGGGTGCCTAGGTTATTGTGCTTGTAAGCGTATTGTTGGAAGAGCGCCTCGGGGATATTTTGTTTTTGACAGAATAGATGACGGACTTCGTCGATTCGCTCGATACAGTCGGCTAGGCCGTATATTTCGAGGCGATTGCAGGTGTTGAGTACGAGGCACTCGCGGATGCCGTCGTGGGCGTGGAGTTGCTGTTGCAATTCGAGCGCCTGCGGCGGCGTCAGGGCAAACTGTTCACGCACTTCGAGCGGCGTCGCATGGTGCGAGGTGCCGAGCACAAACAGGGATTGCAATATTTCACTCATCGACAGAATAGAGACCCCGCTTAGTTAGCTAGTTGTGGGTAGCGCTGCACCGTCTCGGTGCGCACACGCGTTTCGTGGGTCGAATGCGCGAGAGGTTCTTGCGGCGCGGGACGCGCCTGCGCTACCAAGGAAAAGCTATGGCGGTCTAGTGCGCCCATGTCCTTAGAGGGTTCGGAGTCGCGGGCGGATTGCACTGGCCAGAGTGAGGCCATCGCAAGGACGAATAAGATGATCGTGGCAATAGCGTGTCGGCGGGTGACGAGTTTCTTTTGTATCCGTAGGACAAATACGGTGAGGTAACCCAACCAGATCATGCAGGTGGCGGTGAGTTTGAAAACGGGGACAAGGTCGTGGTTCTCCATCCAGAAGACGGCACCGAAAGCAAGCGAGGCGCTAAGCAGAATGACACCTGTAAAGAGCAGACGCTTGGCCATGAGGTCGAGCTGCTGCACAGAGGGGAGGTATTGGTAAAGGCCTTTGAACTGTTTTTTCTTTAAACCGTGTTGTTGGATGAGGAACATGACGGAGATGAGAGAAAGAATCGCAAAGACGCCATAGCTGAAGATGGCGAGTGATGCGTGTAGCTCGATCCATGGATTACCGCCGAAGATGCCGGGCGGATAGGCTCGATCCCAAGAGGGGACGAGCATCGAGCCAGCGGTGAGAATTGTCGCCAGACCTGTGGTGAAAAACCCCAGCAGGCGCAGGCGGAAAGCAGGGCCGATAATGAAAAAGAGCAGCACGAGTGACCAAGCGAGAAATTGTGCTAGCTCGAAAGGGTTGCCCAGTGGGCAGGCTTTAATTTCGGCACCGCGTAGATTCAGCGCGAGTGTCTGGAGGAGGAAACCGCCCGTAAGTAAGGCGAACATGACGGTGCTAGAGTAGGCGCGGCGTAGCAGTAGCGAGACGAGGCCGAACAAAAACGCCCCTCCGTAGATGGCGGCGGCCACCGCGAAGGCGTTTCGATCTGTCATGGCGATTTCGTTTAGCATAAAGGGCTTATTGTCTTAAAGTTTTGGCGAGGTCGATAAATACTACTTTTAATCTGGCTTTCGACAAGCATCGGGTCGGGGTGTAGCCGCTGTAAACGGGCGGTTGCGATGTCTTCGTCTATGTATGTGAGTGCTTGCTCAAGTTCTTCAGCGTGTATCCGGTTGCGTCCATGGAGAACACGTAGAGAATTTCTCAGTTTCATTTCTCCGAGGAAACTTAATGGAAGCGTCAGATGCGATCGAGCGATTTTCTTTCCACATAGGCAGGCGGGGTGGCCTTGGGGCTTTCATAGGCACCGTCGCGCCAGTCTTGCACTTTGCTGGCGAGGAAGTTGATAAAGGCGGGCGACTCGTTGAGGCAGGGGATCAGTTCGAAGTCTTCGCCGCCAGCTTCGAGGAAACTGTCGCGCCCTCGCATGGCCATCTCTTCGAGTGTTTCGAGGCAGTCGGCAGTGAAGGCGGGGCAAATGACTTTGACCTTCTTGTGGCCGTCCCGAGCTAGTTGCTCCAGGGTCTTGTCGGTGTAGGGCTGTAGCCAGGGTTCGCGGCCGAGGCGGCTTTGGAAGGTGATCATGTATTTTTCCTTCGGCAGCTTGGCCGCCGCCACGAATTTTTCAACCGTCATCGCGCATTGATGGCGGTAGCAAGTGGCGTGCGCGGGGTGGCAAGTGTTGCAGCAGTCGTGCGTGGTCAGGCAGTGCTGGTGCGAGGGGTCGCCCTTGACTAGATGGCGCTGCGGGATGCCGTGGAAGGAAAAGATGAGCTTGTCGAAATCGTGACCTTCAATCGAGGGGTGCGCCCGCGCGATCATGGCGTCGATGTAGCCGGGGTCTTGGTAGAAGGGGGGGAGGAGGGTCGTCTTGAGATCCGGCTTCTGTTCGCGGGCGGCATCCATTAGCGCGACCACGGCGGTCTCGTAGCTGGACATGGCGTAGTGCGGATACATTGGGATGATGAATAGATCGTCCACACCTTGGTCGAGTAAGCCCTTGAGTGCATCTGAGGTGGAGGGGTTGCCGTAGCGCATGCCGAGAGCGACGGGGATGTCGAGTTTCTCGGCGAGGGCAGCCTGTTGCTGGCGTGAGGTGATAATGAGCGGGGAGCCTTCGTCCTGCCATACTTCAGCGTAGGCCTCGGCGGACTCGCGCGGGCGGGTGGGCAAGATCAGGCAGTTGACCAAAAACCAGCGGATCGCATAGGGCGCATCGAGCACGCGGCCATCCATCAGGAATTCGCGTAGATAGCGGCGTACATCGCTGACTTCGGTGGAATCGGGCGAGCCGAGATTAAGGAGTATGACGCCTTTTTTGGACATGAGCTAAGAGAAGGTAGCCCCACGCGGCTTTGTCAAACCGAAGTGTGGAATCAGAGGCTGAAGAGCACCATCAAGCCAGCGAAGGAAAGCCACATCAATGCGATCGAGATTAAACGGGCGGTGATGGTGATGCGTATGGCGGTCGCCCAGTCCCGCACATCCGTCATTTGGCGGATGAGTGTCAGCAGTATGATAAAGCTGAGGCCGATCCGAATCGGATTAAATAAGCCGATGGAGAGCAGGTATTCCAAGGTCGCGCCGACCAGTGCCACGGCGAGGCTGAGCAGTGCGATCTGGTGGAAAAGGCAGGGGGCCCCACTTAAATTAAAGGCGACCTTTAGCACGATGCAGGTGAGCACTAGTTCGAGTATGAAACCGATCAACACGTCGCGCAGGTGGTTTCGCGCTTTGTCTGTTGCTGGCGTGTTGTGCGTGTGCTCGTAGTTTTCAATCGCTGAGCCGAGGTCTTTATTGATTGCGCTGAAATTATAAACCTCGCTGAGGTTTTCGGCAGTCAGTTCCTCGGATTCGATGCTTTCCGTGATGGTCATGTTGTCGCGAGCAATAGGTATTTTGATCTCCAATTCAGTGCTTCGACTATCGCTGAGTAAACCTTGTGGGGCAGCTTTGTCGCTTGTGGCCGCTTGGAGTGTGAGGCCGTTTTCCCGGACGAGTTTCCCTGACTCGAACTCCAGTTTGCGCGCGTCGGCGTAGATCCAAATCGTGCGATCGTCCATTTCCATGCTGGAGATCGGCTGGCCGAGCTCGGCCTTGACCGCGGTGGTCGTCATCCCCTGGCTCAGGGCTTGCGCAGTCAGGCAGAGCCCTAGGCATGCTAGACAGAGTAAGCAGATTTTTTTCACAGAGAGGTATGTTAAAGAGGCAGTGGTCTGTTTTAGCCAAGGATTGGGGTCGCGCACAACGATATTTTTAATCCGGAACGATCAGATCAGTATGATGGCGCATCCACAGGGTCAGGTGCTGCTCGATGCGCTCGCAGGTTTCCCTTTCGGTTGTCTCGATTTGCGCTGGGGAGGGGGCGCGCAGGATGCGCTTAGCCGCCTCCCGCAAGTCCATGCGGAGCGTCGGCCACCATGATTCACGCACGGGGTAGCCTTCGTCTTTGAGTAGTAGGTAGAGGCTTTTTAGCAGCACGACCTCGGGTGCCTTGCCTGCGGCGAAGGCATCGAAGGCCCGAGCGGTCAGCTCAAAGAGCTGTTCGGACTCCGGCATGTGGGCGCCATTGCTCACGAGTAGCTGGCTGAGTCGCGACGCGTGCCGCAGGCTGCGGTAGCTCTGCCCAATCGCTTCACGACGCCGTATTAGCTGGTAATCTTTGACAAAGCGCATCGTGCCCTGTTGCGACGTTTCCAGTAGGATCGCGGCCTGATCGAAGAGATCGGGCGTGGTCGATGTGCCAGGTTTTTTAGAGAGCCGCTTTAAGCAGAGGAAGATGCCGCTCTCTACTGTCAGCAAATGGAGCTTGAGGAAGGATTCGCCCGAGGACTCCGTCTTGAGTACTAGCGCCTCCTCGTGCTCAGGCATGATCAACCGGGGCGGCGCCCTTCGCTTGGCTCGGGTTCTCGATTGGCACGGCTTCGCCCGTTTTCGGGTTGGGCACGAGCGCGCCGCCGGAGATGATGAGTTTCATGCCGTCGGCGATGCTCATGCTTAGACGGGTGACGTCTTCATCGGGCAACATGAGGAGGAATCCGCTGGTTGGGTTGGGCGTGGTCGGCACAAAGATGTTGACGATGTGCTCGCCGACCACCGCCTGCGTCTCACCCCGTGCGGTGCTGGTCAAAAAGCCCAGCACATAGCAATGCTTGCGCGGATACTCGATCAGCACGACTTCTTGAAAGATCGCCTTCTTCTGCAGGCTGAAAGTGTCCACGATCTGTTTGACTGTGCGATACACTGCGTTGATGAAAGGCACTTGATCGAGCAGCCGCTCCAGTCCGCCTAGGATGATCCGCCCCAGCACAAAACGGGAGCCGTAGCCGAGCACTGTGATCAGCAGGAAGACGACCAGCACCGAGATCGCTTCAAGTGCGAATTTAATCGCCGGCATGTTGCGCAATTCCGAATCAAGATACCAGAAAAAGAATTGACTCGCTGGCTTGCCGAGCCGTACCAGCAGGAAATTGATCACGAAGAACGTGACCCCCAGAGGGAGCACTACGAGGATGCCAGTGATGAATGCGTTGCGAAGAGAGCGGAACATGATGTATGGTAGGTCGAAAGCCGTGTGTTAGAATTCCGATGCGAGAAGTTCCCGCAATGTTAAATACGGGCAATCGGTGCCCGATCGGTCATTGACTGATTTCTGCCTCCTGTCTTCTGTCATTCTCAAAATAATATGATCAACTTACACCACAACTACGACGGTCTCGTCTTTGATATGGACGGCACGCTGGCCGATACGATGCCCACTCACTTTGTCGCATGGTCTAGCTCCATGGCCGAGCATGGCATCGTTTTTACAGAAGAGCGCTTTTATGCCCTAGGTGGGGTGCCCGCACCTGTGATTATCGAAATGTTGGCCAAAGAACAGGGTAAAGCCGTCGACGCCCACGCCATCGCCGATGCCAAAGAATTACTGTTCCTCGAGCTACTGAAAGACGTGCAACCCGTCATCCCCGTCAAAGCCATTGCTGAATTTCATCGCGCGCACATACCCATGGCCATCGCTACAGGTAGTCCCCAGTGGGTGGCGGAGAAGATTCTCAAAACCCTTGGTATTCGCGATTGGTTTGGCGCCGTGGTGGGAGCCGACGATGTGGTCAACCCCAAGCCCGCACCCGACACCTACCTCCGTGCGGCGGAGCTGATCGGAGTCGATCCCCAGCGCTGTCACGCCTTTGAAGACACCGAGCTAGGTATGCAATCCGCGCGCAATGCCGGTATGACGGTGATCAATATTAATACGCTGCTTTAGCCCAAAAACCCAAGCTTTACATAACTGTAACCGAGCCTAGGCTCCTGCGTTTTTCACAGTCGCGCGGCCTACCCGCCGTACACACTCAACGCTCCATTTTTTATGAAACAACGCACCATCCTGAGGGAAGTCTCCATCAAGGGCAAATCCCTGCACACGGGCGAAGAAGTCAACTTGACGCTCAAGCCGGCTCCGGAAAACGCCGGCGTGGTCTTTCGGCGTATCGATCTCTTTGGTAAGCCTGAGCTCAAGCCACTCATCGATCTGGTGGACGACCTCGTGCGTAGCACCACTATCGCCGACGGTCATGCTAAGGTGCACACCATTGAGCACGTGCTCAGCGCCCTTAGCGGTTGCGGTGTCGATAACGTCGTCATCGAGATGGATGCCAGCGAGCCCCCCATTCTCGACGGCTCTGCCAAGCACTTCGTCAATCTCATCCAACAAGCTGAGCCCGTTGAGCAAGACGCTGAGCGCGAATACTTCGTGCTCGAAGAGCCGGTCTCCGTCACCCGGGGCAACTCTTCGATCATCGCGCTGCCGCATGATGGATTCCGCATCACTTGCACCTCGGCCGACGACCGCGGCATCCACACGCAGCACCTCAGCCTCGACATCGACTCTGAGACTTACATCGCGCAAGTCGCCCCCGCGCGCACCTTCACTATTTACGAAGACATTGAGGAGCTGCTCAAACTCGGTAAGATCAAAGGCGGTAGCCTCGACAGCGCCATCGTGATCAAGGGTGACAAGATCGTCTCTAAAGAGCCGCTCCGTTTTAAGGACGAGTTCGTCCGCCACAAGATACTCGATATCATCGGCGACATCACCCTCATCGGTATGCCGATCAAGGCACACATCGTCGGCGTTCGCCCCGGCCACGCCCTCAACGCGGAACTCTCTAAAGTTCTGCGCAAGAAAATTCTCGAAAAGATCAAAGGCGCGAAAAAGAAAAAGACCGAATCGAAGAAGGGCGACACCATCGTCGATCCCTCCGAGACCGTCATGGATATTCGCCGCGTGCTCGACATCCTACCGCATCGTTACCCCTTCGTTATGATCGACCGCGTGCTCGAGTTCGTGAACGATGACGAGCTTGTCGCCCTAAAAAACGTCACCATCAACGAGCCTTATTTTCAAGGTCACTATCCCGGTCGCCCCGTCATGCCCGGTGTCCTCCAGATCGAGGCCATGGCGCAAGCCGCTGGCGTCCTACTACTTCGTAAGCTCCCCGTCGAGGAAAACAAAATCGCCTTCTTTATGAGCGTGGATAAGGTGAAATTTCGCCAAGCCGTCGAGCCCGGCGATTCGGTTAAGATTCGTGTCAAGTTGATCAAGATCCGTGGTAACAAGATCGCCACCGCCACCGGCCAGTGTACTGTCGGCGGCAAGGTTGTTTCCAGCGCCGAGTTAATGTTCATGCTGGCCGACGCCACGGATTAATCCCCACATATTTTATACTTATGCCAACGGACATACATCCGACCGCAATCATCGAGTCCGGCGCTGAACTCGATGAGGGCGTCATCGTGGGCGCTTACGCCTACATCGGTGCTCAAGTCAAAATAGCTAAAGGCACCGAAGTGATGCACCACGCCACCGTCGATGGGGCCACCACTATGGGCAACGATAACGAAGTGCACCCCTACGCCTACGTTGGCGGTAAGACGCACGACCTTAAGTATGTGGGCGGTTGTCCCGGCCTCCGCGTCGGTAATAGCAACGTCTTCCGCGAGTTCACCACCGTACACTGCGCCACCACCGAGGGAACCGAGACCATTGTCGGAGATAATAATCTTATCTTAGCTTACAGCCATATTGCGCACGAATGCATCGTGGGTAATCACCTCATCATGAGCAGCCACGCCGCGCTGGGCGGCCATGTTCAGCTAGGTGATCACATCAACGTTGGTTGGGGTGCAGGTCTCCACCAGTTCTGCCGTGTGGGTGACTACGCCATGGTCGGAGCTACCTCGAAAGTCGTGCAAGATGTGCCCCCCTTTATGATCGCTGATGGTAGCCCCGCCGTCGTGCGCACCACCAATAAGGTCGGCCTCGAACGCGCCGGTTTTACGCCAGAGGATATCAACCTCGTGCGCCGCGTCTTCAAAATGTTTTATAAAGAAGGTCTCAACCGCCGCCAAGCCGCCGAAAAACTAAGTGCCGAAATGGCCGACGATAACGAGATAGTCAAAACCTTCCTAGCCTTTGTGAAAGGCAGTGGACGGGGGTTGTCATAACGGGGTAGCGGCGGTCGTCCCGACCGCCATCGGTCGTCGGGGCATAGAGGTAGCATGACTGGCCTCAGTCAGCAAGTGGGCAGGTTCGCTTGCATGCACTGCACCACGCAACCTATCTCAGATTCGAGATCACGATGATCTGGAGCAAGAAGATCCCCAGGTAGATATACACGTAGACACCCAGCCTAAGGGTTTGGGATTAGTGAGGGTTGTCGCAAATCGAACGCGTTAAATGGGTTGTCTATGCCGACTGGATCTGCCTCATGATAGAGTGGATATGCTCGGGTGCAAAGTCTGCTCCGTTTGGCCAAGCGAGCGTATGCCCGACCAACGAGAAGTTCCTGAAATAGGCCTTCTCTTTGAGGGGCTGGAATATAGAGCCGTGAAGTTCATCGTGGAGATCGACTTCACCTTCCTGCCCGTCGCTAAATCTTACCCAGACCTTAAATCCGTCCAAATACTTTGCGTCTTCTATGTGTAAAAATTTCATTATTCCAGAGGTTGAATAGGTTCTAGTGGTTCACGTTGCTCGGCAAGATGCCAATCTCTTAAAAGTTCATCTTTATGGATTTCATACCATTCCAACACTGCTTTTAGGGCTCTTTTTGGGAAGTGTCCGGTAATGATACCTGTCAAAATATCTACGGTAATCTCATATTCGCCATACTCCGCATGGAAATGTGGTGGTGCATGGTCTCGATAATACATACGTATGATGATTCCGAGAAATCTTGATATTTCAGGCATGTGTTTAAATTACGCCAATATTTCGAAATTTCAATACTTTTGCAGATCGTAGAGAGGACTGATAGATGAGCGCCAGCGAAATCTATTGAGTCACTCGATTGTGTGTGCCCAGCATGGGCACGGTGTGGTAGTGTATGGGGTCAGTCCAAGAATTCATGATTATATCTTGTATAATATTGATAATTGTGGAGTCTACTTATCGATGGCACGAAAAATACGGATAGAGTACGCGGGGGCGCATTACCATGTGATCAA
>Ga0105053_10012530_pt1 | contig 10190 bp, 11 predicted proteins | sample BON01_FD_78093 | JGI IMG/M metagenome (GOLD analysis project Ga0105053, IMG submission 78093) | Freshwater microbial communities from Lake Bonney liftoff mats and glacier meltwater in Antarctica - BON-01 | ecosystem: Environmental > Aquatic > Freshwater > Ice > Glacier meltwater | place: Lake...
TTAGTTCGAACTTTTGCCCAGTTGAGGTGGCACAGTGGTCTAAAGCCTCTCTACAGTTCGTCATAGCAAAATGAAAATCAAAATAGCTCTGTACAATTTTTGGGGCGACGCGAGCTTTGGCGCACCGTAAACCCTTGTCTGCAAATCCGCTTTGTATCAATGATGATCATTGTATGCAAGTATACATTTTTTACTCGCTTCCAAGGTCAATTATTATATATATGTATACTTTGTATATTTAATATTAACCCAGGTTTACAAGAATTTGCCTTTTGTAAACCTAGATTTGCAACTGTAATAAAATAAATAAATGGGCTGAATAAACAAACTTACATGACTGTTATTGTACTCTTTTTATCTACACGACTGTCGTACCAGAAGTCCAGAACCCGATAGAAAATTGGATCATCAATTTTAGTGAATCTACAATAGATCTACAATAAATAGTATTAAAAAAAAAGTATTCGTATGCTTTGAAGAGACTCAAGACTCAAGAGAGAACACAATAAATCTCCACAAAAAAAAAGAAATTCTGTGCGTTTATGACTTTATTCCTCACCCTACCTAGAGTGGATTATGACCGCCTCCTACGGAAGCTACGGTACCTGATAGGATCCAGCGCAACCAACCTACATCCATCCACCTTTGATCTCGAGTTCAAAAAAAATTCCCGAAGATTGTCGCCTGACCTGCGCGCCAGACCTTCCAAACGACGTCGACGGCTACAAGATCCACAAAGCATACACTGTATACCTGACTCCATACTAGACGCGGGCTACGATAGAGATTCGGGTACCAGGCTACCAGCCACAACCTGGTGTGTAACTGTGTATACAAAAAAAAAATATTATAAATATTATAATAATATTTTTTGGTGGAGATTTCGGTAAGAATTGAAATACGTTTACGTTGGAAAGTTGCTGAAAGGCCAATCGCCAGCCGACTGATGACGTCGTGCTGTGCTCGGTGCTGGCCACAAGATGACTGTACTCTTCATCCTTTCTCTCTGAATGGCAAGCAAGATTCCTCGGCCACACAGCTGTGTGGCGATCAGCTGTGGCCAGTTAAAACGGCTGGCAGCCAATAACGCTGCTGAGTGTTGACTACTATGCAGCACGCTCGCCGTAGTTGGGGGTGTTGTGGGTTTGGTGTGTCGACAGCTTTGACAAAACCCTAACACAGCAACACCACCCTCTTGGGTCACATTTTTCGCCTCACGCCCCCGATTACGTCGTGTTGATACCTGCATCGCTCAGCACACCCTGCTCAGTCCTCATACCCTGCTCAGTCCCCACATCATTACGGCAGCAACGACAGCGCCACCACAGCAGCCACATGGCCTATCCGTCAACACCAGGCCTTGATCACGCTTCCCTCCAGGATGTAGGCAGTGGGGGGGCACATCTTATCCCTGATGCACTCCCCTTTTCCGGTACTATGGCAGCATGTGACCTGTACAACCACAATCCGCACGGTCAGGGCGTACTCGTAGCAACGCCGTACCTTCACCAGGTGGGTGTTGCGTTGTTGTTGCGGTTAAGGGGCAACCGAATTGGGTGCTGGCGTGTCTACTGTCCCATTCCCGCCATGTTTGGCCGCTCTATCCGTGGTCGCTCCCTCTGTCCCAACTGGTGTCGGTCGTTCCTTTCCCCACTCTTCCCCCTTTTCTCCCTGCTTGTGTCCATAAATTTGTTTGACATCGTTCTGTCATCCCTACCCTGGTCGCATCTGCAAGTCTCGCGTCGTGTCAAATTGTTGCACGTGTCCTCAGTCCATTGCCTCGCACCGTACGCCTGTGTATTGCCATACCTGACCGCAGTCCCAATTGTGAACTTCTCTGTTCCCTTGCCGTGCACATATGTATTTGCATCTGTCTCTCGATGTCCTCGCCATTATTCTTTTTTCCTGCATGTCCTGTTTTTACGTGTCCGTTCTTGGCATCGCTTCCCCCCACTTGTCCATGCGTGCTGTACTCTCATGTCATCATTTCTTGTCTTGTGCGTCGCTCACGATTATCACGCCATTGGCCACTCTTTTTGTGCCGCCACCAACCGCCAACAGGTTGGTGGTCACAACCTCGTCGGTCAGGTGCTCGGCTCGCCAAATGTCGTTGCAAAGCATATCAAGGATGAACGCGAGCTGGTGTTCTACGAGAACCATGTTCCCGAAGAACTGCGGCATTTTCTCCCGCGGTACCATGGTGCGTGTAGCTCCACCCGCCCCTTTTGGGAGGGGGAGGGGAGGGGCTTCTGTCAACCCACCCACCCAGATATGCATTCGCACATTTCTGACCCCAATATATAACTGCACGCTTTCGTCGTGAGATTGGAGGGGATTGGGCTTGAGTTCAGCTTCCATTTGCCGACGTCAGACTTGTTTGTCGCTGCCAAGAGTAACCGTTTGCAAAATTCGCAACTGATATGCCCGCTCGTCTTCACCAACACCTACCACTGTTCGGAGTAGGTGTCGCCGACGTGTTTTTCAGTATGGATGACTACTCGCCACCAAGCAGCCCGGACGCCAGCCCTCGCGCAGACTCTCCAACCCCCACTGCCTTCTGCGACGTATCCTTTGTGGACGAATCCACAGTGTCAGGTAAGTTCGCCACGCTACCAGCCCGCTTTCATGTGTACACGCATCCCCAGTACCATTTCCGAACAGCACCAACTCCTCCCCTCCCCGCTCGTGTCTCACTCTAATGGATTATGTTCCGACTACCAGCAACTACTTCTCTCCCCCCTCCGTTCTCACTCTCCTGGATTATGTACTGGGCGAGGGAAACCTCTACTACCTGTTGCCGTTTTTACCTGCCTGTTGCATTTGCCGCTGACCAATTACGATCTCTTCCCTGCCTGATCCGCGCAGATGGCGCCGCCTCCCTTGGGGGGCCTTCGCTGGCCAACCCCTGGGGTCTTCGCTGCTACGAGAAACAAATCCTGGGCCGTGGCGGCCTTCATGGCCCCGGGTCGGCCCTAGAGCAGGCTAGGCGGTGCCTCCTGCTGGAGGATGTGTTGTCCGAGTTTGTCCGCCCTTGCGTACTGGACTTAAAGGTGGGCGTGCGAACTTATCGCGACGACGCCAGCCCAGAGAAGCGGCGACGCGCCATCGAGAAGGCAGGCCAAACGACAACGGCCAGCCTGGGCTTCCGCCTGTGCGGGATGCAGGTGTTTGACCAGGGGTCGAGTCAGTTTCTATGCCGCAACAAGTACTATGGGCGGCGACTCACGGACCTCACCGTCAAGGTATGTGCTGCTTTTCATGTCTGAGTGCATTTTGTTGCTGCTGCCTGGTTTTTAGCTGCTCCTTGCCGCTATCTACAGATATTTTGGCCGCTCCTTGGTGTGCTCTTTCTTCACCTATTGTTGCGTGATGCGTTCGCGACTAGCCATCCTAACCAACCTATCTCTTGTCACTCAAACGAACCGGTACGCTCACTGCTAATTCTTCCTCTTCCACTCACCTTGTTTGACCTTCCCTTCCATGCCCCCTTCAACGTCATCGCACACACGCCATGCGAAGGGTGAGGTGGTGCACTTCTTCTCGTCCTGTCCGGCACACCATCTGCGGTCGATGTTGGGCAACCTGCTGCAGCAGCTGCGGCAGCTGGAGTCGGTTATTTCAGGCCTACGGAATTACCGCTTCTACTCTGCGTCGCTACTCCTGGTGTATGACGGTGAGCCGGCTTTGGGTGGTGTCCCAGGTGTGGCGTTGAAGATGATCGACTTTTCCAACTGCAGCCACAAGCCCTCATCCTCATCCAGTTTTGGCGGTGCCGACCAAGGGCTCTTACAGGGCATAGCCAATTTTATTGCCCTCGTAGAAGACGTGGCCTGTATGTCTTTGCCATGAGCAATGTCACACGACCTCGGTGTTGTTTCCTTTTACCTCTTACTTTCATGTCGCTATTAACTGTTACTCGTTCTGTGTTTTTATTTTATCCGCGCAAGGGTCGCGCCAATGCGTGCAATCTACAAGCACAAGCATGGCAGTCCCGAGTCCGCTTATTAAATCACGTGCATGTGTTGATGTTCTAGCGCCCCACATTGTGATAATGGCGTGGATGTCGATTGTGGTCCCCAGTGTGCGGTTCTGCAAGCGGCTGCTTGGCAGGCTGCAAATACCCAGTGGGTCGGAGGTCCCATTTAAGGGAAGGAAATATGGTCTAGTTGGCGGGCTTGGTTTATCCTGCTGCAATCTGCTCGTCGCCAGCATTCGAAGTAGCGCAGTCTCTGTGCCTCTTTCAGGACACACAATGCCTCTGGATATGGAGGCTGTTAGACTCGGGAGCATGGCACGGCATCTCCTAAACCACATCAGTGAAGAGCCACGACATTGCGCCATCTCACGGCAGCAATCCAGCGCAGGGAAAACAACGCGTCGTCAACCGTGCCGCAAACGCAAACCAGAGTGGGTGTATTTCCGTCAGAATTGGCAACATAACGAACTAAACTGGTACCCTGAACGATGCTCATGGTCGCCGCAGTGAGCGAGACGCGCACGGTATGGCGCGGTCGGCGGAGTATGCTGTTACTGCGTGCGTAGCGGCGGGGCCAAACCATCACGGGCATCCGTATCAGCCAGCTCTACAGAGATTACACGGACCCCCGTCTCCTCTGTGACGAACCGGAGATGCAGGCCGCAGTAAAATAACTCCCACGTCGCCGCAGCGTGCTGTGCGGCAGCTGGCAGCGCCGCGGGTGCCGTACTGCTGGCGCCCATGCCACCGCCGCCGTCCAGGTCGGACTCGGTAGTGCCCGGCGCCAGGACGCCTGCATCGCGGATCTTGGTGCCGAGCGCGGCGGCATCACCTGTCCAGTTGCTCCCCCTTCCCGTCCAGACGCTGCGGATGTCCAGCCGCAACACCTGTGTCAGTGCCGCCCTTGTGTCCTCGAGGTTGCCATCGTGCAAGTGTGCCCCATCAGCGGCTACAACCTGACGCAATTGCTCCTCGGCTTCGGGGGAGAACAACACTGGCAGCACTAGGTTGAACGAGTCGACCTGCCACGCAGGCGCGGTGGCAGTGGGCATGATATCGAAGGAGGGAACATACGGCTTTACGTCCAGCACAGGTGTCCCGTTGAGCAGGTCAATCCCCGACACATAGATGCAGCTGCCCGCATGATCCACACGCTCAATCTTCACCAGAGTGAGTCCAATCGGGTTTGGGTGGTGCGGCGACCGCGTGGCAAACACGCCAATTTTCCCCCCCTGCATTGAGGGTGGCTGCACCTTCGTAAACGCCTTTGCATTGGCCCAATACTGATCAGTCGAAACGTTCTGACGCACGCGCCGCGTCTGGGTGCCGTCTGCCTCCTCTGTCGTCACCAACGCGGCAAGACTGCCGCCCTTCTGACCCGCCTTGGGGCCCAGAACCCGTTTTGCGGCCGAAGTATTGTCGTTGAAGACAAACAAAACCCACAAGTGTGAGTACCTGGGAAGTGGAGGAGGATTGAGGGGGATGGAGTATGTGTGGAACGCAAATGCAACTGCGTGAGAGAATGACAAATCAATGGGTGTATAGATCGGATTGGTCTAAATCAGATTTACATGATGGCAGCGTTTGCATGATGGCAGCAATCATGTACTGCGGCAATGACATGGGTGGTGATGGTGGAGGAGAACGGTGAATATCGCCACCCGATACAACCAATGTGATACGTGTGGGGCGGGCCTGGGAACCGCGACAGTCGCCGTCACGAGGTTTGCGGCAACACATGAAAGCTGTAGTTTGTAGCAGCTTGAGCAGAAAATTTGACAAGCGCCTAAAGGTTAAATGCCATTGAGCGGAAGAAACAAGTTAAATAGTTCCAAATGCGGCTGTGGCTGTGGCTGTGGCTGTGGCTGTGTTCGTACGCTTCCACGCCGTCCAGCCCTTCGCATAGTTTGCTGTTCAGGCGTATTACACCACGCGTCGCCGGCGCCAGACGACCCTGCCTTGGAGTGCCGCGGCGGTCGGGGAACGGCGTCTCGGCAAATCCAACAGCATGAAACAGGTTTCCATTGGTGTTGCACCAGCCCTGGATTCGTCGCCGCAGTGCCTTTTCCGCCTGCAAAAATGGCCAATAATTAGATGCCATTCCGTGGTAATGCACTGCCCATACCATCGCCTGCTGCGGGTGTAAATCGCTATTGTGCCGTTCCAGCACCGCGGTATGTGCAACCTACCAAGGTTCGGCCTTTTCTTTCTTGCTCTTGCTTCATTTCTGATAGCGCGAGCTTTTTCTCTGTTGCCGCCAGCCGTTTCTGCAGGTCACCTACAGCTTCTTGGGCCGCGAGCAGCAGATTGGCTGCGGAAGGAGAGGCTGGTATACCAGCGGAAGTAGCGGCAACGGACAACTGGGATTCGTCGTCACCATGGGCAATAGGAATGGCTTCATCATCGACTTGTTCCCCCCCCATGTAATAGCTAACCGCTGCCGCTACAACCCCACCGACACCCGCCGCAAGCACAACAGCTCCGTTTGATATTGGCATAGTGATGTGCGGGTGTTTGGGGGGCTAGAGACTTCTTGTGCTGGGCCACGGTGGGGCTTGGCACCTCACGTGTCGCGCAGGACTAGCGAGAGCAACATCATCGACAGTGGCACGACCCCGGACATGGAAAAGCGATGAGGTGGGAGCTTTGTCTAGTTTAGCACCAAAGGCACGACCGTCCGTTGCCAAGATACATAGAAGTACGCAGCTGGATTGCCATGCACCTCGGCGCGGTGGCAAGGTTTGATGAACAATTTTGCACAGACAACGCATTGGTAACTGACATGGGCACGAGCGTCGATGGGTTCCCTTCGGAGAGTTGCAAAGACCAATAGATTGCTGGACGGCAACAGCAATGCAGCAAGGGTGAGCATGAGATGGGTTGCGGCACTGGAGACGTACATTGATTGATATCCGTCACGACGCCACGCAATATATATTTATGTACGACGTGACATGTACGACGTACAGATACTGCAAAACAGTTTCGCGAGCGCCACAGTCGACTGTGTGCACCAAACGTAATCGAGACTAACTCACCGACAGACCAGCAACACGGAAAAAGCATGCCCACTATGGCACAGCTGACGGTCGACGTCGACTGAGAACGAACGTTCGCCAATGTCGGTGAATGATTTTTGACCGACACGCCTTTGGACCACTCACTGCCCACAATGTCGCGCGCGACCTGCCCCCCTCCTCTCCCCCATACTACATGCGACACATGCATCCACACATACGCTGACAAACTACGGGCCCACACACGCGCTGACGAATTACGGGCGCAGCTGTCTCACTTAACCGTCTCTCAGCTCGCCCTCGCACCGCATCCCGGTACGTCGTGCGTGTTATCCATGCGCCCCGACGCGTAGCGGCTGTCCGGGGCGGACGAATGACGTTGCTATCGCGGGCATGCGGCCATCCCTCCAGGGGTAATTGCACCCAGAAGGCACAATGGATACCACGGCCTGCTCAGCCCCGCCAGAAGCACCGGCCTGCATGCAGGACCCCGGCTTGGAGCCGTCGACTGCCGCAGCTACTCCCGGTCCAACCACCGCCGCGGCCTCTGACGCGCCCGGAGCCCCTACAATCACCATAGCCCCGAAAATGAACGCGGGCGCAGCTGGAGAGACCCTTGCCCTCGCCTCTGCGATGCGTGCCTCAGCCGACGCAAACGACGCGGGTGGCCCGGACGCCCCCGCGGACACGGGCCTGGTAGAGGTGGTGGCAATGGAGGAGGTAGCTTCAGTGGAAGGGCCGGTCGCCATGGAGGTCGCAGCGGAGGAAGAGGCGGTCCCCATTGCAGATGTGTCAGCGGAGGAAGAGGCGGTCCCCACAGCAGAGGTGGCAGCGAAGGAAGAGACGGTCGCCACGACGGAAGTGGCAGTGGAAGAGGGAGCAGTCCCCACGGCAGAGGTGCGAGCGGAGGAAACGGCAATCCCCACAGAAGAGGTAGCAGCGGTGGAGGATGCAGCCCCTATGACGGAGGTGGCAGCGGTGGAGGAGGCAGTCCCCACGGCAGAAATGGCAGTGGTGGAGGAGACAATCCCCACAGCAGAGATGGCAGCAATGGAGGAGGCAGTTCCCATGGCACAGGTATCATCGGAGGAAAAGGCAGTCCCCACGACAGGGGCTGCAGCTGAGGAAAAGGCGGGCCCCATAACAGAGGTAGAAGCGGATAGCGAGACGGCCAGTTTATTGGCGACTGTTCGTGCGGAGGGGGCAGAGCCGGCTGCCGGTGACAACGAAGCCATGATAGCTGCTGCAGGACCGCCGGTTGACGCTGGGAAGGCGGCTGCCGAGGTGAACGGTGAACTTGTCAGTGACTTTGCAACAAGGTTCCTATCCGCTGTCACGGCCGGGATGGAGGCGGTGCGTGACACTGCACCCGGTCAGACCGGGGAGAGTACCTCCGCCACCAATGATGGCAACGTCATTCCCACCACTGCAACCACCGCCGCCGCCGCCGCCGCACCCAGCACTGCCACCGCACGCTCAACCGCTGGCGCCCCGAAAAGGGAACTAGACGACTTCGGGCGCACGGTGCCGCAAGGTGGCCGGAAGCGGTCCCCACCGGTACCACGGAGACAGTCGGGTGCGGGAAAACCTCTTCCTGCTGCTACGGAAGCCTCCGAGCCCCCCCCTGACTCAAGGATATTTATCGGCAACCTTGCAACAGAGCGCCTGTCTCGGCCACAGCTGCTGCAACTGTTCGGGAAATACGGACGGTTCCTGGAGGTGTCGATGCACACGAGCTTCGGGTTTGTGCAGTACGACAACCCCGACAGCGCGCTCGCAGCCATTGCTGGCGAGACAAAGAAACTGCTAGCAGGATTGACACTTGGTAAGGAGGTGTTAGAGCCTCGGTCCACTTAACGGCCGAACTCCTGTTCCCTCATCCCTCATTCAGGCATTGCTCTCTAGGTACTCACCTTAGTCCCCTCTATCACCATGCTGCCGCCATACTGCCGCTACCACAGACATCAGCTTGGCCAGCAACAAGGGCGGCAAGAAGCCTCGTGCCGGCACAACCCCCAGGCGTGGCACAACTGCGCCTGCACCACACCCTGCCAAAGGTGTCCCCAGGGCCCCCCGCGAACGGTCGCCTCCACGGCAAAGTGCGTTGCTAGCAGGGTGCTGTCAGCGCACAGCTTTTGTTTTCATCATTACTACTTGTTTGTTGTCGGGCAATTTTGTACCGTTTCTTGCCCCTTGCCCGCTATTTCTGCCCGCTTTGCCTTTATTCACGATTGAGGCTCACCCTTTCCACCCATCGCTTCGGGGTATACAGCCACCCACGGCATCCCGCCGGGACGTCCCGACCCTCGCCGGACTGCGGGGGGTGGCCCCAGAACAGCCCAGGGATCCAGGCTGCTCACGGATGTGGCCCCACAACAGCGGCGGGGAGGAGCTCGTGTGGCGGCTGAGGCACAGCCCCTGGCGGCCGCTTGGCAGCCACCCCCCCGTGCCGCCAAGCGGCCGCCCATTGACGCCGCTCCACTGCAGACGCCAACCAAGCGCACCCGCACTCTGGACTGCTTCATCATCGTGGTTGGCCTGTCGCACGACGCCCAGTGAGTGGCCGGCATGCTTGCACGCTATATAGGAGATGTGTGCACGACGATGTGTCCGCTGCTGCCGCAGCAACTCACTGAGCTGCTGCAGGCTGATAAACTGTAACAATGCATTTGTGTGCATTCAGTGGCCTCCTCTGTCCCTGCTCCCACCTACTGCATCCCTTCCCCCACAACTCATCGCTAACTTGCTGATGTACGGTCGCCACACTCCGTCGCCGGTGCCTCTGCCTCATGCAGAGCATTTGCCGACACATGCGGCCGCACATTTGCCGAAAACGGCCTGCGCGTATCCTCCACATCCAGCGACAACCAGACGAGGACGGCCAATATTTTCGAGGACTTGCGGCAGGATGGCATCCCCTACGCTGTTGTTGTCCCCGAGCCACGCGGTGTGAGGCCGACGGTGGACGTTCATTTCCTCAACCCGCCAGGCAGCAGTACGTGTCGACCTACCGCTGTCATTTTTGCACCAAAATTGTGTTTTACAGAATCGGCCACTGGGACGACCAATTTTCCAAAGGGCTTCGGGAGACCTTCTCATCCCCCCCCCCCCCCCCCCCCCCCCCCCCCCCCCCCCCCCCCCCCCCCCCCCCCCCCCCCCCGCCCCCCCGCGCCCCCCCTCCCTTGGCGCCGGCACAA
>Ga0105053_10012532_pt1 | contig 10188 bp, 3 predicted proteins | sample BON01_FD_78093 | JGI IMG/M metagenome (GOLD analysis project Ga0105053, IMG submission 78093) | Freshwater microbial communities from Lake Bonney liftoff mats and glacier meltwater in Antarctica - BON-01 | ecosystem: Environmental > Aquatic > Freshwater > Ice > Glacier meltwater | place: Lake...
CTCTCTCTCTCTCTCTCTCTCTCGCTCTCTCTCTCTCTCTCTCTCTCTCTCTCTCTCTCTCTCTCTCTCTCTCTCTCTCTCTCTCTCTCGCTCTCTCTCTCTCTCTCTCTCTCTCTCTCCGAAACAACAGGCGTCGGCATCGTTTCGACCGGATGAGGATGAGGAAGATGGGGAGGATGAGGGCGGAAGGGTCTTTGAAATGCACGACAATGACAATGGAATGCGCGACAATGGTGATGAGGAGGAAGATTTGGAACTGATATATGACCCCATTTTGAATTGCTATTGGGACCCACAAAACAACAAGTACTACGAGCTCAAAAATCCGTAACTTGAAAATGAAAGTGGGTATGGAATACGAAGGGAGCTGTTCAAAAAAAGAGGAACACCTGGGTTGGATGAGTTGACTTGGCCTCAGGCTCGTGTGTGTGTGTCTCTACACGTTTCTCGACGCTGTGTTGAGTTTACTGTGCAGTAATGTTGAATATATTACGGGCAAACAACACTCCTGCGCTAGTTCAGGGCAGGACAGCTTCTATAGCAGTCGGACAAGATTAACGAGTACATTGATATGTAGTCAAGAATCTGCAATCCTGATACATCTCGGAGGCCGCCGAGACCTTCCTGATTGTCTCCACCCAGCTCGGGTCAAACAAAACAAAGCTACACAAGAATCAGTGCTGTGTCTAAAATCATAAGCCCCGGCCTCCTCGGGGGCCCTGGTATGTGAAATCTGAAATGAGTCATGTGTTTGAGAGTAGATTTTTTATTGAAAACTAATAGTGGGTATCCCAAGGACACGGGTGATACTTTATTCACCATGGCAATCTCTGTCAATCAATTCATTTCTCTATAATCAAATAGTCGAGAAGCTGTAGCTGGGACCTCTATTCTCTTGAACAGAAACTATCAAAGTGAAAGACACACTGGCAGATTGCACTTTGATAGCATCCTTGATGCGGTTACTCTTTGATGAACACTCTCACACGGGTCTAAAACAATAAGACCCCGGCCTCCTTGGCGCTCCTGCTTCGTTCGTGCTGAATTGAATGATGATTTTATTGCTCCATAATGGAAAGGTCTAGCAGCTCAAAACAGAATCCACCCGAATTTTTCTCAACGCAGCAACCTTTGCTCAGGCTTGCGCGCTCACATTTGAATTCTTCAATAAGTTGAGAAATAATCGGATCCAAAAAGTACATAGCACAAAAGATTCCAGGTCAGAAGATTACTATGACTATCACCCGTTGGCACTCTCACATTGTGTAACGGACCTCGGCGCACGTGCGGGAAACTGCACGAAGAACGTGAATGCAAATGTATCTATTCTGGTCAAACGGACCGTGTTCTTTGTAAATTGATGATCAAACAGACCAGATATTTGCGGACGGAGCAAATGTCCAAAAAGAGGTCTTTTGGGGTAAATTTCTGACGGATTATATTCTAAGCTGGTAACAGTATCATTTCTTATTAAATCCAAAGTCTCATTGTGCGCCGGGCTCAAATCTTAGGTTAGCATTCATATTAATCGATGTGCACATGTATCTCTACATATGTACCATGATGTATATGCCACAAATACTACTAGTGAGAGGGGCGGAAGAAAGGCTTAGTTAAAGACCTTGCGCGCACACACACACACAGGCTTAGTTAGAGACCTTGCACACACACACAAACAAAAAAACAAAAACAAATGTCAGGAAAAACCGATATTCACGAATCTCAAGAAAAGATTCGAGCACATAGAGCTTGCAGCAAAGCTACTAGACTATTTCTTACGAAGTAATAAAAGCAACATCCATCAATTCTTTACTTGCACCCAAGAAACAGTCTCCATGTATACAATCAAGTCTCCTACGCTTGGTTCTTACCGCTCCTCCTTGTGTGTGCTAATTGTACGAAAATGATAGAATACAAAAGGAAACCGTGACAAAGTGAAATGTAGCATAACGAAGACATTTGGAAATAGATACCTGTAGGGCCTTTTATATATGAGCAGAAATTTGACAACTTAATAAATAGACAGATGAAAGAAAACAAAAATAAGTGGAAATACGATAACTTATGATGTGCCCTTGTCCTGAAATCTGAAGGCATTTTGGATGGTGGCTTCCGTCTGCTGCCCTTCTCAGAGTCTAAATTTTAGGGGGGGGTTGGATTGTGGCTTCCATTCTGCTGCTCTGATTCTGCTCTCGTCCGATGGCCACAACTTTGAAACTCTGTGAGTGTGTGTTCCTCATTACATCCCTTTACACACGCACCTTGGGTGCCAAATGTTATCCCTCCATCTATTTATGTTTGTCTTGACAAGTGTGTATTGATTTGTTTTATCAAATCAATGTTGGGGGATCGTTACGGTCCCGGGGTTTCCTCAGAGGCGGGCCAAGAAGCACGTACCTAAGTCCTTGCACATGCTGAAGGGAAGATTAAATCACCCAATGGTGTGCTTGACATACTTTTGTTAGATGATCAGCGAAGCCTTGGAGCCTGCCTTTCTTTCAAATTCTTTGTTTTACACTTAGTATTCCATTCCCGAAAAGAAATCTGAGAATATGCCTTCAAATTCCGCATGCCATTTGGGGCCTGTCGTGTGGCCACAGATTAGTGTAATGCCTTTTTTGGTTATGACCTTCACACTGAAATTCACAAGAGTGCAGCTCCAGCTCGTCGCAATATGGGGCGAGCGCACTCAGATAGTCCCATTTCTCAGGATAACACTCAACGAGCTGGAGCCTGGAGCTGAAGCCCCCCTCCTCACACCAGGGTGCGCTGAGGCGCACAAATGATTATGTTTGTTCTCCTGAGCGCGCCCTGGCTGGGGGGGTTGGGCTATTCATTTCCTGTGTGTGTGACCCGTTAGTTTGAGCCATTTTACCAAGTAGTATCAAGAAAGTCAACAATCCTACAGGCCTTATCCTAACCATTTCTGCTGTAAAAAAAGGCTGTAAAAGATAGAGGATCGATCCGGAAGCAGTAGATCTTGTCCGAGGTTGCAAGCACACTCAGGTTCAAATGCACGTGGAGAAATAATCCACCCCAGCATCTTCTGAGAAGCTGGATTTGGATCACCACCACTTTGCTCATTTACACCACGTGGTGCACAACTCAACAGAACTTCCAAGTCTTCTTCAGATTTTATTTAGCCAAAGTTAAATTAAAAAGTCTACCGCGAGGGTAGATTTGGGTCTACCTGTATACTAAGACCCAATGCAACAACGTTCTGTTGCTATATCGACTTCCTTAAGATTTATTTCATAGTGATCAGGAGAGCCTCTCGCACATATCCGGGCAAATTCACTTCTTGGTCAGGCTGTTGGGAGGAAGGTCTGGCTGCAGACGCCGTTGGAACTTGACGTTGACACAGTCCTTCAATGTGCTACCCACGAGGCCTTGAACAAAATAATCCTTGTCGTCGGCGCAGGTAGCAGGAGGGGAGCAGGGTCGAGCCCTGGGGGCTGCATTGCTGCGAGCGAATGTCTTTTGGGACACAGAGTGCAGCTCTGGCGACTGCCGGGTGATGTGTGGCGCATTGTCCTCGGCTGCAGATGTTTGCAGGGCCTCGGTGAGTCTAGGGTTTGTTGTTGCTGACCCTGTGCGAACAGCAAACAGGTAGACGAGCGCTGTGGCCACTCGATGGTGAGGCTCCTCGCTGTCGCCCGGCGGGAATCCGACAAGAGAACTCTGCCTGCGCAGACCTGTTGTTGGCTTCTCCCTGCGGCCAATGTCTGGCATCGAGCGTCGACGATCCATATCTTCAGAAGGCTCGAAGATCATGAGGGAGTCATCACGCGGATTGGGTTCTTCGTGGCAGCGGCTTTCAGTCGGCTTCGAGGCGTCTGGGCCGGCGTCTGGCACCATCTTAAACCTGAGTGGGTTTATCTCTGTACTTTCTCTCACGGCTGCGCGCTTCTTGTGGGTGGGCTTGCAAGAAGGTGCTTCACACGCCCAAATGAAATCTGCGCCGGGAGTTTCGTCCTGTTGGCTCATCGTGTACAGGTTCACGAGCCTTCAGCGTTTTTTTTTAATTTAAGAGTGTTTATTAAGGAGTAACCTCAGCGAGAGGAGTAAAAGCAACATTAAAATCGAAAGACACCCAGTTCGCACGTTTAAAATAGCTGATTCTGGCTGCCGATTTGTCGTCGTAGAGTGTGCGTGTAGTCTCGACACTCGAAAATGTTGATCCAGGCTGTTCTGGCGCTGAATCGTTGCACGGGGCTCGGTAATCGCATGGGTGCACAAAAGCTTGCGACATTCTTGAAGCCCAGTTGAGGGTATATGCGCCATAAATCAGCTCATTTTGCAGCACTTGTATTGTTTCAAACTTTCTCAGGGAAATACACGCCCGCATATTTTCGTGTCTACAACCCTCCTGGTTGTATTGCACTGCACCTATTTCTCGATTTCTCCTTGTGCCCTCGAACTTGTTATATTTTGGTGAGTGGAATTCACGACACTGTAACAAATTTGCTTGTTACACCAGTAGGCAACTGAATTTAGGACCGCTACACCGTTTCCCCAAAAGTCATTTTAGCCACCACAGTCATCATAAGGTGTAAAGATCCAAAAAGAAATGCAACGTGCACACCATTGTACCAATAATTGTACCACTTCAAAAGAGGATGAAACTCTAATTTTTTTCAATCCCACCTAGAGTTTTCAGTCCTAAGTTGACAATGCCCTGGTTTCAACTTCGTCAGCGTTTCGCGCGCTAGCTGTGTGGATTCAAAACCAAACAAAAAAAAAACGTTGGAACCCGGTGCCCTTAAAAAGTAAATGGGAATGAACTGAAACTGAACTGGACCAAAGGAGGTGGATAGTGGTGTGGTAAGCCCCAAGAAATTTGGCAAAAATGAAGAAATCGCACTCGAAACGCCACGGACTGATCTTTTGCCTTGTCATTAGTATTGTTATGTTACTGAAACTTTCAAAAGCAGGGCAAATGACATTACGTGGACAAATAAGTTAGTCTACCGTATCAAAATGGTGAATGGCTTCAAACAGTACTCTGATAAAAATTTACTTCAGGTGTCTGGGGTGGAAATGGTACATAAGATTTGTATTCTTCATAATGATGATGATTGCTTTTATTATCACAAGTGGTTTAGCACCCTTGATTGAGGGTCCATGCGCTCAAAACTCATATTTTAGATCTGAGAATGTCGTTTGTTTGCGTTCACATCTTTTGCTTTTCTTTGTCGAAAGAAAAAATATGTTGAAGAAAAAAAGCAGTCAGTCTTCCTTATCACCGCGCATCAACTGTGTGCGTTCCTGATGTACTTGGCGCGCTAGCTATGTGGCGGCAAAACACCCCAAAAAAATATTCCAAAATCTTGCCTCCTAGCATATGCATACAAATGTGTACTTTGTACACATATACGAATACATGTATGCCAAAATTTAGTCCATCTGGTTTCTTCGGGCCCTCCAGGTGTCTCACTCGACCCCTGGTACCACAGGCTCTGAATATTATTATCAATTCCACCTAGAGTTTTCAATCCAAAGTTGAGTTGACATTGACTTGATAATGCCGACACAATGCCCTTGACGGGCCTTATTTTATTTTTGGGCCAATTGAGGTGGTCTAGTGGTGTGGTCAGCCCCAAGAAATTTGGCAAAAATGGAGAAATCGCACTCGAAACGCCACGAACTGATCTTTTGCCTTGTCATTAGTATTGTTATGGTACTAAAAGTAGGGCAAATGACATTACGTGCAAAAATAAGTCAGTCTACCGTATCAAAATGGTGAATGGATTCAAACAGTACTCTGATAAAAATTTACTTCAGGTGTCTGGGGTGGAAATGGTACGTAAAATTTGTATCCTCCAGTAATGATGATGATTGCTTTTAGTACTATCAAAAGTGGTTTAGCACCCTTGATTGAGGGTCCATGCGCTCAAAACTCATATTTTAAATTTGAGATTATCGTTGGTTTGCATTCACATCGTTTGCTTTTCTTTGTCGAAAAAAAATATGTTGGAGAAAAAAAGCAGTCAGTCTTCCTTATCACCGCGCATCAAAAAAACAGATAGTCTTCCGTATCACCGCGCAGTTAGTCTTCCTTATCACCGCGCACCACTTGTGTGCGTTCCTGATGTACTTGGTGTGCTAGGTATGTGGCGCGGCAGAACACCCAAAAAAAGTAGTCCAAGATCTCATCCTGCCTCCTAGCATATACATACAAATGTGTACTTTGTGCACATGTATGAATACATGTATGCCAAGATTTAGTCCATCTGGATTCTTCGGGCCCTCCAGGTGTCTCATCCTGACCCCTGGACTCACATCCGAGTACCCCATATGTGCAGCGTGTGTGTGTGTGTGTGCGTATACACACACCTACACCCACATACACTCCCATCCGCGTTAAAAATAGAGAAGACACAGACAACACCCCCATGTCTTCTTCTGTCAAAAATAACCCCCCACACCAAGCAACAAGGGCCCTCATACAGTAGTTGGACCCCCCCATCCTCTTTCCCCAACGCTGAATGAACAAACTGCACATACATGAGCGCATATGCACATCCTGTAGCGAGCGTGTACGCAAATGTGTACGCTGATGGTCACAACACCTGTCTAACGTACACACCTGCACACGCATGGTGATCACAACACCTGTCGGAATGCATGCATGCTCTCCGCAAAAAATGCGCATTCACTTGTCCATGCGCGCCTATGCACCGGTGCAGAAGATTCTTTGCCATGAAAGCTACTGCGAACTCATCTTGAGTCTTGAGCGAGCATCGTGCAGGCTGTCGTTTGCCGCCCGCCCTGCCTGCTGTCTCGACGAAATCGGTCGCCCGACGCTGTTCGCTCAAGAAATCCGTTCAAATCCACGCTAGCTCATGACGGGTCGCCGCTGCAGATTTCTCTCCTGTATATATGTGGTCTAGGTCTCCCCAACAAAAAAAAACCAAGGTCTCTATCGCGTTTTGCGTGTTTATACGATCCTGACTGGTCATTTGAACTTGGGAAATGAATGTCTTGGCTTCCTGTTGGTTACTGAGGGCTTCAAGTTGCTGTGTAGCGGCATAACAACAACCAAAAAAAAAAAACGTTACTTCGTGTATGTACCCTCTGCGTACCAAACTTTGATTGATAGTAGATTGCCCACTCGGGCAGGTACCGCGCGCTAAGGTCGGGTACTCTCCCAGTTGGCATTGGATTAGCACGGTATGTCCACCGACACAACTTGTTAATCTTACTTGAGATATCAGGGACGTTATCGATGTTCGGTGTCAACCCCTGACAGCAGCCTTGACCCTGTCAATCTCCTGTCACTTTGCTTTGGGTATTGTAGCCCCCTAGTGTAGCGGGATGGTAATAGGTGCACAGCCAATAAAACAACTTGTCAGAATCTTTGGCCCCAAATTAATTCGAATTGATTCATGAATTAAAACCGTGCGAGGCGCGGTTTGAAACGATGATTTTTTTTTGCGGCGTCAGCCGCGAAATTTTTCAAATGTGACAATAGTAGCGCGTCGGAGAAAGCATTTCCGAGGTTTTTTGGCCATTTTTTGGTTGCTCAACTCCCGCCAAAAAAAGGTGTTTTAGTACACAAGAATTCACTCGCTTCCTGTCAACGGTGTCGTCACAGCGTTGAGCCACGCGCTCTGACGTGTCCTTTCAAACAAAGTAATCAGAGTGCTTTGTCACTGTTGAGTTGACACCTCACACGTAAATACCTTTGAGGGAGACTCTGTTTTAATTTGACAAAGGGTTTGTTATTTTACACTTTCGCAATTACTGTTTGGTACAAATTGTGTCCTTAAAATCACTCAGTATTGGAGTTCGAATCATTTTCACCACTAATGTATTGGTAGATAGTAAACAGAATACAAAACTTCAGATGAAATGCATCCCCGAACGATTAAGAAAAAGATATCTTGTGAAAAACATGCGCCGCAGGCCAGATTTTTAATGAAACCAAATGCGCCGCAGGCAAGACTTATCAAACAAAATGCGCCGCAGACCGGGGTTTTGGACTGAGTCCTCAGGGGTACTCTGTCCTGTAAATGCAGTATGTAATTTTTTCCCCACACATCACAGCTCAGAATCTTCCTCTTTTAATGAATTAATTGACCTTTGGCCGGCCTATAGTACTTTTGTTTGACCCACTGTAGATGCAACGTGACTAAAGTCCTAAATGCAGCCAACGCCCGGAAGTCGTCACAGCGCAGCGGCTCGACATATGTAAGTGCCCACAAAGTGCAAAGATATAATCTCACTCTCATCTACATTTTGACATTAGGAACATACACCAAATTCGCACGGAAAAATAATTACCTAGCGATCGGTGTTTGCTTCCCGCAGACATGCTCGAACACAGGATTGCCACGTCAAGATCACGTTTACATTACAACCAATCAAGTCTTTTTCTTCCACAACGATGAATTCGATGAAATGCCTTGTAAACTGGAATCCACTCAGAATACGCGTTCGGTCGAGAAATACCCAACCCCACCGTTGGGGTTGGGTATTTCTCGAACGAACGCAGACTCTCAGTAGAATCCAGTTTACAACGTATTTTGTCGAACTCGTTGTTGCGGAAACGAAACAATTCGTCAGTAGTAATCAAAACGTGATGTTGACGCGCCAAACATGCGGCCAGCGCCGCAGGCTCGAGCATGTCTGCAGGAAGCAAACGCCGAGCGCCGCGAGGCTAGCATTTTATTCTCCCATCCTCGAGCATGAAACCAAGATCGGAATCTCCTCTACATTTTGATTCTCAAAACATATACCGAATTCGTACGAAAAAATGCAATGCTAGTGCTCGGCGTTTGTTACCCACAAACATGCTCGAGCGCTGGCCGCATGTTTGCCGCATCAGGATCACGTTTACATTACTACAGACTAATTGTTTTGTGTCCGCAACTTGAACAACAAATTCGTTGAAATGCTTTTTAAACTGGATTCCACTGAGAATCCACGTTTGTTCGAGAAATACCCAGCCCCACCGATAGTGTTAGGTATTTTTCAAACTGTGACGAACGCGGAATTCTTTCAAAAGGCTCCACACTGTTTAGGCGGTGCTGGTTTTGGTCGGAAAAGCTTCATTTTCGAGAAAAAAAATCGATGCAAATTTCATAGCAGTGGAGAGGGTCAGCATCCACTTCCAGTGATTAACTTGGGTATTCGCCAACCAAGACAGAAAGAAAGAAAGAGAGAGAGGACCATCCAAAAATGCTTTTGTGTAGCCGTGGGTACCCGAGAAAGAAAGAAACCAAAAAAAATCTGTTTGTACATATGGTCTTGAGTATTTTGTGAGTAGCAAAGATATTCGATTAAGTCACTATGGTGAAATTAAGTTATTTAGGAGGATGGGGGATCTTTGTTTGGAGAATGGGTGGATCTGAGACACCCTGACTTCATCAAATTTCTTCGTTACGTGCGTTGTCTAGGTCTCTGTCTTTCTAGTGGGCTGGTCTGTGGCCAAGGTGGATGTGTTAAAGGGGTTTTCCAAAAGCGCATTGCCAGAAGGGCATCTCGCTCAAAATCTTGATGGGCTCTGCTTGGAGGACACGGTGGACCATTGGCGCCTAACCTACCCTAGTGGGGGGGCACCTTCACAATCGGACACTACGCTTGACATGACTGTTGAAGCTTGTCAGCCCGGGCATGCATGCCAGCCCACAAACATTGTAGTAGACTGTTTTGGCCAACTGCCAGGGCGGGTCGGCAATAAATAGGTCGGCAACGGTCCGATGCATTTTCATTGATTTTGTTTTCATGTTATATAACAATCCAGCAACTCTTCGAGTGTGACATGACTGATTCATACGTGACATGACTCTTCATATGTGACATGATTCAATCATGGATTGAATGACTCATTCATATGTGATATTCATCAATCATATGTGACATGACGTATTCATATGTGACGATTGGACGAGATCCTAGTGCATGCTGGCAACAACCAGCTACCTCAAGACCTGGAGGAACGTTCAGGTCAAGGCTTTGAATTTCACATCCACACTGCTCATCATGGTGACAGTCGTCTAGATCACAAAACTCTAACTGTAGACCAACCAGTGACTCTCCTCCTGCGACCTATGCGAGCGCACTCGAGTACTAGAGATATTGTTGAAAGGAAAAATGGGACTTGATGAAAGATTCTTGGCGCGCTCATGTCAAACGAGCAGGCAACAGGACTCGGCCATGTGCTGATTCTATGGACGAATTGAC
>Ga0105053_10012539_pt1 | contig 10183 bp, 12 predicted proteins | sample BON01_FD_78093 | JGI IMG/M metagenome (GOLD analysis project Ga0105053, IMG submission 78093) | Freshwater microbial communities from Lake Bonney liftoff mats and glacier meltwater in Antarctica - BON-01 | ecosystem: Environmental > Aquatic > Freshwater > Ice > Glacier meltwater | place: Lake...
GATAGTATGTCTGGCTTGTCTCGTTTTCGTTGCCTGAGTCTGTTCCAGGATCCCTGGAGCGCTATCGCTGTGATAACTTGTGCAACGGCAGCGTCCTCGGTCAAGCCTCACCCTGGTGGGACCAGAGCGGGAGGCCTACAGTCTCACATTCTGTCCACCCATTTGCCAAAGGCCTCGTTGAAAGCCGTAAGAGGGGAGAATTTGCACCTACCTACCTGCTGCTTCCTAAAGAATCTGGAGTGAGACAAGGAGTCCCTCGTGGCCAGATCCCCCTCTCATGCCAGGATTAGTCTGAAGTCTGATCCCACCTCGTCCGAGTCCGCTCTGCTTACCGGCCTGGAGAGATCTCTCAGGAGCTCTGCAAGCATAGTCAGCTCAAGATGCGATGCGGGGGCTGGATCCCTGCGCGTAAAGCCGGTCGGGAGGTTTTGGCGAGTTCCTCGTACATCAAGTATTAGTGCGCATCCAACCTTTTGCTTATCAATGTATGTGGTTTCCCCGTGCTGGTGCCTTCTACCCCTTCTCGGAGGCTTCAGTAAAGGATGAGTGTTGGCTAGAACGTGTCCATATTGGGATACGCACTGAACGATGTTTGATAGCCAATTTGGAAGGTCCCAATTATTCTCCACCTCCTCGAGCAGTGCCATTCGATGCTGCCGTCTGGCTTTATGTGTCTTCCCAGGCAGGAGATCCTGGGTCTTCTCCCACCAACTCCACATGGTGTGTTTGAGGTGGGAATACTGTTTACATTGCTTTGCAAGCCTTCGAAGAAGGCTTGGCACAGGGCGGGTTGTATGATACTGCGGCCGTGCGGACATGTGTGTGTGTGCCATGACTGCTGTGAGGGTCTAAACGAGTGTCCTGTGTGTCGGGCGCCGGTAGAAGAGTCTTGTCTGGTCTACTTATGAAGTGCTCCGCGGCCGACCATCAGAATTCCACACAGAGCCCCGACGCACTAATGGCATCTTTCAATGATATGTTTCGAACTGTCAGGAAGACTGCCTCTCCGTGTTGAAGCTGAAGGAGCTCCAGCTCCTCTGGCTCCGACTGTACCGGGGCGGCCGGGCCGTTTATGGGGGGTTTAGGTCTTTCCAGATGCCGTCTCCTCATCCTGAGTGGCAGAACCGCCCTTGACCAGCTTATGGACAGCTTGTCCCACGCGATCCTGGTCAAGAAGACATCTCTGCCTACTCCTCCTAGACTGATCAGATGCAGGCGCACACTAGAGTCTGGGGGGCCCGAAAGTAGGATCTCTATTGATTCTGTCGGGAGGTTCCTCACTTTGATATCATCGACGTGGGTGAGTTCCTCACTGATTTGAATATCGGCACTGGTGGCTGATGAGGAGCCCATTACTAGCCTAATGACTCTATGACAGCCATCGTTGAGCCTGACCGTTTTGAGCTCGATCCATCCTTTTGTGGGCATGTCAAGGCTGCCTGGCTCTTCATCTGTTATTTCTTCATCTTTATCCTGGTCATCCGGGAGGGTCAGGATGCGCAAGCTGCTGTGTCACGCTCCAGAGATTCGTCGGGCAACGAAGCTGTTGTTGTGGCACCAGGGCAACGGTGAGCTGGTTCCAAGGCCAGGGCAGCGGATGGACAGCCCGAGGCCCGTCCTGCTTCGCCAGGAGTGGCTGTATCGTCCTCGACACAGCCACAATGGCAGCCGAGGGAGAGGTAGTTTGACCAACGCCAGGCACCTCCGCCTCCATTCATCATTGGGCCGGGTGAACATGAAAGCGGTGATGTCTTCGTTTCTAGCACGATGTTGGACAGAGGAGACACACTCAATTGGCAAATCACAACTCCTGTCCGGGATAAAACCAAAGGCGTTGGCTAGAATCAGACCGTACTCCTGGCAGACTTGCATCAGGCGCGTACCAACTGTTTTGTCGACTATTTTGAATAATGCATCTAAGCATGTGATTGGGCGGGCTCGTTTCAGGTCCTTTGGCAATGGCACAATGTCCCCTAGTTTCAAGATATCTGGGGCCTCGCTTGCAAAGATCAGTTCTATGACAGCCAACATTGGAAGCAATTCCGCATCGACCAAGGCGCAGATTTCATCTACTGTTGTCAATAGTCTTGTTGTCCCTTTTTTGCAAGTTTGTGGGTATTGGCGAAGTTCAGTAACATTATCAAACGGTTGGAAGATCCTGCGGAAGCTTGCGTCTCTTTGTTGGCAGGCGCGAGGTGCTTGACTGAAACTGGCGCTCATAGGTCCGGCATGTTTATGTAACATTTCTGTGATTATTATCGCTTCTGTAGTAATGTTCGCTTGCCAGTTGTTCATCACGTCCAGTAATGTATCATGCAGCACATTCCACTGAGCTGTATTGGCCTCGATTCATGGTAGTTTCAGACCGTCATCTGCGGGTCGTTTCAAGATAGATTCGCTGAGCACCCTCAGAGCAGTCAGTTTTTTTGGGTTATTTACATCTATACCCAGTGCTTTTGTGAAGGTGTTGATGTGGTTGGAAGACAGGCCTGCTGTAATGGACAGGATTGTAATTTCTTGTTTCACCTGGTCCGGTTGAAAAGAAGTGCATGTCCTTACACGCTTGTTGGCGTAGGCTGTCAATCACATTGAAGACTATCACGGTAGAGTCCCACATCCCAGGTCTATATGACTTGAGTAGTACATTGTCAGACGCTAGTCTGGTCATGCGGCAAGGCGGCTGGCATACATTGTTACTTGATTAGTCACCTCACTGGGTGGTCTACAGGTGATTTATGGTTTCCCGCGCCAATCTTGTGATGTTGTGAACATACATGCATAGAAAGCTGTCGTGGCTGCATACGCTGAGTGTCCTACCCCATTTTCAGACCCATGTCGTTTCACAATGTTCAAGACATGTTGTTCCATGCCATCTTCTCGCACTCAGGAACGTCATTTCCCTCCGCATCTACTGCTATATTGAGTCTGTCGACCTTTCCAGTGTTCAGTCTACCTGTGAGTAAGGAGGTGTGCAGGGCAGTAAGGCGTTCCTTAGACTTGACAGAGTGGACTTTTTGTGTAGTTGTGCGACACAGAATTGTTTGTCGCACCACCACCATTTGGTGAGTTGAACCCCATCCTGAGAGCGAGCCCATTACACTGGGCTGTCCTGATCGGCCACATGCCCACTGTTTCCACGTTTCCTGTGATTCAGACATGAGAGGGGCAGATATGGAAATACCACATTTCCTCAACATGTTGCGGAAGTCTATCTGTTCACGCTCAGCTGCCACGGTCGCCCATTGGTCAGTGGTGTAGGATTCCAACTTTGCCCATGTCCGCAAGGACTCACCCACCTGCCCATTTGATATAACCAGGTTAGCAAGTCTCGGCAATGTACTTTGATGTGATCCTTGTTTGGGTGCGTTGGCTTCACTCATGCATTTGGAGCTTGTTCAGAAGAAGACGTTGGCTGCAGCAGTCACTGTAGAGCGCATGTCAGAAAAGTCCAACTGGTCTAGACCTGGCTAAGTGCAGAGTCAGGATCATCAAGTGAAGGTGCAAGAGGGTAAATAGCACAGTGCCCTGGGGGGTGGGAGGGGCGCAGCCCCGTAAGAAGGGGGTGCGGGGCGCTGCCCCGCGAAAATTCTTTTGATGATTTTTGTCGATGTTTGGAAAAAATGAGTTGGTCTTGACAGACAGAATTCTTGGAAATACAGAATTTCAAAAAATTGAGAGTTACGTGACCGGGAGACCCGATAATCTGTCCCTGTTTCTCAGAAATGTTTTAAATGATGTGTCGAAGTACTAACAGATTATCTCTATCAGCCTGAATGCACATTTGTGAGGATTTGTTGAAACCCTGACCGTGCATTTAGCCGCCTTACATGGCGGAACACAGTGTTCTTTCTGCCTGGCGCAGCAGGAAGGAGTGATTGGAGTTGCTTGTTGTCACAGCGTCTGTAATGGTGTCATAACCTTCCCGCACAAGGGCTTGTTGGAGGCCCTGGGATGCGATGGGGAGGGATGGTAGATTCAACAAGTTTATCACCCGACCTGGGCTAGCCCATTTGGATGGGTTGGTAGTCATGAAATCATTGGATGCTTGTTGGAAGACCTTGTCCTGGGACACTGTGCGTTGGAACTTCAGAGCGGAAGATGAGTCCATCTTGAACCATCTAGGACGTTCACACACTCAGGCTGAGATGGCTCGGGTTGTTATTCCTTCCTCATTGTCGGGTGATTCCTGTCCCTACTGAGTGCAGTGTCTGCCCAGGCACATATTCACAACCACTGCTTGGTGGTCTCCTGACAGCGGTTCCACAACCCGTGACGTGGCATGTCAGATCCCTTGCTTGCGCTTTATGAGCTTACACACTGCCGTGTTGACGTACACTGCATCGATCCTGGAACACGGAACACCGTTTTGAAGGTAAGAGAAGCCTGGTTCCTTTTCCCCCATTAACGCACAGTCCTGGAACTGTAGATGTCGCAACAGTTTCCACAGGCAGAAGTTGTTATTGACATTGTAGTACTCTAGCATTGTCCCATTAGCACAATCCTAGTCACGACTCACAGTGTTGAGATCTCCTGCCACTATGATGCACTCCTCTGTGTAGGTTCTGTAGCTGTGCACTGTGTGATGGACGTTCGCGTTGATTTTCCGTTTGGGAGCTGTCAACACTGGAGAACTGACACCGTAGACGGCTACGAGGTTGAGAAATGTCTTGTTGTTCAACTGGAAACGAATGTGAAGAATTCGTGCACTTTGGTAATGTGTTGTCAATACTAATTTGTCGAACACCCCATATTTCATCAACACGAGTGACCAGGGATCCTGCAAGGATGTTTTCCATGGTGTTCACTGCTGTAGACGTAGGGGCCGAGTGGGCCCGGATGCGACCGCCAGATGAGTGCTGAACCAATCGTGTCGCATGGTGGGCCAGTTTCTCATTCAATTTTGCCGCGGCTTCTGGTACAACAACAATGTCAACCAGGGCGCTCGTCACCAGGGATGTCAGATGAGGCAGCCGACACTTGTCTTCAATCTTGTCTTGATTCGGCCTCGGATGTGTTCGCCTTTTTGAGTTTACAGTCATGACAATCATGCTTCCATGTGTCCTTCCAAGGATGTCACGGTCCCCTATCCAGTCGAGTTTTGTGTCCACAAAGTCTTTCGAAATTTGATTGCCCCACTTATCAGTCAGTGCAGATTGATGTGTGGTACAGTTGTTATCTATGGATGTCAAGAACACCAGCGAGTTCGAGTTGTCAGCGTCGTCGGCTTGCGCAGTATGCACGTCGAGGATGTTCTCCATGGTCTCGGACACCTGTCCTGTAGTGACATCTTCACACAGGTCTACCTGCTGTGGCATTGGAGGGTCAGACAAGGCTCCGCCTCTCTTGATCTGATGTTGTCGTGAGTCTATACCAGATGTAAATGCAGTTAATGTCACTGTTGGTGAGGCCGGATGGTGTGTCTGCGTGGCAGCATGCGGTGTGTGTGAGCAAACAGCAGACAATATCAGGTCATGGGTTTCACGTAGAGCTTGAAAAAGGTACTGTTGGTAGAGGATGCAGATCATGTGGCTGTGCTTGTCTGAGAGTTCTTGATACTTTTTCTCGTCTGTAATACTGCGGTGTGAACAGTGTCCACCAGGTGACACGAGCCATGAGTCCAGGACTTCAAGATGGACACTGTTGGCAGCGTTTCCAATAAGCTCAATTGGATGTCTAAGGACTGAGGCCGCTACTCCAATTTCAAGCATCAATCCGTGTGTTTCGTCGAGGCGCATGGTACATACGTATTCGTGGCATTCTTTGAGGGAGGCCTGTGTCAAGTTCTTGAGGCGGACAGTGACAGGGTGCATGTCATGTCTCAGGGTATACTGTAAACTTCCCAGGACATCAGTGTCTCGCAAGTCCAGAAGGTACTGTAGGTGATTGCATGTTTCTTCCCGCAGTGATTCAGTCGTGAACCTGCCTTCAGAAAGACTGTCCAAACTTTCGTGTCCAAACTTTCGAACAAACAGTTGCCCGTCATATTGATGGGGACGCGCTCAAAAAATATTTTCTGTTCCAACACACCTAGCTTACAGTCCAGTGGTCCCATTGAGGCGTAGACATGTCCTGCATGGCTGTGTACCGTGTAATGTTGGCTTGGCGTCGCTTGTACCATGAGTCAGCTGCAACTGTCATGTGGACGTGTCCTACGTGTGACAACTGTGAGCATCTCGACAGATTGGTAACAGAGGCAACCTACAGCTTGTATCCCACGCAAGGTTCCAATTTCGTTCACGTAGGCGTGAGGAACCAATGGTTCGGGACCTAGTACGTTGTCATGATGAGGCTTTTTTTTTTTTTTTGCCGCCACACAGCTAGCCCTCCAATTACAGCAGGAACGCACATAGGTGGTGTGCAGTAAGAAGCGCCTGGCTCGAAGGCACTCCCGCAATGGACCTTGGACACATGAATTTCGTTTTGAAGTGATGTATTTGTATGTGGATAGTGGATTGAGAAATAGGAATGGTTATGATTTCTAAAGTTCTGTCTTTCTGTCTTTCGTGAGTGTTTAAGACCTAACTTAATCCCCAGACTAAGCTAATGATGTAAATAGTATGCTTTTGTTTGTTTGTTTGTTTGTTTGTTTGTTTGTGTGTTGGTGGTTTTTTTTTTAAATCCTCCTTTAATTCTTTTTTTTGGAGTTCATTAAATGTGTATGTGGGTTGCGATGGATGTGTTGTGAGGGACTTGAAGTGTACTATGTAGAATATATAGACGTGGTAAAAGAGTGGTACGGGAGTGATTGTGACAACCGGGGCTACAAAGGGCGCCGAGGTTGATTTTTCAAACTCGGCACTCCAACTAGGCGTGATCCTTGTCCGTGGCTCTGAGAGAGAAGAAGAGTCGGCAGAATTCAAAAATCTGTACTCGCTGAGATCTCCTCCCCCCCTCTTTGACACGGACAAGTGTTGTCTCCCCCCCCACCCCGTGTCACCTGAGTGCGTGTGGTCTGTCTGACTCTCCCCCCCTGTGGTACCCGAGCGCGTGTTTGTCTATCTTCCACGTGTTTGAGGTCCATGCGTGTGCCACGCTGACCATCTCCACTGCTGTTGGAGTTGTAACTCTTTGACTCAGCGTGCCTTGGAAGGTGCGTGTGTACTGTTGTCAGCCTGGAAAGTACACGTTGTAAAGGTCCTGCGGTCCAGAGCCATCTATTACCGCAGTCATTTTGGCCGACCACCTATACAAGTGGGATGGTGGAGAAAATGCGGGAGGGGGGGGGGGGCAAGAGGACGCACAGGTAGTGCTGTCCTGCGCAAACACACCAAGCCAACGCTTTCGAATGCAGGCTTCTATCGAACAAGGCATGGCGGGCAGGAGGAAGGAAGAGGGAGGGGTTACCATGAGATCATGGTCGGTATGTAGGTACTGCTGAAGGCCTAGCCATTGTCTTCCCCAAAGCGTTGCTGGTGCCTGTGGGTTGGGCGTCATGTCATGTGTCGTCATGTCATGTGTCATGTCTTGTCATGTGCCTCAGGCGTCATCCTGCTTGTGCTTCAATCTTGCATCACAGCCACCCTCTGCATCACAAACACCCTGTGCATCACACACACCCTTATCGTCCTCCTTCAAGCACACGGCATATGCACACAACGACGGCATAACAAGACGGCATAACACGACGGCATAACACACGGCATAACACCATACCCACCAGCGGTCGCGGTCAGTTTGCCCGGCACACTGGTGCAAGTAGACACAAGGACTAGAAGCACACGGATCGCAGGAAGAAGCAGAGGATATAGTGCGGCATATAGTGGTATACGGCTAGCAGCACTATATACCTAGCAGCACGCCACACACACATGACAACAAGGCGGTGGAGGTACAAGAGACCTTGAGCGTGAACGACACACGTCGTCCTGCACCCTGTTTGCGCGCGGGCGCTGCGCCAGCAGCGGCAAAGGAATGGGTAAAGGCTTCAAGCCTCCCTGTCTCCCTCCCCATCCGCATGTTAGAGGCCCAGTGCAAGGTCGGAGTGCATGACGCCATACCCATCTATCAACGGATGTATCAACGGATGTATCACCTTGTGGATATATCACCTTGTCAAAAAGCATACGGACATATCATCTTTGAGGGTCTTAAATAGTACACTTAAATGATACATCTATCATCTTTGAGGGTCTTAAATGATACACTTTTGAATATATGTGCTTGGCTATATCTGGACTGTTGACTCGCTTGCCTCTATCTGGGCTTCCTTGCGCATATTTCCACTCTTCAATGACACTCTTCAATGACACTCTTCAATGACACTATATCTCTGCTCTCCAACTAACTGCAGAGTGGAGGTGAAGGGAGAGAGGGACACCAAACCGGCTTCCTGGAAGAAGGCATCAGGGGGGAGGAGCTCGTCGGCGCCAGAGACAGTCACATCTAGGGCATACCCAAGTTCCACCATCTTTTTGTACAAAAGGGTCAAGGAAGCAATGACTTGAGTGTCTGTCGCGTCAGCACCCAATGGAGAAGGCGGTTGCGTAAAGAAGTTGGCGCCTGTAAAATTGGCCATGAGGCCGGCGTACATTTTATCGCCTGCCACTTTGAAAAAGGCCGCCGGTAATAATTGATTATCTTGAAGCTTTGCGTCACGTGCCACCATGTTGACTGTTCCCTCGGCTCCAGTGCGTTCTTCAAAGATCAACTTGCCCTCCTCCATTTGCTGCGTGATCGTGGCTGGTGTGAAGCGATACTGTCAGACTTGCCCTCCTCCACAAACCTCCCTCGCTCCTCCACAAACCTCCCTCGCTCCTCGACAAACCTCACATGCCTCGCCCCTCCACAAACCTCACATGCCCTGCCCCTCGTCTTGCATGCGTGGTGCACACCACATCTTCAAGTGGTGAGACAAGTGGTGAGACGACATCTTCAGGTGGCAACACATGAGTGGTGCACAGCGCATGTTGAAGCGGCAAGACATGACACATGCGGCACGACCAAAAGCTTGACTAACCACCTCTTTGTTTGGAGTCTCGACTATCTCTTTCTTTCAACCACCAACAGCCTGTCTCATCTTGAAATGATCAACATGAGACTGCCTCAGTGCCTATCACGCTTCAGCGTATCATCCTTGAGTGTCTGCTGCATCATCTTTAAGAGTCTGGTCGAGGCAGAGGAGCCGAGAAAGACCGCTCTGTCTCAAAGACTGCACCGTGGGTGCACCGTGGATGCAGACCGTCTCTACACCGTCTCTGCATCCACACCGACCTCTCACACCATATCAAGGCTAGCAGTGGAGGAGGAGAGGAGAGGAGGACATGGAGGAGGAGAGGGAGAAGGAAAGGAGTCATACCGAATTGCGCGGCAGAGATGAAGTCAAAGTACATGGGGTCCGACAGGTAGCCCTGGATGATGCAGTGCGATATGATGATGCAGTGCGATATGATGATGCAGTGCGATATGATGATGCAGTGCGATATGATGATATGCCACTTGAGTGTGCATGGTGCAAAGCGATAAGTGAATAGGCATACACATGAATAGGCATACACATATCCGACATGTCAACACACATCAAGACCCTTGCGTCTACAGACACATGTGTCTGTAGCGTCTACAGACACATGACCCTTGGGGGTAGACACCCTTGCGTCTACAGACCTGTCATGTGTCTGTAGCGTCTGTAGACACATGACCCTAGACTGCCACAAGGAAAGCAAGAGATCCAAACTGCACGTCGATAGGCAGATATGCCACTTTGGCAGGCGTCGCACAAGATATGGCACCTTGTCACACGTCGTACAAGCTCTGAGTCATGTGGCGTACAAGATCTTAGTCATCTGCCATGCCATACATGATGAATGCGCCATACATGATGCATGCGCCTCATCATCCGTATGGGTATGCACTTGCAGGTTGCAGTGTGTATGATGCAGTGTGCATCATGCAGTGGGAGATGCCGAGAGACGTGTCATCGGTGAAATGCCGGGTCACCATCACCGCACTTGGCCTCTGTCACGCAGATGCCCATGTAGGTTGCATGTGCACAACGAGGCAGCGCCACAAACGAGGCGCCACAAACATGGGCGCAACAAGCCAACGTCACCACACACGCCCAGTCCCCTTGGTCAACTGCAATAAACCCCCCGTCTTGTCGCTGCACTGCACATTTCGCGTGCACCCGGTGTTTAAAAGGAAGGGAGGGAGGAGGGAGGAGGGAGGAGGGAGGAGGGAGGAGGGA
>Ga0105053_10012541_pt1 | contig 10182 bp, 9 predicted proteins | sample BON01_FD_78093 | JGI IMG/M metagenome (GOLD analysis project Ga0105053, IMG submission 78093) | Freshwater microbial communities from Lake Bonney liftoff mats and glacier meltwater in Antarctica - BON-01 | ecosystem: Environmental > Aquatic > Freshwater > Ice > Glacier meltwater | place: Lake...
GCGCTCGGCGAGAAGTTCTTCGACATCGCGGTACGAGAGTCCGTAGCGGAGGTACCAGCGCACCGCCAGCAAGACCACGTCCGGCGGGAACCGGAATCCCGCAAACGATAGAGAAACAGAGCGACGATAGCAACGACGGATTACCCGGGCACGCTCCGACCCCGCCCGCCCGCCCGATCCGTCAACGCAACAGTGCCCTCGGGATTGGTTGCCGCCCTGACGGTGGGTGCCACCGTGACGCGACGAGGGAGCAACCGCACGTGGCGATCGCTCCCTCGGTTGTTCGTGTGAGCGCATCTGCTGGGGGCTACCCCGGTCGACACGCTGGTGATCAGAGGACGCCCTGCTCGGTGAGGTAGTCCGTGGCCACGGCCTTGGGGTCTTCGCCGTCGGTGGAGACGCGGCGGTTCAGTTCTGCCATCGTGTCGTCGTCCAGGTTGGCGAAGATCGTGTCAGCGAGTGCTTCGAAGGCCTCGGGGGCCTGCTGGAAGACGTCGTCCGACATGGTCATCGAGGCGTTGTACAGGATGAGCACGCCGTCGTCCTCGACGACGTCGAGCCCGAGGGCCGGGATGCGGCCGTCGGTCGTGTAGACCTCACCGAAGGTGCAGCTGCCGTTGGCGGTCTCTTCGTAGATGACACCCGTCTCGAGGATCTCTGATTGACCTGCTGGGATCGTGAGGCCCGTTGCGTTCTCCACCAGCACGAGGCCGTCGGGACGGTTCGGGAACTCGGACTCCATGCACACAGTGGCGTCAGCGTTCTCGTTGACATACTCCATCATGCCCTGCAGGTCGACGCCGGCTGCCGGTGAGTCCGACGCGGTGGCGAAGCCATAGGTGTTGTTGAACGGCGAGACGCCGACCCAACGGATGTTGTTCTCCTGGAGGTCGTTGACGCAAACGTCGTTGGTGAGCGCGACGCTGTCGAAGCTCGGGTTCTCGTTGGCGAGGTGGACGGTCCAGCCGGTGCCGTTGTACTCGAAGTACGTGTCGATCTCGCCGGCGAGCAGCGCATCGCGGTTGACGACGGTGCCGCCGAGGTTGGTGGAGTCGGTGACGGTGGCGCCTCCGGCTTCGAGGCCAACGATGGCCAATGAACCGACCACGAATTGCTCGATGAAGTCCTTCGATCCGACGTTGATGTCGATGCCGCTGAAGTCGAGCTCGCTGAGCGAGGCGACCGAGTTGTCATCGTTGTTGGCGGTCGTGCAGGTAGCAGCGATGTCTTCGGCCGCGGCGTCCGTGCTGTCGGTGACTTCGTCGGTTGCGGCGGTGTCAGGGACATCGGCGCTGGTGCTGTCGCTGCCGCACGCGGCGGCGACGAGAGCAAGTGCTGCCACGCCGGCGAGCAAACGCATTCGAGGTTGAATTCGGGGGGTGGTGATCATGTGAGGTTTTCTCCTTTTTGTTTGTTCACGAGGTGTTCCTTCGTTCGAGGACGCGCCGAAGCAGGACCTGCCTGGGGCAGGTCACAAACCCTTGGGCCGGAGCGTCTTCTCGATCAGCGCGGCGACCCAATCGACCGTCAACGCAATGAGCGCGGTCATGACCGCGCCCGTGATCAGTACCAGGTCTCGGCTGAGCTTCAGCCCGGCACTGATCGTTTCTCCCAACCCTCCCCCACCGATGAGGTAGGCAAGAGACGCCATCCCGACAGTGATCACGAGCGCGGTGCGGACACCGGCAAGGATCACGGGGACCGCGAGCGGGAGTTCGATGCTTCGAAGTGCCTGCAGCTTGGTGAGACCCATGCCGCGGCCGGCTTCGATGACGTTCTTGTCGACCTGTTCGAGACCCACCATCGTGTTGCGCAACACGGGAAGGAGGGTGAACAGGGAGAGAGCCCAGATCGTGGTCCAGGGACCGCGACCGAGCCAGGCGAAGGCGAGCACGAGCAGGCCGAAGGCGGGAATCGCCTGACCGGACGTGGCCACCGCGAGAATCGGCGTACCAGCGCGCTTGTACTTCGGGCGAGTGAGCAGAATTCCGATCGGCACTGCCATTACGACGGTGAACAGCGTCGACCACATCGTCAGCGACAGATGTTGTTCGAGCTGCGGGCGGAGGTTCTTGTCCCAGTCGAGCGCTCGTTTGTCCTGGAAGATCTTGTCGGCGTTCTTGACGTAGAGGTACAGCGCGATCGAGCCGAAGACGACGATGAGCGGCGTGAGGATCAAGCCGATGTTCGACTTGATCAGACGAATGCCGGCCGGCGGGAGGTCAGGGCCGAGGTGCTCGGGCGCTGTGGTCGTCGCTGCGAGGTCGTCCTGTTCGGTGACCTGTTCGGTCGTCGTGCTCACGTGGCGTCAGCTCCTAAACCGGTCGAGTCGGCGAGCGCGGCTTCCTGCACAGCGAGGTCTTCGTAGTGCTTCTTGGCCTTGCCGCGCAGGCGCTTGAGCACGTCGGCGAGACGCTCGATATCGAGAATTCCCTGGCATCTTCCCTTCTCGTCGACGACGACGGCCTGGCCGGCGTTAGACAGCAGCATTTCTTCGAGCGCGTCGTGCAGCGTGGCGTTGGGCATCACGGTTGCCATGACGGACCCGCCCGCACGGTCGAGCGGCGTCGCCGTGTCAGCAAGCTGCACATCATTCACCCAACGGATCGGGCGTTGCTCACGGTCGAGCACGAGCATCCACTTCTCAGGTGACGCGTCGTAGAGCCGCTGCGCGTCGGCGCGGTCGGTGTCGACGTTCACGATCGGGAAGTCGTCGGACAGATCGAGGTCGCTGACGCGTTCGAAGTTGAGGCCCTTGAGGGTGGCGCCGGAACCGATGAAGTCGCTGACGAATTCGTCGACCGGGTAGGCGAGGATGCGCTCCGGCGTATCGAACTGGCGGATAGCCGATTGCTCACCGAGGATCGCGATGTGGTCACCCATCTTGATGGCCTCGTCGATGTCGTGCGTGACGAAGACGATGGTTTTCTTCAGCTCCGACTGCAGCCGGAGAAACTCGTTCTGCAGACGATCTCGAGTGATCGGGTCGATGGCCCCAAACGGCTCGTCCATCAAGAGCACCTCTGGGTCGCCGCCGAGCGCACGAGCCACGCCGACGCGTTGGGCCTGGCCTCCGGAGAGTTCCTTGGGATAGCGATCGCGGAACTCGTTCGGATCGAGGCCGGTCATCTCGAGCAGTTCGTCGACGCGTGCCGCTGTCCGCTTCTTGTCCCAGCCGAGAAGGCGGGGCACGGTCCCGATGTTCTGAGCGATGGTCTGGTGCGGGAAGAGTCCAATCTGCTGGATCACGTAGCCGATGCGGCGGCGCAGTTGGTCGGAATTCACGCTCGTCACGTCTTCGCCGTCGAAGATGATCCGTCCAGAAGTCGGCTCAATCATGCGGTTGATGAGGCGCAGCGTTGTGCTTTTGCCGCAACCGGACGGGCCGACGAGTACGAGGATCTCTCCGACCGGGATCTTCAGGTCGAGGTCGGCCACAGCAGGAATACCCGAGCCCGGATAGATCTTGCCGACGCCCTGCAACTCGATCATCGCGCGCGGCGCGTCGGCGGCGAGTGCGGTCGCCCCGTTCGTGATCGGAGCAGCGGCGCTCGGCGTGGCGGGTGACGTGGGGGTACTCATGAGCGGATTCCTTTCGACGTCGTGAACCGACGTACGAGCGAGAAGAAGAGGTCAGCAATCAGTGCCAGGACGATCGTGAACACGACGCCCGTCCACATGCGTTCGACCGAAGTGACATCGGGGAAGCGCTGCAGGCCGTCTCCGATGTAGCGACCGAGGCCGGTGCCGCCGACCAGCGGTGCGATGGCAGCGATGCCGATGTTCAAGAGGGTGGCAACCCGGATGCCGGTGAGGATGATCGGCCACGCCAGGGGCAGTTCGACTCGGAGAAGCCGCTGGGTCTTGTTGAGGCCCATGCCCTTGGCGGATTCGATGACGGCACGATCGACGTCTTCGAGTCCGGTGACTGTGTTGCGAACGATCGGCAGGATCGAATACATCACCAAGGCGATGATCGGCCCACGGTCACCGACGCCGATCGCCGGGATGGAGATGAAGATCGCGAACAGGGCGAGCGATGGGATCGTCAACATGATCGATGCGAAGCCGATGATCGTGCCGCGCAGTGCGTGAACGCGGTGGACGACCACGCCGAGGACGACCGAGATGACGACGGCGATCGACATCGACATCGCGACGAGCTGGATGTGTTCGACGACCCGTTCGAAGATCGCCGACCATCCCTCGGCGTTCGACATCCACTCCCACCAGCTCTGGTAGGCATCGGGATTGAAGACCAACGCGGGAAGATTGGCGAAGCCGCTGATCAAGGCGCCGAAGCCACCGATGACATCGTTGTCCGCAGCGGTGTCCGCGATGAACACCCACCAGCCGACGACCAGTGCGAACAGCACGCCGGCGACCAGCCGGATCGAGACCTTGTCGCGCATCGAGCCGAGATGTGGCTCCGGTGACGAATCTGGTTCAGACCGGTCGACCTCCGAGGGCCGATTCAAAACATCGCTCATGGTGTCGCCTGCCCAAGGTTCGCGGGAGCCGACAAATTCCATGTGTTGGTCGATGTGTGAATGAAAATGTGGTCCTCTCGGAGCCGACGTGGAAGACGTCGATTCGCAGAATCGGTCGCGGCTGCCGCCTGCGATCTTCTCCGAACAACCATACGGATGAGAACTACTCCGACAACCAGCGTTGCGTCACACGCTCAACGCAGCACCGCTATGCGGTGGGCTGACGCTGCTTCGGCCGCTATTGTTACAAACATGTGACGATGCACGTCCAGAGGTAGGTGCACCCGTCGTCGAGGACGAGCGGCTCTCGAACTACCGCCATTATGCGGAGCGCTCGATTATGCCGCGTGGTGTGACCTTCTGAGTGTTCAGCGACGGGCAGCTGGATCGTGCGGTGATGGTGTGGCGGGTGACGAGCCGGCCGACGGCGTCGCGGCTCAGCGGTGTTCGACGGCTGGTGAAAATAGCGGGCCAGCGGCGTAGTGGTCCGCCAAACGGGGCCCTCTCAACACCCCGATTTGCTTCTGGTTCGTCCTCGGTGGTGCCTGCAGCGCCTGCAGCGCAAAGAATCTTCAAGAATGATGTTTGCTTTCGTGGTGAACAGGGCATCTCCCTCTGTGTGCTCGTCCCGTGGGCACACCACGATGTCCGAAGTCCGGGTCGAAGCGCCTCCTTACCCCCTCAAGAGAAGCGCTCCCCGGGTTTCGGCATCGTCGCGGTAGGACTGGCCGGGGCCGGGTACTCCGCCGAAGCGCTCGACCTTCAGAAGTCGAGGCCCCTGAGGTCGCCTCGACGGTGCAGCCGGGTGCAGCGTCTGCAACTTGGAGTCGGTGCGGTCTGTCTGTTCGAGACGTCAGCCGGATGGGCGGAGTCCGAGGCCCGAGTCGGCAGCGTTGTCGAAGTGGTCGTCGATGAGCACGACGTCGTGGCCTGCTCGGTCAAGGAGTGACGCGGCGATGGCGGCTCTAAACCCTGTTTGGCAGTGGACATGGAGAGCGCCGTCAGGGACGTCATCGAGGCGGTCGAGCAACTCGTGCAGCGGGATGCTGGTAGCGCCCTTCAAGTGTTCGACGGTGAACTCGCCGTCGCGACGAACGTCGAGGACGGTTGCGTCGACGTTGTCGTTGGCAAGGTCTGAGAACGACACCACTTCATAAGTGAGTCGGTCTGCGTCGGGCGACCAGGACGCAAGATCGCCCGTGGCGGCTCCGGCGGGTCGATCGATGCCGATGCGGACGAGTTGCCGTTGCGCCTCGGCAATCGAGTCGGCGTTGTCGGCGAGCAAGGTAAGAGGCATGCCCCACGGCAGAAGCCATGCGAGGTATGTCGAAAATCCGTCATCGAGTTCGACATTGATGGTGCCTGCCAGATGTTGAGCGGCGAACTCGCGGCGGGGGCGCAAGTCGACGACCCACTCCCCACGATGGATGCGTCGGGCGAGTTGGACCGGGTCGACCGACGCAGGGGCCGAGAGATCGATGGCAATACCGCCGGCGATATTGAGAGGTCCCATTTGTGCGTAGTAGCGAGGGTAAGCGTCGAGTCCGTTGAGGAGTCGTTCAACGAAGGTGTCTTCATTGGTCTCCTGCAGGGCGATGTTGACGCGGCGTTCGGTAGCGAGGGTTCCGTCGGAGTCTTCGTCGCTGGTGGCCGATGCGCAAAAGCTGCCGAAGCCGTGGGTGGGGTAGATCTGTGCGTCGCCGGGAAGCTCATCGGCGAGCTGGTGTACCGAACGGAACTGAGCTCGCGTCAACTCGTGCGTTGCATCGGGGCCGATCAGATCTGTACGGCCAACGGTGCCGTACAGCATCGAACCGCCCGTGAACACGGCGGGCGGTCCACCGCCTGCAGATACGACGTACGAGAGATGGTGTGGCGTGTGCCCAGGGGTGGCACGAACTTCGACGCGCAGGTCGCCGACCACGACGACGTCGCCGTTACTCATTGGCTCGTAGTCAAACGTCAGCGGCTCTGCAGCTGCGTGAAGGTACGTAGCCCCAGTGATGCGAGCCAAGGTGAGGCCGCCGCTGACGTAGTCGTTGTGGACATGCGTTTCGGCGATGTGGGTGATCTCGACGCCGGCGTGCTCGACCGCAGCGACGACGCGATCGATGTCGCGCTGAGGATCGATGACGAGTGCGACCGAACCGTCGTGCACGATGTACGAGCGGTCGCCGAGTGACGGTGTTTCGATCGTGATGACTTCCACTGCCTACCTCCTCACGTTGTCGGTCCGTGGCTGACGAACCCATCACCAAGCCTATTCCGGGTGCAAGGGGTGAAGCGGGGACTCGGTAGGGCACTGTTGCGTTGACGGATTGGGTGTGGGTTGAACTGGCCAACATCATCTCGAAGAATTTGGTGGCCGGTGCGACGTTGTGTTGCTTGGAAACCACAACGTTGATGACCTGGCCGTTCTGGTCGACTGCCGAGGAGACGTATCGCCACACACCGGCTATCCGGACGAAGGTCTCATCGACGAACCAGCGCTCGGCCAAGAGCTTTTCGACGTCGCTGTATGAGAGTCTGTAGCGGAGTCACCAGCACACCGCCATCACGACCAGGGTTTTCGCGGGGTGCGAACCATGCGGGTACTTCCTGCCCGGCGCCACCGCTGCATCGCGAACTCACTTCGAGGGCTCCTACGACTCCGCTACCCCTGTGGCCACAGCGGGTCCGAAGCGCCGGTCGAACGCGCGACGGACGTCGGTGAGGTCGGCCGGCAACATGTTGGTTTCCTCGCACCCGGCGAGCACCAGGCACGCCTGTTCGATGAGGACCGCAGTGCGAGACGAAAGCCCCGTCGCGTCGAGCCCTTCCCGGAGGAGATGTAGCGCCTCCAGGAGGTAGATACACACGGTCGGCTGCGTCGCCGCGGCGCGCCGAAGCTCACCGAACGCGAGCCGGACCAGATCGTCACCGTTGGGCTGCTCGACAAGCACCACACGGCGATCCGTTTCGCCTGTCAGCTCCTGGGGCGGCGGATCGCGTCGGAGCAATTCGGCGAGTACCGCCGCACTGTGGAAGATCGCGTCCTGTGCCGTGGTCGGATCGTTGATCCCCGTTGACAGCGCCTTGAGACCGACATCGGCCATCTGGCGGAGACCGAACGAAATGTCCTGCTGCATCGTGCGGGTGTTGCCTATCGAGATCGTGTCGAGAATGGCTTGTTCTATCGCCTTGATGTCCTCGGGCGCCGCCGACAGGGCGCACAGCGGTATTCCTGGGATCGCGTATCGGCCCGGGTAGGCGTATACCCACGCGGTGGTCCCTTCAGGCAGACAGGCGAGCAGCGCCCCGGTATCGATCTGCTGGACCCATCCAGCGCTATCGAACAGGACGATGTGCGCCGGATGATCCGGTGCGGCGACCGGTTCTGGAAGTGGCTGGTCGGACTCAGCGACGTTCCACTCGCGACGGGCATGACCGGTTGCTTCGATCTCGACACGATCGAGAATCTGGCTGACGTCCATGGAGTGGGCACTGTGGTTCAAGAAGGCGGCGATGGAGAGGATCGTGGCGATGCCGAACACCACCGCAATGGCGACCGAGAGGCTCGGGATGACGACATCCCCGCCCGACTCGCCCGGCGACCGCACTGATCGGAGCACGACCAGGCAGTACGTGAAGGTCCCCATGACCAGGCCCATGACTCGCTTGTTGAACGGATCTCGGAACAAGGTGTGCCGACTCGGGGCGAGAACTGACTCGACGCCTGCTGGATGATGAGCAGCGAGATCGAGAACGCGATCGCAGCGAACGTCATCGTTGCCCCAGCGATGGTGCCCAGCACCGCGCGTGCGCTGGCCACCGTCGAGGCGGCTCCAAGCGGCAGATCGGCGCCCTCCAAGTCGAGTCGGCTGTCGATCCAGATCGTGACGAACGCGCCGACAATGCTGGCGAGCACCCCCACCATCGGAACGAAGAACAGACTCACCCGAATCCGTTCCATCAGTGAGCTCAGGCGAAGGCGCATCCGCCTAGTCTGACCCGTCCCACACTCCGGTGCAGGGAACCTCTTGCGCCCCCGGCCATTTTGTGTGATCCACCAGGGCTTCGCGCCTGAGTCGTTTCGGTCGATGCCTGTGGACAACAGATCTGAAGCGCCGACTTGTATGGAACTTGCCGGATGATGCGCGACTCCTCAGCAGCCACCGATCCCGGGCGCTTCCGGTTGTTCGGTTCCCTCGGTACGCCCCGTGCCGCCAACCGGATTGGTTGGTCAGTTGCCGTCAGTCGAGTGGTTCGAGATTCTGGAGGGTGGTGGGGACGAGTTCGGACACCGTCGGGTGGATGTGCACGGCCCGACTGATGGTGGTGTACGGCGCCTTGGCGTACATGACGTCGGCGATCAGGTGGATGACCTCGTCGCCGTTGAGCCCGAAGATCGCGCCGCCGAGGAGCTCGTGGGTGTCGGCGTCGACGAGGAACTTCATGAAGCCCGCCGTCTCGCTCATCTCGATCGCGCGGCTGACGCTCTTCATCGGGCGCTTGGCGATGAGTACGTTGCGGCCGCTGTCGCGGGCTTGCGACTCGGTCATGCCGACCCGCCCGAGCGGTGGGTCGGTGAACAGGCCGTAGCACAGGATCCGGTCAGAGACGCGCCGGGGATCCTCGTCGAACAGATTGGCGACGAGGATCTCATGGTCGTTGTAGGAGGTGTGGGTGAACGCGCCCTCGCCGTTGCAATCACCGACCGCCCAGATGCCGTCGACACTGGTGCGGAGCTGGTCGTCGACGGTGATGTAGCCGTGTTCGTCGGTGTCGACGCCGACCGTGTCGAGCCCGAGGTCGTCGGTGTTCGGTATCCTGCCGACGGCGAGCAGCAGGTGGGAGCCGACGATCTGGGGTGACCCGTCGGCGCAGTCGACATCGACGCCGATCCGGCCTTTCCGACGGTCAGGGTGGCTGCCGGGTTGGTCGTCGTCGACGCGGGTAAAGCCAATGCACTCGGCGTTCAATCGGAACTCGACTCCTTCGCCCTCGAGCATCTCGCGAATCGCGTGGGAAACGTCGGGGTCTTCACGCGAGATGAGACGCGGGCCCTGTTCGATCACGGTGACCTGTGCGCCGAGTCGACGGTGGATCTGAGCGAATTCGAGACCGACGTAGCTCCCCCCGATAATGATCAGGTGGTCGGGTACTTCGTCGAGTTCGAGGATGCTGCTACTCGTCAGGTAGTCGATGGCGTTCACCCCCGGTAGGTCGGGGATGCGGGGTCGGGCCCCGACGTTCACGAAGATCCGTTCGGTGTCGAGGACCCGGTCGCCCACGACGACCCGGTTGGGCCCGTCAATCTTGGCGTGCCCTCGTACGAGCTCGATCGCATCGTTCTGGTCGAACATCTTATTGAGGCCGTCGTTGGAGGCTTGGGCGATGGCCTCCATGCGTTCCTTCACGCGGGCCATGTCGACAACCGGTTCGGCGCCGATGTCGAACCCGAATTCGTCACCGCGGCGGGCCATGTGGATCGCACGGGCACTGCCGACGAGTGCCTTCGTCGGCGTGCACCCGACGTTGACGCATGTGCCGCCGACCAGGTGACGCTCGACGACGGCGACCCGCCCGCCTTCTTTGGTGGCACGGGTGGCCAATCCAGGGCCGGCCTGGCCGGTCCCGATCACCACGGCGTCATATCTGTCAGACATCGCACTGCCTCCTGTTCTCGCTCGTCTCTTGATGTCGACCTTAA
>Ga0105053_10012548_pt1 | contig 10180 bp, 3 predicted proteins | sample BON01_FD_78093 | JGI IMG/M metagenome (GOLD analysis project Ga0105053, IMG submission 78093) | Freshwater microbial communities from Lake Bonney liftoff mats and glacier meltwater in Antarctica - BON-01 | ecosystem: Environmental > Aquatic > Freshwater > Ice > Glacier meltwater | place: Lake...
ATGGAGAGAGAGAGATATATATATTTATACATATATGCATTGACGGTGCCAGCAACAAGACGCGAACAACGAGAGCGCAGACGCATTGCACTATTATCTGCAGGCCCAGGTAGCCTGCTGCCAGCAGGGTTTATGGTGCCCGGCATACGCCTCCCTGTCACGCCCCCGGTGGAACTCGACGAGGTTGCACTCCCGGACTTGGACAGCGTCGAAGGCGTCGATGCCATGAAAGAATACGTCGAGGCGTTGCAGAAAAATGAGAGAATCCAGGCTAGGAAAAGGCAGAAGGCGGAGACCAAACGGGAAGCGGAGAGGCAGCAGAGTATCATAGACGCAGCGCGAAAGCTCTCTGAGCAGACGCGCGTCTCCGAATCTGCCTTCTCTGACGCCAGTATGTGGGAAGCTCGGACTGGGGTGGCCAGGGATCTCGCAAAGGTAGTCGCCGCCAAGGAACTGACCACGCGTAAGGATAATGTGGAACTCTTGCGCATGCGTTACCGTGCTGCCCTGCGCGATGTCGCCGTCCTGCCCGGAGCGAACGAGATGTGCAGCATTTGCTACGACACTGCGTTGGACGCGCACCTGATAGGCGAACTTGGCGACGATGTATCGTTGAGTGCACGGGAAGAGGCTATTCGTAATTTCAACTCGGGCCCGGAGAACAGGGTGATTTTCCAGCGCACAAGCATGATGACGCTGTGCTCAAAGGGTCACTACATTTGCTGCGTTTGCGCTGGCGACCTCCTCAAAAAAATTTCTGTGCCTGCTTCGAATAATATTCGTTGTCCATTGGTCGGGTGCACAGGGTCCGTGCAGACCACGGGGCGGTTGTCTCTGGCGGGCATGGCACACACGAGGGCGGAAGAATTGGAGTTGGCTCGCTACACGTCATGGGAACGCCCGTCTCAGTTTGCGACTCCGGACCGTCCCGATCTTGACCACATGTGGTTCGTTTACGACAGCCTGATTTATGCTACCAGCGGCACGATCCGGTGCCCTGTATGCAATAGTCCTGTGACCATGGCAGAAAAATGCGCGCATTTTACCTGCGAGATTTGTACTATTGATTTTTGCGCGTGGTGTGGGTTGCGCGGACGCTCTGAGAGACCCGGAGACACCGGGCTCAATGGAGCTCCGTCGAGGTTTGGTCTGGCAGATTTGTCGATGGGTGTGATTGTAACGGACCACATGAAAATGTGCCACTGCTTACTGTGGGCCATGCACTTCATTCATCATGACTTCAAGGGGAACAATCCGAACAATTGGCGTCATCTAGTGACAAGGGATGCCTTACAACGCAACTTTCACGGCGGCAGGGGCTTTGAGCACAACATGCCTGTTGCTGGCATTTTGCAAGACAATCTAGACAGTGTTTACAGGCATTATTTGGACAACCCGTACGTGGTCGCAGAGGATTACAGGGGTAACTTCGTTCCCGTGTTTCCTCAACCATTTGCAAACACTGACCCCACATTTTCGCGAATGTGGGGCAGCACACGCTATGAAGATAAATCTTACGTGGAAGGCATGTACTGGCGCCGTGACGAGTTCGTGGAAGTTCAGAAGGAATATTACGAACGTGATGGAGTCCGAATTGAGTGCGAAGTGTGCGTCAAATTTGGCTACAACTTCAACGTGTTTCGTCTCATCGCCATGTCGGTCGTGCACTTCACGTCCTTTTGCTGCATGCTCGAAGAGTGGGTGTACCTGAACATCAGTCTCTTCAAACGCAAGAACAACGGCATTCCAAAAACCCGGTTGCAACATGTTTTCGCACACGCCCGCATACTTCGGCATCACTTCGAAGCCAACGTGCCGTGGCAGGTGCTGGTGGCCATGGGGTTGCACCAAACGCGCGAAGGCTTTGTGGCTCATTACATGGCTGATCCTGCGTACAAACCGTTTGCGGATAGATGGACAATGTCTGGCCATACCTCTTCGCCAAACCTGGAGTTGTGCTCCTACTTCGGCGCGGAAAATCAAGCGGACATGGGGCAACGGACGTTGCGTTTGCCACACGAAGGCTTTCCGTTCGTGCACCCCGACGAGATTTCCGTGAGCGACCGAGCGCACGCGGGCGTCGTGTATGCCCGGCTCCTCGAGGAGCGCGACAAGAGGGTGTGGCCGAACGCAACCCATTGGGAATTTAGCATCGAATTCCACAGGCGCTTCCACGAGGAGATGGACAAGTACGCCGCGACGCACCCTGCTGGCCCCATGATCCCAAAGCACTGCTTTCCGCGCACCTACGAGGAGGGCAGTGAGAGCGATTAGTGCGCCCCGTTTTCGCGTTTTGAATAAATGTGATTGTCACTACCCGTTCTGTGCCTGTGTTTTGCGAATCGTGTAATCATTGCCCCCCTGTATTTAGGCGCGCCGGGCCTGTGCGCAATGCGGCGCGCGGCGTGGATGGTTCTGTTGATGGGCTTGCTCAGTGCAGAGCGCAAAAGTGCAGTGTTGATGTGCGCAATATCTCTTTCAATGTGCGCATTGGTAGACGGACAAACGCGACCAACCGCCATGCCAAATATTATTACAGTACCACCAAACAATGGCGGAGCACCGTATACTTTCACTCGTGAACAGATGGTGCATTATAAACTTGGAATGCCTCAGCCTTTTAGTAGTGAACAAACGAACTCAGAGACATGGCGATTAGTTCGTCAATTACCCGCATCAAGTTCTGGATGGCATCCAACAAACGACAATTTGGCAGGAACTGCTTCATATGGATCAGTTGACAGGACAAACTCCGCCTGGTCTGTCCCTTTCAATGCTAGACGCCCTGCGCATTCTTCAGAAGGCTTATACGCCCAGCCAAATGAAGTATTTGTAAGTACAGTCGATTTTTCACAATGGGTGTATTTCGATAGATCTCGTCTTAGTATGAATGATGGCACCTATGAAATGGTTAAATCGAGTTATGCCGACGCAAATCCTCACTACTTGGAGTTTTACACACGTCCAAGTTATTCAGGTGATCCGTTAATTGTGTCAACACATCCAAGAAATTATGATCAACATACTCTGTATCACGAGAACGGCCAGTTTTGGCCGCCACAATCCAGAGGCAGTTTAGTGTTTGTACGCCTGAAGCCTGGACCGTGCGCTCTGAACACCGAGCGAATCTCTGGAACTTCAACCTGCCAGTGCAACGCGGGCTTCTCCGGAGCGCCGGACGCCTGCACCGCCTGCCCCGCTGGCTCGTTCAAGGCGATCCCCGGGGGCAATGCGTGCGACATTTGCGCAGGCGGCCGGACGTCGCCTGTCGGGGCGCAAGCTGCATCAGAGTGCGAGTGCAACGCGGGCTTCGAGGCGAGCGCGGGCAGCCAGTGTGCGGCGTGTGCAAGCGGCAAGTACACGATGGGGGCGGGCGTAATGTGCGCCAACCCGCCTGCAAATGCCTTTACGCCAAACACAATCAGCTTCCTGTGCAACGATGGTTTCGAAGCGAGCGCGGGCAGCCAGTGCACGGCGTGCGCGAGCGGCAAGTACTCGATGAGCGAATCGTGTGAAGCATGCCCCGCGGGAACGTCGTCTTACGCCGAAGCCAAGGCGGTCACGGAGTGTGGCTATGACATTTGCGCTTCTCCTGATACTACCACCGAAGGTACACGCAATTTCGCGCGGGCGTGTGGGGCTGGGGGGGCGGTGGGGAATTGCGGTACAGCAATGAGAAATCCAAGGTTTAGCTATTGGAACAATCCTGGCGTTGCAGTGGACGGGAGCACGAGTGCATTTTTTATGACCGATGATTGGAACCCTTCCTGGTGGAGAGTGGATTTTCGAGAATCGAGATTTATAACATCGGTTACTATCCACAGCAGGGCCAAACAACAACATTTTAACAGTTTGGATAATGCACGGGTGAGAATTGGTAATATTATCCACATACATAACAATCCGCAATGTGCACAGTTAGCAGCCTCTCAAACTACTACAGCTCAAACAGTAAGCTGCGGTCGGAGTGGTCGATACCTGTATGTGGTAGCGAATCAGGGCATTGCTCTTTCAGAGGTCTCCACCTTTGGACAGTGTGCATGCCCTGTGGGTCAATTCGGCCCTCCAACGGGAATCGGTCCTTGTACACAATGCCCCACAGGATTGACTTCAAGGCTAGGGAGCACGGGGTCAGGGTCTTGTATGGTTCCATGCACGAGCAACGCGCAAAACACGGCAGACGGAACGGCGTGCGTTTGCAGTGTCGGCTTTGAGGGTGTCGATGCAGGCGAGGGTGGCAATTGCGCGTCGTGTGCGAGCGGCAAGTATACGATGACAGCGGGCGTCGCGTGCGCCGAAGCGCCCGCCAATGGCTTTGCGCCGGATACTGTGAGCTTTTTATGCAACGCAGGCTTCGGGGCGACTGCAAGCAGTGAGTGCGAGGCCTGTACGTCCGGGAAGTACAGGGCGGTTCCTGGCTTGGCCTGCACCGACCAACCCGCAAATGGATTTGCGCCCGATACCATAAGCTTCGTATGCAATGCAGGATTCGAGGTGAGTGCGGTCACACAGTGCGCGGCGTGCGCGAGCGGCAAGTACAGGGCCGATGTGGGCCTGCTCTGCGACTTGGTACCATCAAACGCTTTCTCGTTAAACAAACAGAGCTGGCTTTGCAACGCGGGCTACTCAGAGCCCGTGGTGGCCAACGCGTGTTCCGCGTGCGCGGCGGGCACGTACAAGGAGGCGAGCGGCAACGCTATTGAAGACTGCCTCGAGTGCAAGGACTTCAGCGAGTCCGTGGCAGGCACGATCTCCGCGACGGGCTGCCTGTGCGCGCGGGGGTACGCGGCGGACGGGAGCGCGCTCGACACGTGCGTCGAGTGCGCGAAGGGCAAGTACAAGGCGGCCTCGGCGAACGCGGCGTGCGACACGTGTCCGGTTGGGTCGACTACGCTGGCCGACAAGGCCTATGACCTCTCGCTGTGCGTGGCGGCGGCCGGCTTCCACAAAGATGGCGGGGCCTTCGAGGCGTGCGCCGTCGGCTCCTTCAAGTCGCAGGAGGGCGACGTGGCATGCTCGCCGTGTCCAACGCACACCACGACACTTGAGGAGGGGGCAGAGGCGTCATCTCAGTGCTTGTGTATTGCGCCCAAGTACCAGGCGTTTGGCAGTGCGTGCGGGTGTGCGCCCGGCTTTTACTATGTGAGCGCCTCGCAGACGTGTGAGGCGTGTCCTGCGGGCTCGTTTTGCTTGGGCACGCAATCGGGCGGGGCGCTGGCGACAACCACGGCCACCACGTGTCCCGAGAATACAGACTCGGACGCAGGCGCTGTGTCACAGGCCGCGTGCGCGTGCAAGCCAGGCTTTTATGGCCTCAACACCGCTTGTGCACTATGCCTGGCGGGCTCTTTCAAGACAGCCACGGGGCCCGGGCCCTGCGACCCGTGCCAGAGCAACGCGACGTCGGGGGCGGGGAGCACGTTGGCAAATCAATGCCTCTGCAACGCGGGCTTCACAGAGACCAACGCGCAGTGTGTGCAGTGCGCGCCCAACACGTTCAAAGACACGCTGGGCGGGGCGCTCTGTCAAAACTGCACCGCATTTTCAACGTCTCCAGCCGGCTCCGTGTCAGCCGCCGCCTGCGAGTGCGACGCGGGGTACAACCCAGACAGCGGAGCGTGCGCGCCGTGCGCGGCGGGCTCGTTTGGGGGGACTGCCATGGACGCCGTGCTCGCGCGCAACGTTCCATTCATCACCTCCCTCGCGACCGACTGGAACGCAGTGACGCAGAAATTTGACAGCAAGTGCGCGGGACAGACGTGCGTGGGTAAGACGGGGGCCTGGGAATCAGGCACGGTCACCACTGGCACCTTGGATGGCCACGGCGCGGGCGGGTCTGTGGCCTTTGTAGGTGGCACCACAGCCACCAAAATGCAGTGGGGCGCGGGGTCCATTCCAACAACTTTTACTGTATGTAGTGTTACGCGGTACTCGGGTTCCAATAGACAACGGATTTTGAGTGCAATGGGCAATCTAGCAGGTAATTTGAATTGGTTGAACGGACATTGGCAATCAACTTCTGGAAACATAGCGCATGCAGGATCAGCTTATTACGATCAGAACGGGGCTGCCCGCACCGGGAATCTCGAGTATTCCATAAGCCCCGTCACAAACTGGGTAGTTGTATGTGGAAGAAATCGTGCATCAGCTGCTGTTGATGGTGTCCTTGTCAACCACGTCAGATCCGCTCAAGCAAATGGCGGAACCGGAAATGGCGCTCTTGGAATCAACCAGCAGGTAGGCGAATCAAGTGACTGGCAGTTCTCCAAGCTCTACTTCTGGAACTACCACCTCTCAGACAGCGATTTCACAGGGGCCTCACTTGCGCTGAACAACGAACTCACAGCAACAGTGAGTCCAGTCATGGGATGCGCGACTTGCCCCCCGAATACCATTTCCCCCCCCGCCAGCCCATCTGTCGAGTTCTGCGTGTGCGTGGCGGGCATGTACAGGAGCGGCGCGGGCATGTGCCAGTCGTGCCCCGCCAACTCGTTTTCGCCCGTGGCCAGCCCAAACAGCTCCATGTGCGAGTGCAACGCGGGCTTCTCTGGCGCAAACGGCGACACGTGCACGGCGTGCGCGGCGGGCACCTTCAAGCTCACGCTAGGGTCGGCTTTGTGCCAGGTGCCGCACTGCCCGACCGACCAGTTCTTTGCGCAGCAGGCGTCCAACGTGGCGCGCATGTGCGGGCCGGGGCGGGACGCGGCGTGTCCGGCTGTAGCATTGAGTCTTGGTACGGGTGCTGTTACACACGGAACTTCCACATCTTCTTCAAGTGCATTGTCTTCTGCAAATGCAGCATCCACAGGTAATGATGGATTACTTACAACGCTTATGCACACAGCAGTCACCAATCCAGCTGGTCGTGTTACATTCATGATTGACTTGCAGGAGACCAGAGTCCTGCAGTACATCAGATTTTTCAATCGAATTGATTCTTTGCAGTCTCGAATCACAGGGGCAGTCATTCGCGTTGGGTCCAGCGCAGCGTGGGCAGACAACACCATATGCGCCACGCTCAGTGTCGCAGATGTCCAAACACACGACTGTAACCTAATTGGCCGGTATGTATTCATTGTGGCGGACAGTGCCGAGGCCATGAACTTCCGCGAGCTCCAGGCCTTCAGCGGCTGCACCGCCTGCCCCCCCGGCGCCACCGCGCCCGCGGGGAGCACGGCGGCGGCGGCCTGTGCGTGCCGCGCGGGGGGGTTCCGGGAGACTGTTGTGCTCAATCCGCCGTATGCGCTACGAAGATATTCAACAATTCATGGAGGAGTTATGCGACAGTCTCTGTTGGATGAATTGAGCGCAGCAGGTATGGCATGGTCAGCCCAAATCAGTGATGCAAATCAGTGGATGGAGATCGACGCAGGACAACCCATGCAAATTGTAGGAATAATCACGCAAGGACGTGGCTGTGATAATGCTCAACAGTTTGTGAAACAATTTAGTGTGCATTATCGTATTGGAGACACTCTGGCAACTGTTGCTGGAACAAATATTGCTATGCTTGGGACCTTCTCCATGACAGACGGTCTCAAAAAGGAGCACATTTTTACCACACCTGTCAATGCCAGATACATCCACATAGTGGTGATAGATTGGAATGAGCACATCAGCATGCGCGCCGCCCTCATTGTGCGCCAGTGCTCCAGCTGCCCCGCCACCACGCTGTCGATTGAGGGCAGCACCTCCGCGCAGGCCTGCCAGTGCGCGGCGGGGAGCTCCCTGAGCCTCAGCGCGGCGAGCCAGCGCGCGATTGCGCTCGTTCCGGGGCGCGCGCAGCTTTCTACATTGGCGAATCGCGAGGGGCGCACGCACGCGTCGACGGCCGTGTACAGTTCGACGGCGGGGTTCGCGGCGGGGACGGGGGCGGTGACGTTTGACCGGGCGTTCAATCAGTATTTGGACGGGGGGGCGCACACGTTTGACATTAATAACAATGGAGGGTTTACAGCAGTAGCGGTGGTCAAGATGACAGGATCGCCTGGTTCACACGAAAGAATCTTCGAGTTTGGCAACGGTCAAGGGCAAAACACTCTGATGATATGGCGAAGTGCCCAAACTACGACTATGATGGCTCAAATTCGAGATGATGGGGCTGCTTGGTGTCAGCTGACGATTATGAACGGAGTCATCCAAAATAATTGGCAGACAATGACATTGACGTGGAACGCATCCGCTTTAGTGTTGACTTTTGCGATTGACCAAATCACTCCAGTGTCAGTATCTTGTACTCGTCGAGCAGACAGAATATTGCAAAGTACCATGATTGGCAAAAGCCTCCATCCAAATGATCCTTTTTCAAATTTCAATCTGGCAGGCCTCTACGCCGTCGACGCCCTCCTCAGCGCCGCCGAGATCGCCGCCATCGCCGGCCGCATGCAGCGCGGCGAGGACGCGCTGCAGGCGTGCGAGGCGTGCCCCGTCAACACGTATGGGCTAGGCGCAGCTGCTGCTTTGGCGTTGAATCAGTCGGGCGCGGCGTGTCAGAGCTGCCCTGCCAACTCGCTCTCGCCCGCGGCCAGCCCGAACAGCTCGATGTGCGGGTGCAACGCAAGCTTCTCCGGGCCCAACGGAGGCACGTGCACGCCGTGCGCGCCTGGCCTCATCAAGCCCACAATAGGGCCGGCGCCGTGCCTGCCGGATTTCAACAGGATCAACGCCGAGAGACAGCAGGCCGTCGCACTGGCGAGCCAGGCCAGGGCGCAGCTCGAGATCAGCAAGGCCAATTGCACCGACAGCACCAAGATGATGCTGTGCCCGACGTCGAGTGCTGTGCCCGCTGCCATGAGAGCAGCGTGCGTGGGCGCCATGACAGAGTGCTTTGTGGTAGACGGCGTGTTCGACAGTACAGCCCTCGGCGCATACAAGACTGAAAAGCAAGACGCCTGCCCGAACGAGGGCGACAAGTACTGCGACCAGGAGGGCATTTGCATTGGAGCGGGCGCGTCGTGCGCTCCGGCCACCAAGTGCTTGCAGGAGCAGTCATTCCGATGCCCGAATTGGGCCTGTGCTGCAGACGCCGCAGGATGCGACATGTCGGGATTGCCCCCAGCCTGCCCCGTCGGGGAGCAACGGTGTCCGGACGCCCTCTGCTACCCTGGCACCGGTGGCATGCAGGAGTGCACCAAGGCCGGAGTCAACTGGAAGGGCTGCCCCCCGGGGTTCCAGGAGTGCACCAACGGCAAAGACGTCACGTGCGGCACGGACGCTGCCGACTGCGAGGCAAAGGTTGGCTGCCCTGCGAATCTCGTTTTTGTGTGGGATTCTGCGCGACGCAACGGGCAAAGCGACCATCGACCCCGTCACGAGCAGGCCGTTTGCGAATTGCGTCGAGGAGGCCGCTTGCCAGGCAGGCCAAGACCGCCCCCCCGTAGACATCAGCGCCCCGCTGGACCCCAGCGTGGCGGGCAGCATTGCAGCCGTGTCGGCGGACGGCCAGCCTGCCATGGAGCTGCGAATGGGAGCTGGGGGCTTCACGGTGAACGGCGCATCGCAGGCCGTCACATTCTCTGTGGGTGCTGTGCCCGACTCGCTCTTGCAGCAAGGAGCCTTCGGGTCGCTCTTCGAATCTGGCGCGCTGGTTGCCTCGCTCATTCAGATCCAGCCCTCTGCCGCGGTGGAGATTGTGGGCGGCATGATCCTCGACATCCCCATCCTCGACGAGCAGGCGAATCTAGATCCCGCGTTATGCGACTTGATCCTCGCCAACACGCAGATGTTGGCCATCTCTGACATCACCGACATGACCCAAGAACCCAGTCGCATGGGTGCGTGCAGCAAGGGGGTCATCGGAGGGTGTTCGTGCGCTGTGAGCGTGACGCATTTCTCCAGCTTCACAGTCGCAGACGTATCTGTGCAATCGCAAAGCTGCCCGAGCAACCGCTTCATGGTGACGCGCGTGATGAATCCGGAACCGTATTATCGCGGCTTCGCGACGCGAACTTCCGTTGCTGGCAGTGGCGTGTTGCAAGACTTCCCGTGGATACCCACCGTCTACGGTGCAAGCGGTCCATTTCCACACCAGTTTATGGGTTTTGATCTCCAGGATGATCCGCTACTGAGTATTCAGCGGCGGTCTGCAGGCCCACTACGAAATGGTCCCTAAAATCGTCACTGCGTATGTACATGTGCCTGCGCCATAAAATGTCATCTTACCAATCCATCTTAACATAGA
>Ga0105053_10012549_pt1 | contig 10178 bp, 11 predicted proteins | sample BON01_FD_78093 | JGI IMG/M metagenome (GOLD analysis project Ga0105053, IMG submission 78093) | Freshwater microbial communities from Lake Bonney liftoff mats and glacier meltwater in Antarctica - BON-01 | ecosystem: Environmental > Aquatic > Freshwater > Ice > Glacier meltwater | place: Lake...
GGACTTGACATGAACCAGGGCGATCCGTTTGGGTGGTATTTTGAAATACCAATCATATCAAGAGTGTACTTCTCCGCAGCATTCCTGACAACTGCATGTTGTGCCTTGGAGCTAATCTCGCCATTCACCTTGTATTTCAATGCCGAGTTAATATTTCACAAAGGCCAGGTGAGTCGTTCCTGATATCGGTTTTGTTGTTTAACATTTGAGTATAGATTTGGCGGTTGGTTACAAATTTCCTATTCTTTGGGATGTTTAGTATTGATTTCGTGTTTCATATGTACTTTTTGGTGAGATATTGTAGATTGTTAGAAGAGAATTCATTTCGAGGTCGTACCGAAGATTTCATTATTTTTATTGTATTCGGCATGACTATAATGATGCTCATTGCGCCATTTGTAAATATCCCATTCTTTGGATCGTCACTTACCTTTATGATGGTCTACTTATGGGGTCGAAGGAACGAACACATCCGGATGAATTTTTTGGGACTGCTTCCTTTCACTGCTCCGTACCTGCCGTGGGTGTTACTTGCCTTTTCTCTAGTCCTTGGAAACAGTGCGACCGTAGATCTCATTGGAATAGCTGTGGGCCATACCTATTTTTATCTTGACGATATTTATCCTCGAGTAGCGGAACTCAGGGGTTGGAATCCGCGTAGAATCCTGAGATTACCTGTTGGGGATACTATCCAAATAGAAACCGAAGTACTTGGACAGCAATTGAATCGTCCTGAAGTAGTTCCAGTCGAGCTAGAAGTAAATGAGAATGAATTGCAAACGGAACAACCAAACCAAGAAGCAAACATCCAAGAAGATACAGCCCAAGATATTGATGATATCCCAACCGAAGGATTAAGACAGAGAATAGTAAACGAAGAAGAAGAAACGTGATTGTTTTTAAAATATATATCCTAAATTTTAGTATTAGACAACACATTTACTGCTGTTTGAATGGTTTCTCGTGTTTTACATACTGCAAAACGTACCAGAGATTTCGATCCGTTGTCAGTGTCATAAAAACAAGACATAGGGACACAAACAATACCGTGTACAGTGGCTAGCCATCTGGCAAATTCAGTATCTGATTTACCAGTTTTACTAACATCGCAAACTAAGAAGTATCCTCCATCAGGTAAGATACTTTGCACTTGAATATTTTCCAATGCATTTGCAAGAGCGGCTGCATTTTCACGAAATAGTATCGATAGATCTCTAATCTCCTGTCTCACTAAAGTACCATGGTTCATCTCTCGCAATGCCTCCGATGTTCCATATTGTAGTGGCGTGGGGGCACAGTAAGAGCTGTAAGCTTATATTCGCATTAATAATAATAGTAAATAAATGAACAATACTTACCATGGATGGTTCGACAGGCAGATATTATATCTTCTGGACCAAACATCCATCCTACTCTCCATCCTGTGAGTGAAAACATTTTAGAAGCGGATCCAATTGTCAATGTCCTTTCTTGCATCCCAGGTACATCAGCTATCTTCATATGAGGAGTAGATTCACTGAATATAAAGTGCTCGTAGACTTCATCGCTGACACAAACCAGGTTTTCATCAATGCATATTCGACTCAGCTTCTCAATTTCTTCCTTAGATGCAACATGGCCAGTTGGATTATGCGGCGTGTTGAACATTACACATTTTGTTTTCGGGGTTAATTTTCTTTTCAGATCTTCGAAATCGATGTCGAACTGGGGTGATTTTAACGTTAATACAATGGGAATACCACCAGCCATTCTCACCGCTGGCAAGTACCAAGGAAAAAACGGTTCAAATACCAGGACTTCATCTCCAGGGTTAATAATGGATTGCATTGCAACATAAAGAGCTTCGGTACCTGATGTGGTGCATAAAACATTTTTATCAGAATCCATGAAACTGTTGGAAACTGACTTGTTCCACAAGCTAGCGAGCTCTTGCCGAATGCTGGCTATTCCTGGAACAGGGGAGTATTGATTTAACTTGGCATCAGATTTAATGACGCTGCAAGCCGCTGTACGCGCAATACCGGTACCGGCGAAATCAGGAAAGCCTTGACCTAAGTTGCACACGATACTAGGTGATTCAGATAGCTTAATAATCTCAGCCCATACCTTTGCACCTCCACCCGCGCTTTCTCCAAGTACTCTTCGTGACACTCTTGTAGGAACCATAGCGCGTAGTACACTCAAAGTTGGGGCTTCTTCAATTTTGAGCCAAAAAATGAATTTATTTTTTAAAATACATGACATGTCTAACGTTGATTTCGTTTTATATTTTTTATTGTTTCTGATTTTTCTTCTGCGAGATTCTCAAGAAAGTCTTCGGGAGATTTTCACTTCTTCTCGCATCTTCATTCAAATTTAAATTGTATCAGAAGCCCTAGTGTACACCTCATTTCCTTCATTTCATCTATATTAAATTGTTGGTAGTTTGAATACGCTCATTAAATACCACTATTTAACCCTGAATGACTACTGAGTGATGGTTACTTGTCAAAACTTCTCAGTAATTCACTCCTGATGCGCAAAATAATATTGAAATTTCAAATCTAGCCGGATTAGGGTCTACCGGATATTACATTGGTGGCTTCAAAACACTACCACTATACATTAGATGCCTCTCGAATTACGATGGTTTCGAGATGCCGATCAACTGGCGAAGATCCGTGAGAGTGAAAGGCGAAGATTCAACACTGACACTGGTCTAGTTGATCGCATTGTCGACAATGATGCATTGTGGCGTCAGGCGCAGTTCCGTTGTGAGCAAGCGAAGAAAGAAAAGAATGCTCTCAGTAAGGTTATTGGGCAGAAGAAGAAGGCCAAGGAGAATGCAAACGAGGAGATGGAAAAATCAAAAGATCTTTCTGAAGAGATAAAGGCACTTGAAGAGACCCAGAACTCCCTCAAAGCATCGTTGGCTACCGATTTACCTAAAGTTGGAAATTTGGTGCATGATTCGGTTGTGGTAAGCCAGGACGAAGAGAAGGACAACGAAGTTATTGCTACTTTTGGAGAAACCCCTTCGGGTGATACATTTCTACCTCACCACCATCTACTTTGGATGATCGACGGTTACGAGCCTGAACGGGGAGTTAGAGTTGCAGGACACCGTGGATATTTCCTCAAAGGTCCTGGTGTTATGCTTAACCAGGCGCTAATCGCCTATGCTTTGCAGTTTCTTTCAAAAAGAGAATACACTCCACTGCAACCACCTTATTTCATGCGAAAAGACATGATGGCAGGAGTAGCACAGCTTTCCGAGTTTGACGAGTCTCTTTATCATGTAGGAAGTTCAGGTGACAAGACAGATGATGCAAATGATGCTTATTTAATTGCTACCAGTGAACAGCCATTATGCTGCTACCATAAAGGTGAATGGTTGAAGGAAAACGACTTGCCTATTAAATATGCAGGAATGTCAACTTGCTTTCGAAAAGAAGCTGGTAAACACGGTAAGGATACCTGGGGTATATTCCGCGTTCATCAGTTTGACAAGATTGAACAATTTTGCCTGACTGCTCCTGATAAATCATGGGAGATGATGGAAGAGATGAGGACTGCCTCCGAGGAATACCTGCAGAGTCTAGGTTTGCCTTACCGAGTGGTAAACATAGTATCAGGAGAGTTGAATTTGGCTGCTGCTAAGAAATACGATATTGAGTGTTGGTTTCCAGGTTACGGTGAATTCAAAGAGCTTGTGTCTTGCTCTAATTGTTTGGACTATCAATCGAGAGCGATGGATGTCAGGTTCGGAGAAGTTGCTGACAAAAGCCACGTCCATATGCTCAATTCTACCTTGTGTGCGTTGACTCGAACCATTTGTTGTATTCTGGAAAACTATCAAGAGAAAGATGGTGTTAGAGTGCCAGAGGTTCTTGTACCATTCATGGGTGGAACCACTTTCATGCCGTTCACGCGATCAGCACCAGTCACGGCCGAAACAAAATAAGAAATATTTTGAATTTATTATATTACTCGAATGGAGGTTGCAAATAAGACACGTGTTGAATTAAGAACTTCAAAATGGAATGAAGGAAGTGTGAAGGTTGCAAAATAAATGCTATTTTGAACTCTCTACTAAATTCAAAATAGAATGAAGGTTGCAAAATAAGATATGTTTTCAACTTATTATATCTCGAATGAAAAGGTTGATAGTTTGGCAACGGAGATTCTTTCGGGAAGTTTCCGCACGAATGGTTGTCGTAGTGTACGGCGTGGTACCATAGTCTTATCAGTATCAAATTGTGTTTTAGAAATGGATGATTTTCCTTCTTTCGAAATTGAATTTTCAAACTGCCCGAGTTCCGTTTTTAATACATGTGGTTTCAAATCTAAACCTGAAACTGAATTTATCATATGCTCTTCTTGCTTGATATCTTTTTCTAAACCTGAAGTATTCGAAACCGAATATTTTCTTGTTGCAGATGGGTTTTCCGTCATCTTGGAGCGAACGACTCTTCGTGTTGGAGGTTTAGCAATAGCCCCCCCACAAAGTGTCAAATCTTGCGCCGTTTCTGATCCCTTTGGTTTGAATTCATACGGCGAGACATACATCAATTCCCATTCACCCGTATCGACACCTGCTTCCAACGGCTTTGACCTTATCTTTCTTGTACCGTCACATGCTACGTCGTATTTTGCATCCAAGATACATGCGACGGAACTCTTCAATGCTTCTTTCACCAATTTGCTGGTGATCTTCGTGCTGCATTCCATTGATGGTGCTGAATTGATTTCTATGAGCCAAGGATTTAACTGGTCGTCGAGCATGAAGTCAAATCCAAATATTTCAAACGAATTCCCTCGAGCGAATGAATTCCCAGGACCGTAGTGAACATAGTCCTGAACACTTGCAAAGGAACCTTTGACAATATCTTGCATTCCTAATTTGATATCATTGAACCATTTGGCCTTTCCTGAATGACCGATAGAGTCAAGATAAGATATAAACTGGTCTCGCGTCCACATATTTTCATCTATGGGTCCACCATGAAAATTCTCACTGAGCTTTGATACGCTGTTATTGGCTAGATGCACGAATTTATCATCGAGGTCATCGAGGGAATATTCATTAACACAGAAACGTAAATAACAGTCGTTATAGAAGTATATTGTAAGCGGGTTCCAGTTAGTGACGATCACCCATTGACGAATATCAAATTTCCTTTTGTGTACTATAAGAGAATTCTCCATGTATTTCTGTACCACCCACGGTACCACTTCATGATTGCTTTGCCCAGTGTACTTTAACAGCTTTTTTAAATCCCCGAAGCACTGAATATCTCGACCACGAGATTTCCCAGCTGGTTTGACGATCCATACATTATCTCCTGGATCTCCATTTAACCTTCCTTGATCTCCTCGATTCAAATTTAAACGTTTTAACGTATCAGCGCATTTGTCGAGCAGATCTATATCTGGCACGCTGGGATGGAAGGAATATTTCATGTCCTTCAGTTGCCTCAATTGAAAATTCGAAAACGAAGCTCGAGTTTTACTCTCTTTGGAGTCGTCATGGGAATTAAAAGGAATTTCCATGAGGCTAAACATGTTGGACGGGAATGAGACTGCATCAAAATCAACCATCAGGCGATTCAAGAATTCAGGTCTTATGCATAGATCATCGCTGGTGTTCTGAATGATGGCCCATTCTACATCAGATACAATAGGAGGCTCAAAACCCATAGGAGCATCCACATACTCGTCACTAAAACGAGATACAAATTTCTTGCACACTCGTGCTGCAATTTTCATTGCGATTTCAGACACTTGTTCATACGTTTTGAGTGCAAGAATTTTCAAAAGTCTTTCTGCTGCATTGACTTTGAAATCAATCAAGAATTCTTCAAGTTCTTCTCCTCCATTTCCAAAAAAGCTGTAACATCTTGGAAAGAACGTTTTGTGTTCCATTGGTTCAAAAGTGGCCACATTTTTGATGTTTTTGGAAAGACCAGCCTTAGAACAGAATTCCCCAGTTCCCAGATATCTGTTCACAATTTGATCATCACCAAGATCGCAATTTCGGAGAACCTCCAGTTTCATTGTCACAATAAAATCCCAAATGTTAGAATTCTTGTCTTGGTTCTCGACCCACCCTCTTCGCACTAACTCGTCTCGAATTGCAGGGTATCCTTTGGAACATAAGAAAACCTTTGTATCTGGAGAATACCCATGTTTTTTCAACCATGATAATTTATCCGCGATTCTGTCACTATTCGGTTTCACATTCTTGTTTGTATCTTCCAATTTGTCCAGATGACGCTGATATGCCGCAGGAACATTATTTGTTTGGTTCTTAGGCTCTTCTATTTCTTCAGGTATTAATTTTTCAGTTAATTCTTTTTCTTCACTGGTATCATTCTTACAATGCTTCATAGCGAGAACCTTTTCTGCTAGGAGATGTCGGCGTTTCAATTCCCGCAACTTCAACTTTTCCTTTTCTGATTCCATTTCTTTCTTCTTAGTGACGAGATTTTGAATGAAATCAGTATGCTTGCGATCAGGACCTTCCATCTTGGCTCGTTGTACAAGTGCTGTCAACTTGTCTGCTTTGGATTCTTCAACAAAGTTGGCATCTCGAGCATCGTAGTTGTTCGAGGTGGACTTTTTAGCAACAAACAACCTGCTGGTCACATTAAAATTTTCCCCTAGAGCTTTGGATTTTATTCTGTCTCGTTTTGCTTGAGATCTTACTTCTTCTCTCTCTGCTACTTGTATGCGTTCCCGATTCTTCGCCTGCAACTTCTTCAGGTATTCCATTTGATGTATTTCGGATTTCGTTAGCGGTGGATTATGAGGTACTTTCAATTCATCATCATCTTCAAACGCATCTTCTTCGTAGCTTCTACCAGAGTCATAGTTCGCGTATTCTGGGTTCTCCATCTTCACAACACCAACGGCTATTTTTTTTTGGGATGCCAATCGTTTCTTTCGATGGAGGACCAACTAGAACACGGGTTGCTCGATCACGACGGAGACTATACGCACGCTCGCAATAGACTCATCAAGGCGACGGTGGTTTGTTTTACCTTCATGATGGTAGAGGCAGTAGGCGGTTACATCGCTGGATCTCTTGCTATAATGACTGATGCCGCTCATTTGCTTTCAGATGTTGCTGGATTCGGTATATCACTCTTGGCTTTGTACGTGGCCAAAAAGAAAGGAACTTCTCGATTTTCATATGGTTATAAGCGTGTTGAAGTAATTGGAGCAGTTTTAAGCATTGGCTTAATCTGGGTTTTAACAGCTGTGTTAGTGGCAGAAGGGATCCAACGAACAAGAAACATAGTTTACGGAACTAGTGAAGAAATTGTAGAGGGTAAGATATTTTTCAAAAACCGTTTAGATTTTTATTGAATACAATTGTAGGACGACTGATGTTCATTATTGCCGTTGTGGGTTTGCTTTGCAACATGGTAATCCTATTTGTACTCGGACCAAACCATTCTCACAATCATTCTCACGATCATTCTCTTGATGAAAATCACGAACCAGATAATATTAATGTACGCGCTGCATACATTCATGCAATTGGTGACCTCATTCAAAGTATTGGGGTCTGCATAGCTGGAGGAGTGATCTGGGTATATCCTGGTGATGAGTTCCCGATGGTGCAGCTCGCGGATCCAATAGCCACCTTTTTCTTTTCAATCTTGGTTTTGTTTTCCACAATTGGTGTTTTAAAATCGTCATTGAATGTTTTAATGGAAGGGGTTCCGGATGAAGTGGACATGTTAGAAATTTCGACCGCACTCCGGAGCATACAAGGGGTGGTCCAAGTAGATCACTTGCATATATGGAGCCTGACAGTAGGAACTCCCATATTATCCGTCCACATAAAAGTGATCAATGATTCATTAATTAATACAGTGACATTAGAAGCACAGCATTTGACACGAAACCGTCAAATATTTCACGCAACCTTTCAGGTGAATTCATGCTTACAATGTGATTTAGAAACGAGGCCTTCGCACGAACTCGCCTGCTACGATTGATTTTAGCCTTTAACAAATCTTGTCATTCGCCCAACGCATGCCGTCTTTCAATGCACGTGTTATGCGCCACTCGACGATTTTTTTTTTAACCACGCGACAGTCGGCGACACAGGTTTCGTATAGTTTTACCTAATAGTGCGTTGGGAAAGTGTGTATTTCATATTCAGAAAGCTTCAAAGCAATACTAGAATGGCTGAGAAGAAGAAATCGTGTTGTGAATGGTTAGTGTCAGTGGACCCACCAGGACCTAGGGTTAACTTCGTAGGTGCAGCCAAGGAAGTACCTCTTGCAGATCTTAAAGCACCTGCACCAGCGTTCATAAAAACAAGAGGCAATGATGATCCTAACGAAGATGACTCATACTATAGTAGTCTAGTGCGACAAGTGTCTAGTCTTTGGAATGTCGCTAGTTCTGCTCTATCTCCAGCAGAAGAAGAGGAATACAACGAAAAAAAACGCCGAGATATTAAATCTTTGGACGCATCGGGACTTCAAGCGCAGCTTGAAGCTTCAGAAGACTTTGCTCGAGCCCAATCTGAGATCAAATCTAAGGAAGGTAATGTAGATTCAGCTGAGGCTCTTGCCAGTGCACAACGTACTTCTATCAAAATAGCAAACGGATCTTTGGCTTTCGACGGAGACCTATTTGCCAAGTTGGTTGGAAACTCTCTGGATTCAAAAACGAAACTAGTTAACGCCAGTCAGTTTATCGCATCTGCTAATCTTGTTCCTCTGCTGATAGGTGGTCTAGGTAGAGCGTTTGAATTTGCTGGAACAGATCTTGCAAAGAAACTTACGACTGCGCAACAGCGAATGGAAGAAACAGCGGAAGCTATGGGAATGGACATCAAGGAAGTCACCTTGCAGGATATGGTAGAACTTGACATTGAGAGGGGCGTCACCCATGCAGGTAAAAAAGCAGCTCATGCGGCAAGAACGATTTTGAGACTCCTGTGGTTTATGGATTTTGTTGCGGCCTTGTTGGAGAAGTCAGGGAAGCAACAAAGTTCTCCGATGTCAAAAATTGTGGGAGATGCATATGAAGAAACATTGGGTCCTAAGCATAACTTCATGCTTAGGAAGATTGCTCGATCTGGGATGCGGCTATTGCCTGGGAAGGAAGTGTTCAGGAAAAGACTCAATACTCAAGATATGACTTTAGACGAAGAGTCTAAAAAATTAATTGCTTGGGCAAAAGAGCCAAAGAGGGTTTCGGATACAATGTGGGAATACATGAGATCAAAGAACTTGGAAGAGTTGCCATAACTTAATCCTTGATTGATTTTTAATAAATATAATACATAAATGGCCATTTGAAACTTCAAATGCTTATAAGTAAACTGGTTTGGGAGCGATGTCGTTGTCTATATTTGAAATGAATCAAAACAAGTACGAAATTCTACACGAGAGGAAAGACAAGCTATCGATCGCTACAAACTTTCTTTCACAAGAGAATGACCTTGTTTTTAATGACTATGAAAATGGCATAATGGCTACAACATGCAAGTCGTTTAAAATGGGTATTGTTAAGTTGAAGGAAGCAATTACATGATGTTAGAAGCGCGGCATTCGGTTGCTGCCTCTGATTTCCTTACGGGTGACCATCAAGATCTTTCCTTTTATGATTCTCATTTTTCAAGAATTTAGGGATTGGTGGATATTAATCATTTTATCCGCTACGGGCTTTAGGCATTTAATTAAAATGGTATGGATACTAAGATACGATTGCAAAGATTTTTGGTAGGTATGAGAGATCATTTTGGGGATGCAGAGAGCGGGACATCAATGTATAAAACTTGTATATTTAAATGCTTTAGTGGCTACTTCATGGAAGGCGTTTGCAGGTGACATATTTGTCAAGTCGAGGGATGCAATTAAATTGCATCAGGAGAAATATAATGTGAATTCAGTGATTTCACATATTGTTCTTGCTTCTGAATACCTCACGCATTGCCATCAGGCTCTTTTCTTTCAACAAGATACTCTTGTTTATTAAGAAATTTGCATTTGATAGCTTTTATCCACTACTTGTAGTGCTTTAAAATAATCGATTTTTGTTTTGTTTAAAAATTACATCAGGAGAAATATAATGCGAATTCAGTGATTCCACATAATGTTCTTGATTCTGATTACCTCACGGATTGCCATCAGGCTCTTTTCTTTCAACAAGATACTCTTGTTTATTAAGAA
>Ga0105053_10012550_pt1 | contig 10178 bp, 7 predicted proteins | sample BON01_FD_78093 | JGI IMG/M metagenome (GOLD analysis project Ga0105053, IMG submission 78093) | Freshwater microbial communities from Lake Bonney liftoff mats and glacier meltwater in Antarctica - BON-01 | ecosystem: Environmental > Aquatic > Freshwater > Ice > Glacier meltwater | place: Lake...
CCACATTCATGGTTGTTCTCGGAACATTCAAGCCCCAGCGCTTAGCCGAAGTAGTAGAATTACCCCATGCCACGGATGGTGATGATAGCGCAACAGACGGATTTCTTCCCACTCCCCACCCGACTAAAGTGGCTGGGGCAATGAGCTCGGTCGGCGTCGTCAAAAGCGAGACACCATCAATGCCAATTGGCGTTGTGGTAAGTTTGATCACCGCCAGATCGACATTAGGGGCGACCTGTTTACCAGCGAAGCGGGAGCCAGACTTGAAGTTCGTGTCAACGGCATAAGCCGTGGCGCCGTCGAACGAGACATATTGGAGCGATGAATTGAATGTGACGTGATTTGCTGTAAGCAAATACCCATTTCCAAGGTAGACGGCCGAGCCAGATATACTGGTCGCCGTGCTATTTGTCACCTTGGCTATGGAATCCCAAGGGAAAGCACCTCCCGGGTCGGTCGTGTTTGCGGAATTATCGAGGTTCCAAAAAATCATTGCTCCGGCCGACTGGCAGCCTAGACAGCAAGAGTAAATTACGACCCTCGCGAAAGATGGGAAATCCACAGCGTGAGCAATAAGGTTTTAGATGAAGAGCATTACCCTCTTCATGAATCACCTCTGATTCAAGAAATCAAATCAATTCCAGCTGTTCGCCATAAGCAAGTCCATGATAGGGCTGTCGGAGATGACGGCCGGAACAAGGTGCATTTTATGCGTCACACGAATTGAACGGAGCAATCCTGCGCAGTCGTCGGTTTATCCCGACCGTGCTCTGCAAAATATTACGAAATTCTTATGACTGAAGTTACCTCGCCAGTTACCGAGGAGTATTGGCGCTACTGGATCGATCTGGGAGATGATTGGCGGGAGTTATCCGCGACAGACAAAGCTGCGATTCTCGGCCTCCCATTGATTACCCATACGAATAACAACCGGCGTTCCCCTTATCAGGAAGAAAAGATCGAACGGCGACCGGACGTTTTGAAATACAAGCCACCGGAAATGGATTCCAAGGGTTGGCTGGTCGTCTGTCGGTTAATGCAGATTTACCGTTCCGCAGGGCCGGTTTTCAACGCGGAATTCCATGCGAAAGCCCATGCGGATTTTTTGGGGCTGCATATTTTATGCCCGGCGGCCGGGCGCGAGTTTCATCGGGGATATTACAGCTCATACTCCCCTTCGCCGCAGAAATTCACTATTGATCCTTTGCGCTTCGACTCGCTCCGACGGCTGCGGGAATTTCTGGAAATCCGCCCCGAGGAGTCCGGCGCGAAGTGGGAGAAGCTCTGGATCGAATCGGAGGGCTCCTCGGAAAGGCTTAATTTTTTTACTGGCCCGCACGTCACGGAGTGTGCGCGCCTATTACTTGCACGGGTTGCCGAATCGAACGCGCCAGTTTCACTCCACACGCTTGCAAGCGAACTCGCCAAGTTCCATCGGGGTGGCATCCTGGCCAAGGCCCTGCGTTCGCTCACGAACCACGTGCTCATTGTTCTCGGCTATGACGAAATTTCCGGCGATCTTGTTGCGGATCTTTGGCCGCCGCTTCGCCGGAAGATGCTCTCGCAGGGGATGGAAGTCATCCCCCCCGCACCCTGCAAAGAGCCTGGCGAGACGTTTGGGCATCCATTTCTCGTTGAGGATTTGCTGGCGGTGCTACTCGCGGCCAGCGCGGAACCTCTTCCCATCAAGTCGGGGGGGATGCTCGAAATTTATGCCGCGAAAGCGAAAAAGCTCAACGCCACGCTCATTCCGGTCCCCGCATGGGTCTGCGACGGGCTTTACGAGGAAGTCCAGCGAGTGCAGATCGTCGTGGGTGCCGCTGTCTCATTTGGGTTGCTGACCAAAAAAAAGAAGAGTGAATTATCGGTGAGTGCGGAAGGCGCGCGCTGGCTCAGGCTTGATGCGAGGGATCGATGTCGCGCGATTCTCGATATCCTCATGGCCAGACGCTGGAAAAAAGGCTGGCACAACTCAAGTTGGAATTACTGCTCGTATGCGGGAAAATTCCAGGTGTCTGCTCAGCAATCCGATGTCCTCGCCTTGGAGGACAGTCTCGCGAACGCGTTTTGTCGACTTCCGGAGGACGGTTCGCACGTGCCACTGCAGGAATTTCTTGAATTCGTTTGCGAACATCACAACCCGCTCATTCATGCGGTCGGACACGACGGGTTCGTGTTTATCCCGGTCGCAGGCAACTATGGCGGATGGTCATGGAAAAAACGGGATGGGGCGACCTTGGTGCCAGAAATTTTCGCCGAGCTGCGTTCCTTTCTGGAAACCCGGCTTGTTCCGTTCGGAGCGGTCCGGTTGGGCAAATCCGGTGAACAGATCTCCGTGGCCCTCACCGACATTGGACGCTATTTCCTCGGCGCGAAACGCTCATTCGAACTAGCCCCGGAACCCGCCGCCGGACGGGTCGTCGTGCAGCCGAATTTCGAAATCGTTTTCCTTGGCCCGAATCTCGGTGCGGAAGCCAAACTCGCGCCGTTCTGCGAACGCGTGGGCTCCAGAACCGGCACAGTTTTTCGGCTGACAAAGGCGTCGGTGCAAACCGCGCTGCACCGCGGCGTGGAAATCGAGCGAATCGCCGACGCACTCCGCAAAGCGGCCGATCTCGACATCCCGCAAAATGTGCTAGCCGAGTTGTCCGGGTGGGCTGCGGCACGGCAGACGTATTCTCAGGAGCACGTTGAGATTTTGCGTTGCGCGTCCCCCGAAGCCGCGCTCCATGTCCACGCGCTTCTGCCTCACTCCACAAAACTCCTCGGTGGCGCGTGCCTGGAAGTGACGAGACCTTTGAGAGGCCCGGATAAAACCCGGCTCGAAAAAGCCGGGTTCTACAAAAGTGCCCGCTGAGCCGGGTGCGGCGTGGTATCAGGCTTTCGGCCCAGGAACCCTCGGCAGGATAAATCCCATCTTTCTCGCAGCCCGCGTGAATGCTGCGAGCTTCGCGGCAGGGACGACGATCCGGTTTTCTCCCACGTGATGGCACAGGCGAGAGGTCTCCGAACTGCTCGCCATGAGAGCCGCCTGAGCGGGTTCCGACCATTCAAAAAGAACGGCCTTTTCGGCGCGACGGCAGGAACTGGATTTGCGCAAAAGGCCGTCCAGCCACACTCCGACGTTGTCCGGAATGCCCCCGGAGGAACGGGCGATTAGAAAGTCACGCAATTCCTCCATGCTGCCACCACCTTCGATAAAGCCCAGTGTCTTCTCCGCGTCGAAGCCCCATACCGCATCGCTTTTCCGGACCGCAAACAAATCGACAAAGGCGATGATCGACGTATCAGGTGCGGTGGTGGCCACGAGTTCGTGATTGGGAAGAATATGGAAAATGGCGGTCTTTTTAATTTCGGGAAGGGAATAAGAATCCGCCAACCCAAAGCACCAGGCCCCGAGCGGATTGAGCCGTGCATAGAGCAGTCCGTCGTATCGCCCGAGAAACGAATGGGCATCGCGGCCATAGGAATCCGAAAACTCCGGCCACAGGCTGTGCGGGTAAACGTATGCGATATCCACCAGCCCAAGCGTGGCAAGCGACTCCATCGTCAGCGCGCGGAAGAACTGAATGGACAAATCGCGGCAATCCCAAATCGATCCATACTGCACGTCACAAATGTAAAGACTCCCGCGGGAAGCAAGAACTTCATGCTCTCCCCCGGATGCAGCAATGATCCGCACCGTCTCTTGGAATGTCATCCACTTCCCAAGGGGCCAATTTCCCACGGTCTCCGAGAACGCCACCTTTCTGTCAGCGGGCGATGTCATCCACCGCTTCGCTTTGCCAGACTGTCCGCGGATGTGGTTCACACGGTTGAGTTCATCGAACTTTTCGTTCTCCAGAAACGAGGAGACTCCATCACTGTAGAGTTCGGGGGTGAATTTCTCCAGGATCGCCTTGCCGGCCGGCGTGAGGGCGAGTGTGCCGGCCTTGGCTTTTGCCCAGTCGCACTGCTGCGCGAGCACTCCCCAGGCGTGCGCCCGCACTGGCCCGGCGACATCCGATTCCCATGGCATGCCAGACTCCTCCGGTTTTTCCAGGTCGAAGTCCGGCTGGAGGAGAACCTCCGCCAGTGCCCGCACCGAGGCATCGGTCGGACGGCCTGTGCTGTCCGCGACTTTGATTTTTCCAGACTGGATAAGGCGGAGCACGCGCGCGAGTTGCGCGGGTGCTTCGGCTTCCCCGCTGAAGACATGGACGGGCTGTTCTCCAAACGCCTCCGCCGGAGCTTCCACGGTCGATGCCGTTGGAGGAGCGGGCGCGGCCACAAATTTTTGGTAAATCTCGCTGATGCCAGGCACGAGGGTGGGTGGACTCTCCCGCTCGTGCTGGATCACCGCCAGCAGCGGCCCCGGTTTTTTGTTGTGACCCCAGTAGCCGGTCGTCTTGGGTGCGGAGCATCCATACTTCGCCGAGAACATCCAATCCGAGGGGACTTCGGTATGAACGCATTCAGCAAAATAATTTCGCTCACCGTCCGTCAAGGCGGCGAGAAATTCCTGAGGACGCAGTTTCACCGCTCGCTCTACGGCATTCGCCACGTCACCTTTGCTCGTTTTTCCTTTCTCCAAGCAGTCGAGCTGACGTGCGATCGCCTTCACAGGATCGGCGTTCAAGGAGAAAAGGTGTTCTTTCATTCCGGTATCTGAATAGCAAATGGATTGTTTTTTGGGAGAAAAATCTGGTGCCCGGATTGAGGGAGCTATCATTTGCGGGGACAAGATGCCCCGCGTCATGTAAAAAGTCCGCATACCATGAGTTCCCCGCAAAATCCATTGATCGTTCAGGGCGACCACACCGTCCTGCTGGAAGTGGACAATCCGCTTTACGAGAACGCGCGGGATGCCCTCGCCCGGTTTGCGGAACTCGTCAAATCGCCCGAGCACGTCCACACCTATCGCCTCACTCCACTTTCGATCTGGAACGCCTGCACAATCGGAGAAAGCGCGGATTCCATCCTCTGCGCACTCGAAAAATTCACGAAATATCCCCTGCCAGAACACGTCGGCGCGGGCATCCGCGACTATGCTGGACGCTACGGTGCGCTCCGGCTTGAGCGCACCGAGAGCGAACTCGTGCTCACCGCGCGCGATCCCGCGCTGGCCGAGGAGATCGTGCGCCAGAAAACGCTGGGAGAATTTTTGCCCGAGCGCACCGGGACCACTACGTTCGCGATCGCTCCCGTCCATCGAGGCCGACTCAAGCAGGCACTCATCAAACTCGGCTATCCGGTCGAAGACCTTGCGGGTTTCACGTCCGGGGAGACTCTGCCTATGGCACTGCGCGGGACGACGCGCAGCGGTATGCCGTTTTTGATGAGGCGCTACCAGAACGACGCGGCGGGAGCCTTTCTCGGTGGCGGCAAGCGCGGCGGCTCAGGGGTTGTCGTCCTTCCCTGCGGAGCCGGAAAAACGATCGTCGCTGCGGCGTGTATGGCCACTTTGCAAACCAGCACTCTCATCCTCGTGACCGGCCTGAGTGCTGCGCGACAATGGAAACGAGAACTCCTCGACAAGACCGACCTACCGGAAGATGCCATTGGGGAATACGGGGGAAGTGAGAGGGCAGTGCGCCCGGTCACCATCGCCACCTACCAGATCCTCACCCACCGCTCGGACAAGAATGCCCCGTTTACCCATTTCGGCCTTTTCGACGAGAGGAACTGGGGGCTTATCGTTTATGACGAAGTCCATCTCCTACCAGCTCCGGTGTTCCAGATTACCGCCTCGCTACAGGCCCGCCGCCGCCTCGGGCTCACCGCCACGCTTGTTCGCGAAGACAAAAAGGAAGATGAGGTTTTTGCCCTCATAGGCCCGAAAAAATACGACGTTCCGTGGAAGGAAATGGAAAAACAGGGATGGATCGCCCGCGCGACCTGCACCGAAATCCGGCTGCCGATGACCGCTTCCCGCCGCATGGATTATGCGATCGCTCCGGCCCGGGAAAAATTCCGCATCGCCTCGGAGAACCCGGAAAAGCTGAACGTCGTGCGCCAGCTCCTCGAGCGCCATCCCGGCGAGCCCGTGCTCATCATCGGCATGTATATCGAGCAAATCAGCGGATTTGCGAAAGAACTCGGCCTCCCGATCATCAAGGGTTCCACTCCGCAGGCGCGACGCGACACCTTGTTCGAGGACTTCCGCCAGGGAAAACTCCGCGCCCTAGTTGTCTCGAAAGTCGCCAACTTCTCCATCGACCTGCCGGATGCCTCCGTGGCCATCCAAGTCTCCGGAATGTTCGGTTCCCGGCAGGAGGAAGCCCAGCGTCTCGGGAGGATCCTGCGCCCGAAATCCGGAGAAAACCAAGCTCACTTCTACTCGCTCGTCTCCCACGATACCGTGGAGCAGGATTTCGCCATGAACCGCCAGCTCTTCCTCTGCGAGCAGGGATATGAATACCACATTACTACACACCCAGCCTCTAACGCATGAGGAGCGCTTGGCAACCAGAGGCGGTTCGGAACGGGACGTTACGCGTCTCGCGTTGGATCGCCGCTTTCGTCTTTCGCCTTTCAGGTGGAGTGGCATGATACGGAAACGATGTTGTTTTTTCACCCCCGCCTGATGCGATTATTATGAAGCCAGTTACTTCTCCCAGCGAATTGCTGACTTTTCTCTTCACGGCGTGGCCTGAGGTGAAGAAGTCAAAGGTGCGGAGCTGGCTGAAGCATCAGGCCGTGCTCGTGAATGACCGCCCGATCACGCAATTCAATCACAGACTGCATCCAGGCGACTCGGTCAGTATTCGCTCCGGAAACTTTGTGGCGCCAAGGTCCTCGTTACCGGGCGGGATTCGGATTTGGTTTGAGGATGGAGATATCGTGGTAATCGACAAACCCACCGGGCTTTTGAGCATCGCGAGCCAGGCGGAGGAGGAACGGACGGCTTATTTTTTGCTGACGGCATACCTGCGCGGGAAGAACCCGAAGGCTCGGGAGCGGGTCTGGATCGTTCATCGGCTCGACAAGGAGACTTCGGGGTTGATGGTGTTCGCAAAAACTTCTGAAGCCAAGGAGTCGCTTCAAGGCGGTTGGAGTGAGGTTGAAAAACATTACGAAGCCATTGTGGAGGGCGTGCTTCCCGAGGGAAAAGGGGTCTTCGAATGCCATCTGGATGAACGCAATCCGTTCAGAGTCGTTGTGACTAATGCCTCGGAGTTCACGCGCCATGCGGTTACCCATTACCGGGTTCTATCGGCAAGTGCGCGCGCGTCTCTGGTTCATCTTGAACTCGAAACCGGCCGGCGGCATCAGTTGCGAGCGCAACTCGCGGCGGAGGGATGCCCGATCATCGGCGATGAGAAATACGGCGCGAAGACAAATCCTGCTGGCCGGCTGGGGCTGCACGCGACATTTTTGCAGTTCCCGCATCCGCGCACGGGTGACGAGATGAAATTCTCTTCACCGATGCCCAAAGACTTGGTCGCCCATGCTCCGAGGCAAAGGCATGCCTGACTGCGGCTGAGTTTCGAGCTTCAAAGCGCGTGCCGCCCACCCCAACTGATCACGCCGCCAGCGGAGCGTGGCCTCAGGCTTTTTTTCGCCAGGCAATCCGCCATCCGCTCACAACGACAGCGAGGAGTCCGAGCCCGACGAGGAGGATGTAAAAAGGTTTGAACGTGGGGCCAAGCCAAGCCCCCTCGTGCAGCATCATGAGGAAATTCTGGGTTTGATCGCTGATACCAAACCATGTTTCACCCGCTTTGTAGGCCATCCCCGTAGTAGCCGAGATCAGGAGCGGAAGACATAGCGCGAGGGCGAAGATCCGGTGAAACTTTCGGATTTGTGACCGGCCCGGTTTGAACCCCATGCGGTTGACAAGGCCGGTGACGATAAGGGCGATCAGACCAAGTCCGATGACGAGGACATAAAAAACACCGCCGATTTCTCCCAGCCATTCGCCCGAGTGGATATCAAGAACCTGCCATCCGGTTTCGTTGGGCATTCCGAACCAAGTCCGGCCGAAACGATAAATCAGCCCTGTGATAGCAGTGACGGCGAGAAGAATGCCCAGCCATGGGGCAAAATTACGGTGAAAGGTCCGAAAGGAAATTTTTGCGCTCAAGAGGCCGAAGATGCCCCCGGCGGAAACGATTTGTCAATAGGTCGCGATGGACTCATATCTTTCAACTAAGGGACTCGAACCAAGAACTGAGCAATCGATCCGATCAAAGCCGGATTCGCTCTGGTGGCGGTGACGATTTGGCTGGGCCGTGAGTTCGCGCCCAACTACCCGGAGCAACCCTTAGCCCGGATAAATCACAGGGCAGGAAACCATCGTCGGAGCCGCGGAACAAACACAAACATTCCATCAGCCAGCGCAGGCCCTCTGTGCTTAGCCAAGTGGACGTGGTATTGCCATGCACGCTCGGCGACACACGCGACTGCATCGACATGCGGGACGACAACCACCTCGTGACGCTTCCCGCCACCGAAGCACACACGGAACCCAAGCGGCGTATCAAAATGTCAATCTTCGGAGAACGCTGCACGGACATGGAGTATGCCAAAGCACCGTCCTCCTTCGTGGATGCCTGAGTCAGTAAATCCCACTCGCTGCCAAGCGCTAATAGGCTAATAGTCACCCACGCGCAATCACCTTGCATTGAATGTATGGACCAACCTAATTTTCAATTCAGGAATGGCAGACGAGGGCTCCCCACAATATAGGTTATGTCGCAGCGCGTCCTCGCCGCGAATCGCTTTGTGGAGCACGCCGACGCTTGCCGGGGCGGATCGGCAACCTGCGTGGCTGAGTCCGGCGGCAAAAACGTTTTCTGCCGCATCTGGCACGCCCTGCGCTGTTCACTTCTGATCCCGGCTTTATTTTAGGTTAAGCCACCGACAATCATCCCTCCCAGTCTCCAACTTATGGCACGCAATCAATCATCAAGGACTGAATCGACAGCCAACCTTGGCTTCGAACAGAAGCTGTGGTTGGCGGCGGATAAATTGAGAAACAGCAAGGATGCGGCGGAATACAGCCGAGCGGAGCGAGACAGACTGCCGAAGGCAACCCGCAGGGCGGACGCAGAGGCGTCCGTCAACCACGTCGTCCTCGGCCTCATCTTCCTTAAATACATTTCCGACACCTTCGACGAGCACCACGCCAAGCTCGTCGCCGGTCAGGGAGACTTCGCCGGCGCGAACCCCGAGGACAAAGACGAGCCGAGTGGAATGAGACAGCCTGCCGTAGGCAGCCCGAAGGGTGAGCGCGGCAGCGCGAAGCAATACCTCGCCGCCAATGTCTTTTGGGTGCCGGTGGATGCTCGATGGCCGCAGCTCCAGTCCTGCGCCAAGCTCCCGAGCATCGGCAAGGACGTGGACGACGCCATGGTCGCCCTCGAACGCGACAACCCGCGTTTGAAAGGGGCTTTGAACAAGAATTACGGACGGGCCGACCTCGACACTGCCCAGCGCGGTAGCGCTATCCGACCACGCGAAGCCATGTCGCAGAGCCTGAGCGCAGCGAAGGATAAACACCGCCTCGGCGAATTGATCGATTTGATCGGCAGCATCCAACTGGCCAATGTCGCGAGCCGCTCGAAGGATTTGCTGGGGAGAGTCTTTGAGTATTTCCTCACGCAATTTGCATCCGCCGTGGGCAAGAACGGCGGCCAGTTCTACACCCCTTCCTGCATCGTGCGCCTCCTTGTCGAGATGCTCGCCCCCTACAAAGGTCGCATCTACGACCCCGCCTGCGGCTCCGGCGGCATGTTCGTGCAGTCGGAAAAATTCGTCGAATCCCACGGCGGCCAGCTCGGCGACATTTCGATCTACGGCCAGGAGAGCAACCCCACCACGCGCCGCCTCGCCATCATGAACCTGGCCCTGCGCGGCATCGAGGCCGACTTCGGCCCTGAGAACGCCAACACCTTCCGCCGCGACCTTCATCCCGACCTCCGCGCTGACTACGTCCTCGCCAATGGCAGCATGTCCTCCAACCAGTCCGGCGAAGGCGACATCCGCCAAAAACTCATCGAGGCCGACCTCGTGGACTGCATGGTCGCCCTCCCCGGCCAGCTCTTCTACAGCACGCAGATCCCCGTCTGCCTCTGGTTCCTCGCGAAAAACAAACACGACGGCAAACGCCGCGACCGTCGAAAACAAACCCTCTTCATCGACGCCCGCAAACTCGGCACCCTCATCGACCGCGTCCACCGCGAGCTGACCGACGC
>Ga0105053_10012551_pt1 | contig 10177 bp, 10 predicted proteins | sample BON01_FD_78093 | JGI IMG/M metagenome (GOLD analysis project Ga0105053, IMG submission 78093) | Freshwater microbial communities from Lake Bonney liftoff mats and glacier meltwater in Antarctica - BON-01 | ecosystem: Environmental > Aquatic > Freshwater > Ice > Glacier meltwater | place: Lake...
ATACATATATATATATATGTAAACATGTATTGGCACAGGAAAATGTATGTATTTATGTATATACATATATATATATATATATATGTATATATATATATATATACATATGTATATATATATACATATGTATATATATATACATATGTATATATACACACATCGAACGCATACCGTCTGGAAGAAATACACTACACATATATGTATACATGTACTGGTATACAAGCATATATATATATATATGTACATACATATGTATATATATATGTATACATGTATATGCATATCAAACGCATACCATCTGGATCAAGTAGCATATGCATACATGTATACATATATTGGCATGTTAAGAAATACATATATACATATAGATATGAGTGCATATATATATCAAACACATACCGTCTGGGAGAAATACACTACACATATATGTAAATGTATACAAACCTGTATGTATATATGTACATAGACATATCAAACGCATACCGTCTGGAAGAAATGTCGTTGGTGCGGTTGGTGCGTGCTTCCTCCTCCTCAGCCTGTATTACTGTAGATTTGTATGATGTTGTGTATAAATAAATGTATATATTTACATTAATGAATACGTATATATGCATATATATATACATACGTATATATACATGGATAATTGAGACATTCAAAACACAAGCACCAAATGTCAAGGTGTATGTGGCAATTTCTTGTCCATGTAATCTTTCCCAAACGGGTTTGATTTTCCTTGCAAAATACAACAGTGTGGTTGGAATTTCAGTACACAATTGACTTGACCACTCACCATGTCCTTCTCTACTTACAAAAAAAAAAAAAAAAATTTACACCAAAACTCCTCTATAGCCTCCGCTGCCTACATGTCGCGAAATACATTACATATATATATATATATATATATATATATATATTTACAGATATGTACTGTGACATAGGCAGAAGAGATTCATTTTTGTAGATATATTCGTGTGCATGCCATACTTATGGCGTGGATTTGGGGTGGATTTTTTAATACGACTCTTTTGCAAAAAAGACCTACAATTTATCAATATATGGGGTGGATTTGGTCAATATATGGGGTGGATCTGGTTAGTAGGCTCGATAAATTGTAGGTCTTTTTTGCAAAAGAGCCCTGTAAAAAAGACGATATTCTGCAAAAGTGACCTATAATTTAATCGAGCCTACTGACCGTAGCCACCCCATGAAAATATGTACGTCGAAAAGTTCGTGTGTATGACAAAATGCTCACACATAAATCAGACATATGAATATAAATAAATTAGACATATATAAATTAGACAAATACATGTACATATTCGACATATATTTGTGTATATGTAAAAAATAAATCATGATCAAAATTAGACATATATGTAAAAATAGATTAGACTAATATACGTAAATAGATCAGAAATGTATATGTATATATGTAGAAATAGGTCATACGTATATTTGTATGTATGAATGTGTGAATATGCATACAACTGACATATATATGACAACATGTCACACACACGACCTTCAGGCATGCATAGAATATATATGCGTCATACACGTTGTAGACATACATTTAAACCCTCATGATACATATTCATAGATATATTTGTGTACACGCCGTACTACTGAATATCTACGTCGAAAAGTCGTGTGTATGGGGTGGCTACAATTAGAAGGCTCCTTGAAATTATACGTCTCTTTTGCAAAAGAGCCCTATCAAAGAGGCAATATTCTGCAAAAGAGACCTGTAATTGTGTACCCGCCGTACTTTTGAATACATATGTCGAAAAGTCGTGTGTATGTGATGGCTACACTCATAAGAATCCTTGCAATTACACGTCTCTTTGCAAAAGAGCCCTATAAAAGAGACAATATTCTGCAAAAGAGACCTGTAATTGTGTACCTGCCGTACTTTTGAATATATATGTCGAAAAATCGTTTGTGTGCTGTGGCTATAATTAGTAGGTTCCTTAAAATCATGTGTCTCTTTTTTTGCAAAAAAGCCCTGTAAAAGAGACAATATTCTGCAAAAGAGACCTATAATTGTAAGGAGCCTACTAATCGTAACCACTCCATACGACAAAATATAGACACACAATTTAGAGACGTATATGTAAAAATAAGTTATATGTAAAAATAAGTTATGTGTAAAAATAGTTATATGTATACGTATGGATATGTGTGTATGTATACACATAACACATATATGACAACATTTCATACACACGACGTTTAGACATGCATGGTATGTATATACGACATACACATTGCAGAAATTTATTTAAATATTCATGATGTGTATATGCTTCATGCGAATTGTAGACATATATATATATATATATGTATTTTGGTGGGGGAAATATGCGTATGACTACGAATGCAAGATTGATGTGCGTTCAGACACAAAAATCAAGAATTCTTCTTTGAACGCATATATATATAGTATGCGGATCAATATATACATATGTGAATGAATGTATATGTGCATACATATATGTTTTATGAATGTATATAGACATACAAAAAAAATTATACATCCAAAAAAAGTGTACACAAATGTACGAATATGCGACATTATATAAATGCATATATATATGTATATACATTCGCACACATTTACATATACGTATTCATGTGGCACATAACAGGAACGGTGAATAAAGACGACAGAAAAAATATAAACCCCTTTTTGATGTCTTTTAGAGGCATGAGCAGGAAATAAATCAGAAAATCCAAATGATGCGCAGAGGAAAACCCCAAGCATGATTAATTGCTTGTAATACGTGTATACACATAAATAGTCTGTTTCGAACCTGAGGGTACAGGGTGGCAAAGAACCATAGGATGCCTTAAGTTGCAGGTGATTTTTCGCCAAAAAGCCACTAATTATAGGGCTCTTGTGCGGAAAATGACCTATAAAGATAAGGCATCCTATGGTTCTTCGCCACCATGTATCAAATACATGTATTTTAAACATGATTTTTGTTCAAAAATTAAAAATGTCCATCATCAATTATGGCATCTGGTTCGTAAATGAATGTTTTAAGTATGTGTGTATGTGATGATACAAAAGTGAGGAAAAAACAGATAGCCTACGGTAAAACCCAGTGACTGCAACAATTTCACAGTGACTGCAACCATTTCAACCGCCCGACAAAAAAACGAAAACTTCCATAACCAGAAGTAAGGGGAAACAAGAAATCGCAAAACCCTGCGTACAAGAGAAACCCATCTTTTGCGATAATATATGTAGAATCCCATTTTTGTAGTTTGAAAATAATATCCAGGAGATTAAAAACCTGCGTACGACAGAGAACTCGCGCAATCGTTTGCAGCGCATAAGTACATTTCTGTGAAAATAATGACTCACAAAAAAAATCTGCGTACGACAGGAAACTTGCGCCATCTTTTGCTGTGTATATACACATTTTTATAGTATGGAAAAAATGACTTCAAAAAAAACCTGCATACGACAGAGAACTAGCGCCATCTTTTGCGGATTCGACTTTTTCGATTTCATCAAGTTTGATGTGATCTCGGAATTGTGTCACGGCGTCCCCCCCCCCCTCCCCCTCCTCTCTGAACGCAAGGACGTTGCTGGTCAACACGCAGTGCCTCTCTGAGCAAGAAGAGAGAGAACAACAGACAAAGAGCGAGAGAGCGAGAGAGCGAGAGAGCGAGAGAGCGAGAGAGCGAGAGAGCGAGAGAGCGAGCGAGCGAGAGAGCGAGAGAGCGAGAGAGCGAGAGAGCGAGAGAGCGAGAGCGCGAGAGCGCGAGAGCGCGAGAGCGCGAGAAAGCGAGAGAGAGCGAGAGAGAGAGGGGGGCATGCCGTATTTGTGAGAGACATGCATTATAGATTTGTGCCGTGACTAGAACATGGATGCATGCCGTGTGACATGAGGCATGGTGGCGCACGGCTGACCACGTTTTTGTTTCCTGGACTGATATATAGCGCGAGTCATCCCTGAGAGTACACCCTCGTTTGTATTTCCCTTTCGCTGTTTCCCCTCGGCTCCCCCCTCCTTTTGTGTCTTCTCTTTTGTGATGATATGTGTGCATATGCATGTACACACATTCACAATCATATTCAATTTGATGCATTTATGGAACATGTCACACGGCGGTTCAAGAACATGCTCTGTAGAGAGGCATATCTCATTCATACCAAATGCCTCAGGATGTGCGCGTGCTCAAGCGAGCGAGAAAACGCAGCGCCATCCAACATACAGATACAGAAGCAAACACAATCAAGACAAAGAGATCAGATAGAGATAAAGAGGGAAGGGAGGGGGGGGGGGGGGGGGGAAAAAAAAAGGGGAAGAAAAAAAAAAAAAAAGAAGAGAGAAGGGGGGGGAGGAAGAGGAGGGGAGGGGGGGAGGGAGAGGGAGGGGGGACAGAAAAAAGGGAAGGAGAAAGAAAAGGAACAATAGAGAGAGAATAGAGCGTGAGAGAGGAAGGGAGCGCACAAAAGAGCACGCGTGTGTGCAACACAGGGGTAGCGACAGAGAGCCGGCGAAAGAGAGGGAGCAAACGACAAAAAGAGATGGCGAGAACAAGACAATGCGTGTTTGAATGAGTAAGAATGCGCGCGGCGTTGGTAACAGCAATGTCACTGCCTAGTACGTGAAAGCATTATAATAGATATTTGTACATCATTTACACGCATTGATGGTGTGTAGATGCATGCGGGTTCGTGTAGTGGAGCACCTTGCCACGGGGGAGAATGGCCTGGCACTAACTGCAGCACGGGGCCCTCATGCAAGATTTTCTCGTCCGCCTTGAGCTCATATTGGTTTTCTGACACTGATATGCCGGAGGGCATCTTGGGTTCGCTGTGTTGCTCCAGACGTCAAAATGCATGCGAGGATACATGAACGTTTCGATGGGACTACATGATATGGCATATCTTTTCGAATTCCTGCAACACACAGTTTGTCAGGGCATCATCAGACGACACGAGCAGACATGCTATCACCTCTGAACTCTACAATCGCCCGGCCAGCCTCAGATGGGAAGGCGCTCCGACGAAGATGAGAGTACGAATTTGGTCAAGGCTATAGTCAAGATGTACCGCTCTGAAATGATGACAGTGAAATCTCCTTTTTTAGCGCGAGATTATCAGTAATCCCTTATTTGTCTTTTCGCACATCCTTTGCAGATGACGAGAACGCCGCTGCTTCCTACCGTGAGTGTGAATTACACTTGTGCTGTGAGTGGAGTGGAGATGCAACCGACTCCGGAGTCCGAGGCTGGACTGTCTGACTGTACATATGTGAGCGCCTTTTCTGCATTTCATCCACTGCGCTCTGACTTTGCCCTCTCGCTGCGCTCGCCTGCTGCAGGCCATAGCGGCGGAAGGACGCAGCAGCCGCACTAAATGGGTGGTGGCTGCTACTGCAGCAGTTGCAGTGGGTGCGCTTGGCCTTGTGGCCTCTGTGCAGCACACACGTTCGACTAGCCTGGTCTCAGAAATGTCGGCGCTGCAGGCGCTGCACTCGAGCAACTCGCTCATGCGCGACGTGGGGCGTGTACGCACGCCGGCTGCTGCAACGGCCGGAATTGATCGCGAAGCAGATGCGCTCATCGCGGCAGCAGCACAAAAGGTGGAAGACCGTGCGTTGCGCGGACGATCGCGCTCCTCGAAACTCTCAGCCAAGCAGCTGAAGATGCAGCGGCTGGCTGCCGAAGATGGCGATTTGTCGGACCGTGACCCGCCGACCCTGTACGAGGGGTACAAGGAAGGTGATGTAGGAATCGCGGGAATTTCGAAGTGGGTGCCCGAGGACCATCCCGAAGGCCACAAAGATTGTCCCCTCCACGACATCGACTGTGATGAGCTGTGGCCATGGGGCAAGGTGCGAGCAACGAAGGAAGGACCTCCGGTGCGCCACTCGATTCTTGGCGACAATATGATCGGTCTCGATTCCGGCGACGACGCCATCGTGCCCACGGAGGACTCTGGGTTGCTGCCGCAGGCGCGGCCTTATGTGGATCAGTTCGATCACTGGCCCGAGGCGTCAAAGAAAAATAAGGATCTGCTCTACGGCACTGCGCGCAATGTGATTTCAGCCAAGTATACGGGCGTGGGTGACACGTACGTGCCCATCGAGCAGCTCGAGGACCCTGCAGTCATTGAAAGGCAGACACATGAACCCATTGCTGACATGATGTTTGGCACTTGGCACCAGGTTTTTTTTTTGGGGTGTTTTTCTTGGCGTAAGGCCTGTGGATATGCGTACATCTTTGTGTAGCGTGTATTTGCATGTATACGTATCTGGGGGGCAGAGAGACAAAGCGAGAGTATAGACAGCATATGTCTGCGTATATATACACTTCTGAAATATCATCCGATGTGAGTTGGTTGTCACTTGGTTTGTATGTTTTTATATCTACACATACCCACATTGTCATTTGAGATTAGGTACTTGCTCCCAATTATTGTTCACTCTTGCACTTTTCCACATGACACGAGCATGCAAAGTAGACAAACATAGATTTATATGAATATGAATTTATGTATATATATCTCTATATATATGTGTATATACACATGTAAAAATGAACACGTATACATATGTTTTGTGTATTCTATGGTTATACGAACATATATACGTGTATATACATATGCAGATATACGTATACATATTTTTACATATATATAACATATATATATATATATATATATATATATATATGTTTACATGTGTGTAGATATACATATGTATATATATATATATATGTACTATATGTACGTGTGTATAACTATATTTATACTTGTGTGCGTCATCAAATAACATTTGAATTGGTGTACGTGGTACCAGGGGCGCTACACACGGCACGAACACGCGATGAATATCATGTGTGTTCATATGAATGTATTGAATATACAGTATATGTATATATATACATGATGTATACATCTGTATTTAAGTACAATATTTGCGTATCCTATGTATGTATGTATATACATATATATGCATGCATATATATATATATATACACATACAATCTTTATTGTGCGTATAGATACATGATGTGTAGGAATACCATATATATGTATACATGTACATGTATATGCAAATATATATGCATGTAGCATATACACGTGTATACATACATATTGTATGAACATGAATCAAATATATCATATACTCCAGATGATTTATCACATGCAAATATACAAAAAAACACTATGTGCCTCTCATGTACTCAATATAATATCGTATGGTCACGTGGGACGTGGAGTTGAAAAAGAAAAATTAGCATTTATACAGGTGTACAGAATATTCATGTACATAGATTCAAGATATATATATATACATATCTACATGTGTGTGGTCCATTTACATACAATATGTATGAATATATGTGTATATGAAACATTTAGATCCAATATATATATGTGCATATCTTTTTTTCATATGTGCGATACTCGGTATATCTGTATGTAATCCCTAAACCCTCAACCCTCAACCCTTAAACATTCATACATACGAATAAAAACGTGTATCAAATAATCCGTACATTTGTGTATATACTCATTTTACTAGGGGTTCCACAAACCGCATGACCACGAAATCCGCAAGCACGTCAGCATGTTCGATCAGGTACACATTCTCCCAGTCTCTCTCCCCTCCTTCCGAAACCCGGAATCCTAAGCCCTAAACCACAGACCGCATGACCAACAACGCCCCAGACCGCATGGTCCACATTATTTTCCACCTTCTCGCAAGTCTCTATCACCAAAATCCCAAACCCTAAACCATGAACCATAAACCCTCTACAAATGTTTCAGACAGGAAATAAGTTAGCACGCTGACTTTTGAGAAATATTCGCTTGTACCGCTAGCCAAAAAAGGCAGAAATTCTCACGAGGAGACTCTACGAAAATTGAACATTATAAATACATGTGCGCTCTGAGTTTCGAGAAATTCTGTCATGCGTATCGCCCTGCACGCACAAAATTTCTCGAAAGTCGGCTCTACAAGTATTCAATATATGGGGTGGCTACGGTTAGTAGGATCGATCAAATTATAGGTCTTTTTTGCAGCATATGTCTCTTTTATGGGGCTCTTTGACAAAAGAGACCTATAATTTCATCGATCCTACTAACCGAAGCCACCACATATCTAATATTGTAATAAATGCAGTTGTGCCCTGACGCTACAGTATCTACGTTGTGTATCTATTTTTGGGCAGCCCTTTCGCCAAAATCTATGGAGTGGCTATGATTAGTATGCTCCTTAAAAATTTAAGTCTCTTTTGCAGAATATAGTCTCTTTTGTAGGGCTCTTTTGCAAAAGAAACCTATATTTTTGTGAGCCTACTAGGTGTAGCCACCCAATATAGCAGATTTTTTTCAAAAGTCCGCTATGCAGTTTTGGCATATAGTAGTACATGAATACATATATAATATATGAATAAATGCAATTGCTTTCCTTTGAGTGTTGGCATGTCAGCCCTATTGCCAACACAAGGCATAATTTCTGAGAATCCAGCTTTTTAGTTATTTGAAATACGAAATACTGTTGCTCGCTGACTTTTGAGAAATTGTGGCAGCCCTATCGCCAGCACAAGGCCATTGAAAACGGACTGGGACACCAGGTATGTTTGATTGTTTATATATATAAATAAGTATACACATATTTAGCTAGGACGCCAGGTAGAATTTCAGATTTGAATGTATTATTTCATATTTTTATGTACATGCATACATATAGGGATGACATAATTGAAAATGGGCTGGGACAGCTGATGGAATTTCATATTTATAAGTATGTGTATACACATGTATGCATATATATACACATGTATGCATATTTATACACACATACGGGGCACCGGGTAGAAAAGATTCACAGTTAGTTCGCGTCTAAATTGGTTGTGTGCATTGGAGCTGACTTTGAGAACATCACACAACAACAGGGCTGATGTTGGGTGGCTACGATGAGTAGGCTCCTTAAATTCATAGATTTCTTTTGCAAACGAATCCTATAAAAGAGACAATATTCTGCCAAAGAGACCTATAAATTGAAGGAGCCTACTAATCGTAGCCACCCCATATTCAGAATATGTATTTGTGTGCATTGGAGCGGACTTCGAGAATAGCAAAATACTGTACAGTTCGTGTCTAAATTGATTGTTTGACAATAGAGCTGACTTTGAGAATATGCATACGTGTGTGTGTGAATGTATATACATATGTATATTGACTTATATAGAAATCTATATATCTATCATATATATATATATATATATAAATATATATGTATGTATGGACATGCGCATTGACTTAATTGTTCATCCCAGGGGTACAAGCAGGAAAACAACGAGCTTAGATATTCCTGTGTATATGTATATAGTTATATATATAGTTATATACATACATATATATATATATGATATATGCACATGTAACTATTCACCCCAGGCGTACTACCTGGGGAAACACAGACAAAAAAATCCCAAAAGACATGTACTCAACAAAAAAGTAATGTGCCTTAACTATACAGAGTGCTAACTTCTGAGAAAATTGGTTAGCTGTATCCAAGTTATTTAAAGTTTTTCAGCGAATTCAACTTCTGAGAAATTTTCCAATTTTTTTGGTCTTCTGAGGAATTTTGGTCGGAATTGTTCTGTTTCTGCCATACGCAAAACAGAAAGGATTCCTGAAATTCCTCAAAATTCAGTGCACGAATAATTTGTGTATGTAAAATCACCGTAGAGCTGACTTTCGAGAAATTTTGCTGTGTGTGCACGCAAGGATACAATTGGATTCGTAGGTGGAAACACACCGCCTAGAAATTCTCAAAAGACATTTTACCACACAATTTGAAATGTACTTTGACTATAGAGCTGACTTCTGAGAATTTTTTAGGTTTACAAGCAAGAAAATAACGAGCCTATCGGCAAGTCTCTTGGTGAAGACGAGGAGAAGGAGTAATCATTCTACTAATCATCCCACCGCACATGAATTTTGGAAAACAGTGATTTTCTGAGGCATGTCGCTTTTCCAAAAGTGACCTTAAAGAGAGTCTCTTTTTGAAAAGAGACTCTTTCTTGTGTATTGGCAATGACAACGCGGGAAAGTAATTGGCCATACTACTGTGCTCACGGAACACCACTGCAACACACTGCAACACCCGCAACACTCTGCAACAGATGTGAGACGCAT
>Ga0105053_10012559_pt1 | contig 10175 bp, 16 predicted proteins | sample BON01_FD_78093 | JGI IMG/M metagenome (GOLD analysis project Ga0105053, IMG submission 78093) | Freshwater microbial communities from Lake Bonney liftoff mats and glacier meltwater in Antarctica - BON-01 | ecosystem: Environmental > Aquatic > Freshwater > Ice > Glacier meltwater | place: Lake...
GGTGTGTGTGTGTGTGTGTGTGTGTGTGTGTGCGTGTGCGTGTGCGTGTGCGTGTGCGTGTGCGTGTGCGTGTGCGTGTGCGTGTGTGTGTGCGAGTGCGTGCGCGAGTGCGTGTGCGTGTACGTGCACGTGTGCGTGTGCGTGTGCGTGTGAGTATGCGAGTGCGTGCTCGTGTTCGTGCGCGAGTGCACGTGCGTGTGCGCGGGAACGTAGTGCACGCGAACGTGTTCGTTTACGGTCACACGTACGTGTACGAATACGAATACGTGTACGTACAAGTGTGCGCGCTCGCATCGGCAGTCGCTAGGTCTTCACGTTTTTTCATTCGAAATATTCCCTCATTGTCCATCTCTCTCACACCCTCCTCACCTCAATCTTGCTCTCGACCAAGTTCACTTGATGCTCACTCTCTTGATCTCATCGTTGCGTAAGCTGGTGGCGGTTGTGTTTTTCTGCAGCAGTCACGCCAGTCTGATTCAGTACTTCTGCTAGGTGCCCTACTACTATTAGTGCTAGACTACTTTCGAAATCCAGCAGTCTGGTCTGAAGCAATTTGAAATGGATTTCGGACTTTCTTTGATACTGTAGCGATAAGTAGCTCTAGGGCTATCAATACTGACAACAGCAGTTGCAATGCTAAAAGGACGGCACTTACGTCTCTCGCAGTATGTCTTTTGCAGTATCTTTTGGATCTCTGTCCTTACTCGCCCTGTGATTAGTTTTCCATTTTCTCATTATTTCTCGGCCGTAACCCTCCTCATTTCTCTCCAGCCTTGATCATGCGATGAACTGAGCTAGCTGACTTGAGATTGCGATAGTGTGTCGATTTCGCTGCAGATTGTGAGAAATTTTTGATGAATAGCTTGCGTGTGTGACGTGGAACCGTCGTAGGCCTCACAGGCCTTTTCAGCCGCATCAAACAGCTCCTCTGGCGGGTCTTCCATAGTCTTCATTTGCACAAATAGGAACCATCTATAATTGTTAGAAAACTGGCAAGGTGAACAGCCGATGGCGACAAGAGAGCAAGTAATGGAGGCAGAACAGGGTGCAAAACCCAAGATATGGCGAATGCAAATTTTGTGCAGACACGCAAACAAATATTTGCAAGAAACAAATGAGACCTGTAAGGCATTTTGTAAGTCGAGTTGCGTGCTCTGACAGAGACCAAACGCCACATGATCCGACGTCTTGACGGCCAACACTTGCTTGACAAGCGTCGACAGTTGTTGCAGCTTCCGCGACATGCTAGAGGAATGCTCTTGGCGCCCATTAACAACTGCTGTGCTGCTCCCAGTCGTCAAAAGAAACTTCGCTTTGTTAGCATGGGCGTCGCTGATCGTTTTTCCTAGTTGGCTGCAGGCTTTGACAGTCTGCGTGTGTGCGAGACCAGAAAAGTAAAAACGAAGAAGCAATGTCACAGTTGGAAGGTGTGGCCCCTCGCCGCCGAGCGCGCACATGTTTTGCTGTTCGGTGTAAACTTGATAAGATTGATGCATGCACGCACTGGGATCGGGAAAATGTACTCACATCTTCTGTGAGCGTTGCAAGATTCGAGATCGGACCACTTTGACAGGCCAAGTTCTCCTGTCACAATAGTCACGAAACATTTAAGTCAGTATTTTTAAATGAGTAATATGTGCTGTAAGTCAATACAGCACATATTACTCATTTAAAAATGTAAAAGAAAGACCTTCGAGAAGCCGACACGAATAGAAACAAACCTTGAGTTGAGTCAGGCATCGTTGCAGTGCTTCGTAGTGCAACTTTTGTGCTTTTATAGCCGCGCGCATAGCCTGCAAGAGGGTAAGAGAATCCTTCACCCCCTGCAAATGCTCTGGCTGGCTGAGAGGCTTGGCTTCGTCTCGTTTTTGTCCGTTGACTGGTCTCTCGTTGAGATCAGCAGCCTCCTCTGGTGCGTGCCGTTTCAGGGATTGTGCAGCTCCGTCTAATTGCATTTGCGCAGGTTGGTGCGAAGCCAACGGCTGCACATTTTGCAAGGCAGGAGCATGCTCAAAGCAGGCTGGTGGAGGCTGAATGGGCAAAGTTTGCGGCACTGTCTGTACTCTGTGGTAGGGCTTGTTGATGTCGACGGGCTCGAGTGGAAGCTGGCGCAGTGGTGGCCTTGCCTGCACGAGCTGGAAACGGGACGACACGCGCTGGTAGCCGTTGAAGCAACTGACTGAGCAGAACAAAGCATCATCTTGCCGGAAGGGATGCACGTCTTCCTGCTGATACAGTAACTTGGCATTCTTAGATTCATAGAAGCAACGTGCGTGAATGGGCTCGCAGCACCCGTCGCAAAGGAGGAGCTGCATGTCGGGGTCGTCGGGAACATGCTCATCACTGCACTTCATGCAAGAGTAAATATGGGTTTTTCTAGCCCACTTGCCGAAGGTATTTTTGCAGGCATGAAAGAGCCGCACCGCCTCCTTGTTGACAATGTCGTTAGCAAAGTTGAATGTCACCGCGTTCTCGATGATGCTGTTGAAGTCTCGCTCGACCTGTGAAGCATGAATTATGTCAATCAGATGAGCGCGTCAGGTTATACGCAAGAAGCAATAGATTCTTTGCAGGGGCTGCGTGAAAAATGCACGCAGTGGGTTTGCAGTCACCGAGGCAAGGTTTGGGTACTGCTGCATCTGAGCCTTGGACTCCATCCACAAGAAGCACATGCTTTGCGTATTCCACGCTGTGATGCTCCACTTGTTGGCATTGATTTCAGGATGGTAATATCCAGGCACTAGCTCCTCATTTACAGGCTCGTCATAAAAGTCGTACTGCACCTTACGGCGAAGCTCCTGAACTAGCGGCAGAAACTCAAAGCGCGTCTTTGTTGTCTGCCGCGCCCTGATCCTGCCCTCTTGAATCTGGCTCTCCCGCACACCACTCTCTGGCAAATACACATCATACAGCCCAGTAGTGTGCACGCCTGTGATGATGCCCTTGACGTAACGGAACAGCGTCGACTCAGTGTTTACCTCTACCTGCTGATTCTCCCTGTAGGCTGGAGGCCTCATTCTGGTATTTTTTTGTCGAGCCATCTTTGCTTGCAGCTTGTCATGAAGTACGCTGTGCTGCTGGACCTGCAGCTCTGCTGCAGCTGCAGGTGTAGGCGCACCAGGTACTTTGAATATCTTCTGCCTCCGTCCATCAACAGTCTGGCGTGAAGGCTGACCATTCGAAAAATGTCAGCACACTGGAAATAATACACAAGTAAAAGGCAAAAGCAATGAAGCATGCCACTAGCCTTCAGTATGCTTTTGGCAGCAGTCAAGCTGCATCGCTTGTTTGCGTCGCGTCCTGAATACTTCATGGCAGCATTCATTCCAGATGATCTTTCTTCTGAATGCGGGACCCAGCCCAGGATCTCGACATTCTTGTGTGGCAACACAGTCCACTGCACAAACACATTTAATAGATCAGAAAGCAAATCAAGTCTGCAAGATGAGTGTCGATCGATTTTCTGGGGATATTCTCTCCCTACTGTTCGCACATTTTTTGGCACTGGGGTTGGTGTTTCTCCCACACGTGGGTGCGCGGCGGCGAGGTTCAGCGCGCCGAAGCTGGCAGGTGCAATTTGGGCAGACCCAAACCCGTTAGGCGGGAAATTTGCAGGGGGGTTCTTTACTGACGTAGGGTAGTGTATCCAGATTATGTGTAGTGTATCCTGATTATGGCTAGATAAGCCCCATTTTTTTGTCCACATGCACTGGGACCTACCCGCCTGACTTGTGGCAGCGTCAGCGTGTTGCACCTCGCCGGCGCGCGCCCAGAACGAAGAACTGGAAGACAATGCGGGGCATCACGGAGACAGAAATAAGAATTTGACCTGCTCGTTGCCATCTTGATAGACAATGTGGTAGACGTGTGTGTCCTTGTCGACTTGATCGTGATCGTCGATGACGCCTTCCACACGTGTGTGCTCCTCAGGCCAGTAAACCTTGACCTGCTGCCCTAGCCTGGTACACACACACACAGACCAAACAACGTCATTCTTGGAAAAGAGAAGCTACCTCTTGTGACTTGTCATACCTGTTTTTTCACTCATATCGATTTGCATTCTGGTGGCATTTATTTTTTCTCGTACCATTAGTGGTGGCAGAAAAGGGCCAAGGGAGTGGTAACAGGTTTCACATGTGTACCCTTTAATTTTTCCTTCCATGTTGCCATGGAATAGAGATTGAAAGGGTACACACGTCATGGAATTTTTTTACCACGCTTACCAATGGGCCCCATGCCGCAGGTAGCCGAGGTCGGCAGAGCCTCCAAGCCCCCTGATGTTGTCCATGCGACGATCATAGAGTTCGTCGAATCTTTCGCACAGCAGCTTGACTTCCGTGTACTCCTTGGATGCTGGTCCCGCGTTTCTATGTTCAAACAAGTTGTGTCAGCACAAACACAGACAATTGAAGCAGGCACAAAGCACGCAAGGGAGTTCTTTGGAAACTACCGTTGGCTTCCCTTCCAAATCTTGAGCACTTCGTCTTTCAGGTCGAGCACACTTTTGTAGTAGTTATTTTCTCCCCGGCGAAGTACAGTGGTGATTTCCTTCTGGATCGAGGCAAGATGCTCCTCTTTGCCCAGTGTCATCTTGGTGAGAGCCAAAAGGATGTCCCGGCAAAATTCCATGGCCGTGACTGCCGCAGGTAGGTCCCTATCTGGCCTTTCGACAGGGGGCACGGGATCTCGAGAAACAGATGGAGGGGATACACCTGAGTTTCGAGCGGCTGTGACCGACCTGCGGTACGCAGCCCTGCACTCCTGCTTAAACACCACCGTGTCACTGTTCATGCCGCAGCAAAGGTACGTGCACACAGCGCCCCATCTTAGCAGTCGCGGCGTTGCCTCCACAGGCGCAGCAAGTTTCAGTGCCGCAACCACCTTCCCGTTCAACAAAAACAACCATGCAGTAGAAAAATCAGCTGCTGAAGCAGCAGGCAAAGGATAGGCTCAACACCACACGGAGGGCGTTGGAAACACACCTGGTTGCGCGAGAGGTGGATATCCAGAGCATGTTGTGAGACGAAGGTGCGGCTACAGAAGGTGCAACTTCGCGGCCCTGTGACGATGCCTTGCGAAGACTTGCGAGAGAAGAGGTTGGCCATTTGCGTGTAAGAGGTGGTTGCAGGCGTTCCCACACCTGCTTGCGTGCACGCGCAAAGATCAAGGGCAGGCCAAATGAAGGCGGGCGAAAAGGGGGATGCAGGGAGCACTACCATCGATTGGTGTGGGCGTGCCGAAAGCCATCTGCTGTCCATCATCTGTGCCGCCATGCCACAGGTCAGTGCTGCTGTCCTGCACGTGCAATCCGTCTTGCTCTGGCTCGTCTGCAGCTGCCAGGTGCTGTTCCTTTTCATCCGCAAGGAAGAGCTGGGTTGTCGCGGAAAGCTCGACCTCAGCCTCGGACTGTGAAGCTGCTGCATGCGTGTCAGACCGGCTCTGTATTGGAGCCACAGTGCGACTGCCAGTGATTTTCGTTGCGTCGACGCTCGCCCCAGCGCCGCAGGCGTATTCTCCTTCGTTCTGCATCCCTTTACCCCACACTCCGCCGCGTTCCACCTTTAGGATTCTGCCCAGGAAAAACACAAAGAATCGTGCCGGCCTACAAACCTAACTCTGCCACCCCCAAATCAAACCCAATCGCCTTCTGTCCACCCCTTACACCCACTTAAGTCTCCCTCCACTACTTGTGTGGAATCTTGCAATCTGTCGCTTTTTTTCAAGCCTAGATAGATTCCGCGTCACTACGAACAGAATTTTCTTGCGTGGGAATATTTTTCCATCCTCCTCAGGATGAAAGAATTTTCGAGATGATCATGTCGACGTTGGATTGATCATTTCATAGTAAAAGCCCAGCCAACTGCCCCGTGTTTGCAAGAGACCGCGGCTGTTGCAGCAGGTGCAGAGGCGATTCGCCCGAGAACTGCCTCTCTCACGGCTACCGCCCTCACCAATCGGCGGCGACCACTGTGCTCTGTGCTGCGAAATGTGGTCTTGACGGCCGCTTTGACGCTGGTCGGCAGCACAGTTACACGACTGGGCCGTGCGGGAGGGAAGCGAGCAGGGGGCAGCATGGCGAAGCCCAAACACTTTGGCAGTGGCGAAGTGGAGTTCATCTCCCATTACCTCTGGGACAAGCGCGTGCCAGGGGAGCTGCACACGCAGTTTGGAGCAGCGCGAAAGCCGGCGCGGGCCCAGGCGCCGTGCCGCAAGATCAAGGTCTCGCCAATTCCCGCAGAGGAAGACCACCCAGCTGCAGGGTATGCAGAAACCAACTCATCACTCACCAATATATCTCGGAAGCTACATGAATCTCGATCCCTCTTTGTCTGTATTTCTAAAAATCCCGATCTACACCCACATGTAATCAAAATCTATCCCTCTTTCTCCCCTCCCTCGGGATCTCTTGCTGTCTTTCTCTCCCTCCCTCCCTTCTTCTTTTTCTTTCTCTCTCTCTCTATCTCTGAGTGTATTATATACGTATATTTATGTGTTCCATAAAGACAGACACAATTTCTCACCTTCTTTTCCCCCCGCTTTCTCTTTCTCTTTCATGCACGCTCTCTCACAGAACCACATAAAGAAGCACAACCCCCCCCGCCCCCTCCTCTACACACACTCTCTCTCTCTCTCCCTCTCACACACGCACACACTCACAAATACACACGCACGCGCACACGCACACACACAATTACTTCGTCCAGCCAGTTCGGGTTGTTTGCGGCACAAACATTGTCGCCAGGAGAACACGTTTTGGACTATCTTGGACTCGTGATTACAGAAGAGCTGTGCAGCGATTCACAATATGTGGCGCAGCTCGCTCCGGTATACAATACGCCGCTATACACTCGCTGTAGGAAGACAGTACTCCGTCATTATAGTTGCAGTCAAAGGCATCAAGATGTAGCTTTTGGTCACTCCTCACATGAATTTGTAACCGTCATCCGATTTCACCCTGAATTTTGACATGTGTCCATTCTGAACTTGGCATGTATACGTTTCATGCACCCCATTTATATGTGTCGGCACGACTCATTTGTTTGCATGTCCCTTGCAAATAACCAAGCGGCCTGTGCGCATCTAACAATTCCTTCGTTGCTCTCTTTCGCCTTTTCTCACTTTCTCTCATTTTCTTATACCACATGTCGATCTCTCTCTCTTGCTCTCACTCGTTGTCACTCGCTGTCACTCTCGCCCTCTCACTCTCGTCCTCCTTGTTCTCTCTTTCTAGCTGTCTCTCGCCCTTTCTATCTCGCTCTCGCTCTCTTTGATCCCTGTGGCTCTCGTTCTCGCGCTCGCTCTCACTCTCGTTCCCACTCTCGCTCTCGCTAACTTTCTCTCACCCTCTCTCCCTCTCTCTCCCTCTTTCTCGCTCTCTCTCGCTCTCTCTCACTCTCTCTCGTCTTTTCTCACTTTCTCTTGCTCTCTCTCGCTTTCTCTTGCTCTTGCTCGCCCTCGCTCTCGCTCTCGCTCTCGCTCTCGCTCTCGCTCTCGCTCTCGCTCTCGCTCTCGCTCTCGCTCTCTCGATCTTTGTTGCTCTCTCTTGCTCTCTCTCGCTCTCTTTCGCTCTCATTTGCGCCCTCTTTCTCACTTTCACACACACACACGCTCATTTGCTCTGTCTCGCTTCCTCCCTTGCTCTTTTCCTCCCCCCATCTCTCACACACGCTCACACTCACACACAGGGATTACTTTGTGACGCCGAGAAATTCGGGAATGAGGCACGTTTTACTAACGACTTCCACGGCACGAAAAAGAATCCGAATGTGCGTTTCGAGCGGCGAGTCGACCAAGAGACGGGCGAACATCGACTAGGCATCCACGTCATGAAGCGAAAGATTAAAAAGGGAGAGGAGCTGCTGATTACATATGGGCATTGCTATAGCTTTGACTGACACTCTACTAGGACGTGTTTTTTTAATGATATACTCCTACGCAAAAACAATAACCTTTCTTTAGACCGTGTTGACTGCCGCGAGCTCTACTTGCTTGCTCTACTTGCACGCAGCTGTGCTCCGTCTACCCAACGCCTCCTATTCTTATAACTATTTATCGACTGTCTATCTTTAATTCTGCATGAAAGGGTCCCCTGTTTTTGCACGCAGCACCTACTTTGAACCTGGCCCATTTAAGTGTCGCCGTGCGCCAAGGGCTGCGGCAGCCGTGATTCCTTGGCTACCTTGTGCCGTATGGGCGTGTCTTGCATATCAAGGGTGGGGCTCGGGGGCGAACCGCCCGTCGCCTCGCCGCTGTCTGCGTCAGCAAGCGCACGGGGTGAGACGGGCATGCGGCTGCTCTGTTGGTGCCATTTCTCAAGGGCCTTTTCGGTGGCAAGAACAGCATCAATATCTTGCAGGCGCGACGCAGCCTCGGCTGCGGCCTCCAGCTGCAGTACCCACACCATGTTAAAAAACAGGTAAAGAATAGAAACAGAGACCTCCAAAAAGAGACCGACTGATCATCTATAAACTATAGAAATTTGGACACATCATGCTACATCAGGTGTGGTGGCCTTTTTGACTTCTCGGAACGTCAAGAATGTGCATGTAATTGAGTACCGTGCATACTCTTGGATAGACTCTTGGATAGACAGAGAGATATGGGGACAGAGAGATATGGGGACAGACCTCAGTGCCGCGCGCCTCGTGAGCTTCGAGCTCTTGGCCCTTGCTCGTGTAGAGTCGCACAAGCAGCGCCGCAGCCTTCATAATGAGCTGCACATCGCCCTCATCCTTGGCGAGGCGCATGGTCTCGTGCGCGTAGGTCATGGCCTTGTCATCCTCACCATGTTCCAACAGCAAGTCGGTGTAACTGCAGTAGACAAAGCCGAGCATCCAGACCAGTTCGTGCGACACTGCCATTTTGCGCGCAGTCTCCAAACTGAGCAGCGCTGCATCCACGTCCCCCATCTCTGCCTGCGCTGCCGCCTTTTTGCCAAGCACTAGACATACGAGATAGATGTCCTTGTGTTCTTCAGCGATCCCCATCACTTTTTCCAGCATCTGGTGCCCGCGTGTGTGTATGTGTGCGCGTGCGTGTGGGGGTGCGTGTGTGTGTGCGTGTGTACGAGAAAGTTTCTGTGATTGTGGATGTGTGTGTTTGTGTGTGCGCGCGCGTGTATATGTGTGTCTGTGTGTGCATGTGTGTATGTGCGTATGTGTGCGTGCGTATATTGTGTGCATGTTCGAGCACGCAAGCATGTGTGTGTGTGCGCGCACACTTGCTTATGTGCGTACGAGTGTGCATGCATGCATGTGTGTGTATGTGTGCTTGTGTGCATGTATGTGTATCTATGTGCATGTGTGTGCGCATGTGTGTGTGCATGTGCGTGTGCATGTGTGTTGCTGTGTGGATATGCAGCTTTGTGTGTTGGCGTGTATGGGTGGGGAGAGGTCGGTTTGTGTGTGTATTCTCGTCGAAAGACTATGAAGAGCATCAAACTCAAATACAGCATCTGCCATCCCTACCCCCACCTGAAGAGTCTTGGGCGAAGGGCCCATGAGGGTGGCAACATTCAAGAGTGCCGCGCCTTGAAGCATGGGTTTGTTGAGTTTATCAGCCAGGTAGACGGCGTTCTGTGCCATGTCGAGCGCCTGAGACTCCAGCGTCAGCGAGTCACGTCCTGTGACGTGAGACAACAGAGTACACATGGAGACGTGTGTTTGGATATTTGGTTGAGAGGGGTTGTTGAAAATATGCATAATATATATATGTATACATTTCTTTATATGTGTATGTGAAAAAATATACATCTACACACACATACGTATATGTGTATATATATACATATATGTATGTATATATACATAGACATATATATTTGAATATGTTTACAAATGTATATATATATACACTCATATACGTATACATTCATATACATACATATGTATATATAAATATGTATATAGATATATATAGATAGATATGTATGTATATATATGCATACAGATATACAAACATATATATATGTATATACATATATATACATATGTATACATACGTATATTAATATATATGTATATACACATACATATATATAAACACACACACAATACTCATATACAGATCCACACACTCAAACATACACACACAGACATATATACAAAAATACAATAAAAGTAGTTATATATATATATACATATATATATATATATATTCATATATATATACATATA
>Ga0105053_10012561_pt1 | contig 10175 bp, 6 predicted proteins | sample BON01_FD_78093 | JGI IMG/M metagenome (GOLD analysis project Ga0105053, IMG submission 78093) | Freshwater microbial communities from Lake Bonney liftoff mats and glacier meltwater in Antarctica - BON-01 | ecosystem: Environmental > Aquatic > Freshwater > Ice > Glacier meltwater | place: Lake...
CTGTCAGTTGGTACAAGTGTTTTCGCTGCATCATCCAGCTTTCCTCGCAGCTCTTTTGGAATCATAAAAAACTCCAGATGTGTAAGCATCATCCACCCGTTGAAGATTTGAAAGAGGGGAGGCAGCTCGCCAGTTAGCTCTGCATACTTAAAACATGCGTCCATGGCCATGATTTCAGTTAAATCTGGGTTAAATTCAAGAGTAGCCTCATGGTCGCGGTCCGCGTGCTTGAAGAAATTTTGTGCCTCGTTGAGCTTGTCACTTAGCAGTTTGTGATGCTCTGGCTTTACGTGTTCGTAAATGCTCTCGTGTAGTGTCGGGCCTCCGCCACGCTTCTGATTGAGGTCACGAATAACACCAAATGCAGCTGCGGCGAGCGTGTGCATGGCAACAGGGTCGCCGTTCTTGAAGTACATGCGTATGAATGTTTCGAGCTGCCGTTTCACAGCGTCGAGCTTCGATATTGTCAGCGACTTTTTCATAGTGGAGACTAACGTAAAGTAGACACCCTAAAAGGTTGAGGTCCCCGGTGAAAGTAGACATTGACTTAAGCGCCCTGATTGGCTGCGGCTAACGCTATCTCATATTTGATTGGGCTGGTTTGTCCGACTTTGCCACCTCCTGACGGGGTTGTAACGGTGGATGAACGCTTCAATCCCGACGCCGGTTTCGTTGAGGCGGCTCTTCGGTTGGAGTCTTCAGAACTCGAATCGGCGCTCAATCCTGACGTAAAAGTTTGCAAATGCAAACTTTCTGGGAGTCTACAGAACTCGAATTGGCGCCCAATCCCGATAAGACCAGTTGGATGGTCTCAAGCGTTTGTTTAGTACTCCTCATGACTGTTCTCTTTGCAATGCCACGAAAAGCACATGTTCCATCTTCTGTCACGGCGGCGGCATAGTTGAACGGGGTGCATTCGTTCGATGGCCATGTCTTTATGGTTACCTCGACTTTGATGTAGGGCACTGGCGACGGAGGACTGCTGGTTGAGGGGAGAAAGAACTATGTCCCTCCTGCGAGAGCACCCTTGGTGATGATAGTGAAATACTTAGCGTGTATCTCTCTATTACAACTAGAACGAGGAGGTTTCCAGAAGGTGGCTCCCTGGAGTCGGACTACTTCTCCCAGTTCGAGTTCCATGGCAACAACAGCCATTTTTTCTCGCACTATTCGTACCTTGTATTCCGTTCCAAGCGTTGGGTCACCAATAAGGCATTCGCCTTCCGCCAATATTTGGAGGTCTTTTTTTCTGTAGATTCGTGAAACGGGCTTGAATCTTTTCGTAATCATCACCTCAACGTCAAAAGTGGGTTTTTGTTTTTGCGGTGATAGATGATTACCTGTCAGGTTTCGCCGTCTTTTCTTTCGGGATGGTCGAGATGATTTTCTGGACATTCGGTTCTCCTTATTGTCAGCGCATACTGACTTGGTGGGCAGAGGGTGCTTGCCTTGAAAACGTCCCAGATGAGTCAAAACATGGCTTCGCCATCTAGAACGTTTTCAGTCATTACTGACTTGGAGCCGCATCAGATGATGCCTCTCAAACGTGCCCGCGGTAATTAACCGAAGGCCGAACCGGACTATGTATCAACCGCCACCCCGTGCTGCCCAGGTCGCCATTACCAGCGCGATTGATACTTGGGAATATCTTTTGCTAGTGATTTGACAATGTGTCATCACCAACGGAGTGAATAGATTTTCCCACGCTAAGGGGCCGTCTCATTGCAACTAATTAGAAAATATTAGGAAAAAGTGTTGCCCATGTTTTCTGGTTTTATGGGACTTTTAAAGTATTGATTAAGTGCATCACGGATGACCTGTGCCTGCGAAATGTGCCTCATTCGAGAGACTGATTGAACACGATGTTGCATAGTCGGGCTATACCGAATACAGATGCGAGGGTATTTTGTAGTTTTCACGATGACAATATTTTCCCATACGAAAACGCACACGGGCGCAACTCCTTGCAAATTCGTCAAAAACTGCTGTCAAACCGTCAAATCGGGAGAGGTGATGTACGTAAAAGAGCGATTTCGTCGGACTTAATGTCATCGATAATGCGAAATCAAACACGCCACGCGTCTCCTCAGGTGCGACCGGGTGTCCGAGAGAGTTCAGCGGGACTGTGGACGCCAGGGTGTCGGCGACAAGGTCATGACGGCAGGTACGCACTGCGCCGTCATTTAAGTGTATATACAAGGGTTTGGCGATATACCCATTTAAATAGGCACATAAAAGTGTGTGCATGGTGGGTGAGCAGGTGGCCCGTACGGCTGGAGGTTGCCCAGGACATGGGTCGCGTTACAACTGTGTCTTGTCTGGTAATGGTGTGTTTTAGCCAGCGGCAAGTCCGAGCGAACTAATGCTCTGCTTGAGTCTCTCGATGGCGAGGAGTACGCCCATAGCTTCCGAGACGCCGTCCATAGAGCTGACCTGCAACTAACAAACGGGAAATGGTCGAACTTTTAGTCCCTACCTTCGATGAAGCACGTCCAGAGCCGACTGACCTGAAGACGAAATTCATCCTCAACTACTCGGGTAGCGTTAATATTGTTACGCAATTTATTATTCGCAAACGGAGGTTTCCTGTTGGCTTTAAAATTTGGACTTGGGGCCGAGTTGTCGATGATTCAGGTACGTTTAAAAAACCAAGAAGTAGTCTGGTTCGAACCCGCCAATGGACTCTCAGCGATTTATGGTCTAAACGGAACCGGCAAGTCGACGATAATTAATGCTCTTAAGAATTTGTTCAATGAAAATCGAGATATTAAAGCCGAGATAGATAGAGCCAATACTGAGAATGTTCGAGGATTTATTGAATTCAGCATGCCAATATGGGGGCTTGATTGGATTTGTAGGTTAGCCCACAACTACGAATATTTTATTGATACAGGTAAGTACCTCAGTAGTGCGGTCTATTTCGAATCAGCTATTTCGCGCGAAACAAATTTTCGAAAAAATGGTTTCAACTTTTCAAAAAAAGATAGTAGACACTTCAGTAATGCAGTCTATAGCCCTGAAGTTTATGGCGGTGAAGCCTCTCGAATTGAGTTTTGGAATAAATTTGAGAACGAATGCAATGAATTTGAGGTTAATATTATTGTTGTTCCAGAAATGCGTGACATCTTTTTTATGGACGAACTTCTGTACAGCAACAGTTTTCGGCGGCTAGATGAAATAGGCAGATTATTTGATGCGCTGCGTGAGAACACGATATTCACTTACGGCCATACACCTCTGAGTGGTATAACCACAGTAGACGCTAATGAAATTCTCAAGGCTTTCAGTGTCGGATTTGAATTCGCAGAAGACACGTTTGACGATAGAGCCTTTCCGAATACGAGTTGGTCTGAGATATTGAAACTTGAAGTCTTTGCGTTAGCAAAGGAAATATATGATGGATTAACCAGCAGGTTGAGTGACTGTGGGTTCATAGAGAGAGATGATTTTTATGAAGAATATGCCGATGACGTGGTGCTCGCCGACCTCATCCCCAACGCGTACGCGTTTTTTGGCAGGATTTTGAAGGCTGTTTTTGACGATTTAGCAATTCCAACATTTTGGTTTGAACCCAACAACCTTAAGAATACATCGAGCAAATTCTCGCTTGGAATTGCTGTCGGAAAAGTAAACCAAAGTGAATCCAGTGATAACACAAATCACGAAATCCTGCGCGGCATGTTGCAGCAGCTGCAAACGGATTGCAATCTTGATAGCGATTACGGAAGGGCTCTAACGTACCTAGTAGTCAACTGTGAATTCGTAGGCGGCATCTTAGAAGGGCGAGGGGCTGATTTGGACAATTTTCATTCTTATTTGTCTAATCCGCATTATGTCAGTATAGGAACATTTGCGGGTTGCGCATTTTTAGACGACTTACCGTTTCGAACAATTGACCTTGATGCAAATGTCAATCTAGACAAAGTTGCGCAACAGACCGTAAAAAATGTAATTAACGAGTCGGCTCGTTGGAGCCTCATGTTTTCGTTTGAGGGTGACGAGAAAGAGTTCGACCTTGATGCTTCGTTGTTGGGCGAGTTGCAAATACGAGTTGACAGAATAACTGTCTTTCTTCAGTCGCTAGAAATAGGAATTTCTAGATGTGTAATAGACATTTCTAAAGATTTGGTAGACTGGATTGATGGGATACCGGCAACAGTAAAGTTTTTTACTGAAGGAAACCACCCATCTCCAATTTCAATACACGGACTCAGTTCAGCACAGCAGTATTGGGTGAATGCGGCATTCTTATTATTTGGAGAATCGAGTGATGAAAAAACGAACATTATTTTGGCTGATGAACCAGAAAAAAGTTTACATACGCGAGCGATTATTCGCGTGTTGGATGCACTCGTAAAATTTGGAGATTCGAGTGTGATTGCTACACACTCAACAATAGTTTTTCGGTTGCCCGATGCAAGACTGTTACACCTAGAACGCGGGCACGACGGATACTCTCGACTGGGCGAGCCATGGTTGGGAGATGATATTGAGAATGCTGCAAAACGACTAGGAACTTCAACCTTTGAGTTGTTTTCGTTTAAGCGTGCATTTGTTGTGGTTGAGGGAGCCCACGATGTCGCGATTGTAGAAGGACTAGCATCCTTGAGTTTTAACGGTCGTCTTGCTGACAAACTGCTTATTGTGCCCGCACGTGGAATTAAAAATGTGGCGACCGTTGCTGATTCCGTTGTTGTAACCGATTTTACGGTATTGCATGTGTTAATTATTTTAGATAACGGTCGTACTGCGGCATTGCAAGAAATTGTTCGAAGGGCCAGAGAATCTCTCGACTCAGGCGCGTCGGCAACACAAACCATTACTCAAAGTGGCTTGCATGAATTTTCAAAAGATGCCACATTCGAGGAGAGGGTTACTCTTGATTTAATACAACGTGCAATTCACCGACGGATGCTTCACCGACTGCACTTTTTTGCATTACCCACCAAAGATATCATTGACTTACTTCCGGTGAGCTCCTTTGGTCTAACGAAATCTTGGAAAGAATTACGTGCCGAGCATCATCGTCAATCAAGAGGTAAAAACTTTAAAGAATGGTTAAAAGAGGAATACCAAGTGTCAATTTCAACAAAGACGGTCAAGAAAGCATTCGATTCACTCGACAACATAGATGGTCCACTCAAGGACCTTCTTGACGAACTAGAAGTTGTCGCTTCTCTATCTTCACTTGACGTAAATCAATGAGATTTCAGGGATTTCGATATTTGACAATATTGTTTGGAACTGGTTCATCATTTCCGACAAATGAATTCTGTCGATAACAAGCGGCCCAATGTTTGCCTGGCCCCAGTAGCGAAGTTGTAGCCGTATTCGTCCAACCACCGGACGTCTCCTAACCCAAGTTGGGAACCAGAATGACGTTACTTTTCTTTCAAGAGAATTAGTAGTAGTTAATTGCGAACCTGTGTAGATTTCTTTCATGGACATTTTTCAGCGACTTAAACTTAATGTTAATCGCAAAGTTGAAGATGTTCAATTTCAGGTAATCCAACTGGTCAGTGTTAGAAAGTCTTACCGAGAACGTAGAGATAAAAATAAATTACGAGAACTTGCCACGGTTACGAAGGAGTTCAACCTCTCGGAGGAGCAGGTTAATGCCGCAACTTCTCACTTCAAGGAAACCCTTGTCGTTGCGGGCGCCGGCTCGGGCAAGACTTCCGTCATAATTGGAAGAGCAAAATATCTGGTGGATTTTGAGAGAGCTCTTCCTGAACAGATTCTGATGCTCGCCTACAACAAGGACGCAGCAATTGAATTGTCTACGAGGGCCGAGGCGTCGGAAATCGCGGTTACTGCTCAGACTTTTCACGCATTTGGCAATTCCGTAATTCGAGAGCAAGGTGCGCGCACTGGGGCAGCATTCGGTGGGGACGGTGAAGTTACTTTGTTTTTAGCAAAGCAGCTCTCACACGGTTTACTGGAAGAGTCACGCAAGGACCTTGCTCGCTATTTTTGGCGCGAACTTGTACCAACCAGGGATTATGGCGAATTCAAAAATCTCACTGAATATGCCGCATATGTTCGAGGAACAGTCCCAATAACCCTGATGGATGAGCGGGTAAAGAGTCATGGTGAATGGCTTATTGCAAATTACCTCTATGCCAATGGTATTGACTACGAATATGAACCTATCTATGACGTGAGTAGCCAAGCAAAGGATAAACATAAACCAGATTTCGTTGTCGGCGAGGGTGACAAGAATCAAGTTTGGATTGAGTATTTTGGAATTGACAGAAGTCAAGGTGTCGCGCCAGGAATCAATCAGGATGTTTACAACGAAGGCATTCAATGGAAGAAGGAAGTGCATGCACGAAATGGCTCATATTTAATAGACGTCTATTACTACGACCTCATGGAAGGCACTCTGCTGAAGAATTTAGAATCTGAGATTGATAAAGCAGGTATCACCCGAACTCCACGCTCTTCGGATGAGATACTTGCCAAGGCAAATGAGGTGGGGTATTCGTCTCGATTCTTAAAAGTCTGCGAACAGTTTCTAAGCCATGTTCGTGCCCAGCGACTAACCCAAGGTGAACTGGTAACTAGGGCTAGAGGTAACCCTAGGGATGAAACTTTTGTGCGCGTCTTTAATCTGTTCCTTTCAGCTTATGAATTGGCTTTAATTGAAAAGGGATTGCCAGACTTCGCAGAACAAATTCATGGCGCGGCCGACAGAATTTTTTCAGGTGAGTTTCCTTTCACTTACACACACGTATTAGTGGATGAATTCCAAGACATTTCAGCGGATAGGAACCGACTCTTAGATGCCATGAAATCGGCAAACCCAGAACTTGAATTGACATGCGTGGGGGACGATTGGCAGTCCATTTATCGATTCGGTGGCTCCGATGTTTCAATCATGCGAGAAGCGAGTAAACCTAAGATGAATCGCAAGAGAGTTAATCTGACCAATACCTACAGATTGCCACAAGTTATAGCTGACATATCCAGAGATTTTATTCTTGAAAATCCATTACAGCTCAGTAAACAAGTTCATTCCAAGTCTGACCTAGGGGTCCCAGGAGATGTAGTCCTGCATTGGGATACGGAGCAGAAGGAGCACTATAAAAATATCGGAAAAGTCATCGAGCGCATTGGAAACGATGCGGAGAATCCAGAAATGTCGTTAAAGATTCTTTCTCGTTATTCAAACAATCTGCCGGACATGAAGGAGATTGAAAGCCTTTGGGAGGGAGTGGTTGAGACAAGCACAATCCATGCTGCTAAAGGTTTAGAGGCTGACTATGTAATCATTACCGATTTGATTCAGGACTCCAGGGGATTCCCGTCAACAATTGAGGATGACTATGTGATGCATATGGTGATGTCAGAAAAAGATGTGCATGAACATGCCGAAGAGCGGCGCCTATTTTATGTAGGACTGACCCGTGCTCGAATTGCGACGCACATCATTAGTCCAATTAGCGCACCTTCTTTGTTTGCAACCGAAATGCTAGAGAAAAACTGGGGCAAACACGTAGGTATAGATGAATCAAAGAATAAGAGGTGCCCATTCTGCGGAAGTGGAACGATTCTGGTTAGTAAGAATTCGAAAGGTTCTTACTGCTCGAACATCCCACTATGTGACTTCGCATCGCCTGTGTGTGAGAAGTGTGACAACCAAATGGAAATGACTGGTGGAGAAAAACTGCGCTACATCTGCCCTTCGCACCCTGAAGTTCATTACAGGCCATGTCCAGCTTGTTCCTGGGGCGTCATGGTTTCAAGGGTGAATTCAACAACGGGACAGACGTTCCAGAGTTGTCACACTTGGCCAAGAACAAGATGCAAAGGTCGTCGTTAGTCCCAGAGTTACTAATACCTGCCCAACGGTGTAGTGGAGTAATGTCGTAGCGCTATCCGAGGGTGCTGTCTGGTAATCAAGCGCTAGACGAATAAGCGTTTATGGCATATTATGAAAGTTGCTAATTGAGTTAGATTGATGAGATGTCCGAACATCTGTTTGACCCTCCTGTGCCAGAGTTGTCACAAAATCAGAACAAGCGCTCAACCCGTCTTGCTTGGCTGTCACTTACTATTGCCATCATTGCTCTTATTGTCTCTATTTCGTCGCGTGGTGAAGATGTGCAAGAAACGCACTCCTTGTTTGATGCACCAAGTGACCTTGAGCAAACAATTCTTGAAGTAAAGCAGTCGCTGGTGACTGTTGAATGCGCTGACTCGATTGGCAGTGGATGGGTGACCGAACTCGATTGGTCTGGACTGACAGACCCGAAGCTAATCAAGATTGTTGAGGAATTTCCTAGTTCTGTTATTACTAATTATCACGTTGTTAAGGATTGTATTGCTGACGATTCTTTAAATCAAACTGTTCTTATTGGTGCAACTGGTCTTCGAAAGGAGTTCGTCATCTGGGACTGGGACGAAAAAAATGACCTCGCTCTCCTTGTTGTCAATTCAAAACTACGTCCGCTCAAGCATTCGTCGGAAGTTCCAAAAGGTGGGTGGTGGTCGATGGCAATCGGCAGCCCTTGGGAATTCAACTCGTCTGTATCAATTGGCAATGTCGTAAGTTTGGCTAAAGATGTGACTGACTTCGACATCATCACCACGTCAGTTCTAAATCCGGGGAACTCAGGTGGGCCATTAGTCAACAGCCGTGGCGAAGTAATGGGAACCAACACCTGGAGAATTAACGATGTCGACCTAGGTTTCTATAACATCTCCGTTGATATAGAAGCAATTTGTGTATTGTTGGTTGATTGTGACTAGAGCTCACTAGTCGCGTATCGAAGCTCCCATTTGCTCCCCACTTGTCAATTGGGCGTAACATCGGACTTCTCGGTAGCCTTGCACCCATCCATCTGCTAACGGAACAAGTGGGTAGACATCATGCGGAGCGTCGGTGTCATATGGAATACCCACGTATTTCTCATAGGCCAGACCACAGAAGTCCCCCTGAGAGCCGTACAAGGCATCCTCTCCTGGATAGTCGCCCTCCGGAAGAGTTCTAGTACCAACTATTTCGGCATCGTGAAGTTCGGTGCAGGGTACTCCAACAAGCTTTGTAAATTCCACTAATTCATCACGACTAGGTTCAGAAAATTCATCGGGTATCAAAATACAGTCACCGAACCTAATTTTTAGAGCCCCTAAAGCACCAGTCTCTGTAATTTGACCAGACTCATCTCTCGTTGTGGAATCCGTCGATAAATCTAGATTTGCCCACCAGTCGCCAACAGCCGAGAGTCCGACGAGTCCGACGATTCCGACGATTCCCGCAATCCATATCCACCGCTTCATAATGAATGCGCTTCTCACAACTAAAGTGCCTGCCATCTTGTCGTGCAGTGCCTGTTTCTTTTTGGTGAAAGCAACCATGATGAATCCAATCCCCAACAAAATCAGGGATAGCAATTCTGCGAAGTACCTCCCAGTGGCCCTTCCGAACGATATTCTGGCTCCCTCGTAATCAACTACTTTTAGCCCTAATAGCTTCTTACCGAGAGTTGCCTGCCAGCTGGACGAATGCAAGACTGCTGCATAGACCCACGCAATAGTCAAAGACATAATAGTGTCGGCGTACACAAAAGTATTGTCTGCGGGGTAGGTTGCGCGCAATAAAAATGACGCCAAGAGTGTGGAGATAAGAACAATCACGCCGTCGATAACATAAGCGGAAAAACGTATCCAAAACCCCCCATATTGACTGCTGTCGTTTGTTAAAACTTCAAGGGGTTGTCCGCAGCCATCGCAGAACTTTGCATCACCTGGCGTCTCTTTGCCACATTTTTTACAATACATATTGAGGTTCCCCATGAAAAGTAGACACTGGCTTACGCAGCTTGGTTGGCTGCGGCCAACGCTATCTCATATTTGATTGGGCTGGTTTGCCCGATTTTGAAGTACCTCCCGGCGTGGTTGTAACGGGGGGTGAACGCTTCAATCCCGACGACGGTTTCGTAGAGGGTGGTGAAGGTGTGTCGGTAGTAGCACTCGTGTTTGAAAATTGACCACGCATCGCACGGACCTCTTGCTGACGCTTGCCAATACCCATCGCTAACCACCTTCATCTCAAGGTGTTGTGACGACCACTTGAATCCACCGTCCACTCTCCCTGGGGAACCTCAGTTTTTCAATAGTCGTCATCAAACGGTCCTTTTTCGAAGTCTTTCCAATCGTCTTCGAACTCC
>Ga0105053_10012562_pt1 | contig 10174 bp, 12 predicted proteins | sample BON01_FD_78093 | JGI IMG/M metagenome (GOLD analysis project Ga0105053, IMG submission 78093) | Freshwater microbial communities from Lake Bonney liftoff mats and glacier meltwater in Antarctica - BON-01 | ecosystem: Environmental > Aquatic > Freshwater > Ice > Glacier meltwater | place: Lake...
AGTTTGCAGCCTTGCAATTGTCTGGGGTGGGTGGGAGGAGAAAAAGACAGAGGCAAGGGATGAGCACGAGCACCCTCACTCCCGGCAAACATGTGCTTGAGTGATGGCCGCTGCCATCTTGTGCTCAAGTCCATTGTTTCCGACAACACCTCATGACTTTTGCGTGTTTAGTTCTTATCATGACTAAAAACGTTCAAAAGGAGAATTGACTGTTTATGTGTTTAGAAAGCCTCTATACCTCTCTGAGAAGAGGTTCGTTCGTCATTGCTCCCTTGGTTGGCTTATCTTGTTATGCAACTGAAGTTGCGTCTCACATTAAGCCACCTTCCACCCGTACGAGCCTCATGTCAAACGACTCCTTCCTTTCTTCCCACTTCTGGGGAGGGGGAGACAGTCTGGAAACGAGAGACCTGCAGTCTTATCATTTATACGATTTAAGAGGATAGCCTGTTCTTGGACATCGCGAGTCGCGACCACTAGAAGAGAGATTGTTTGACAACAAAGGTTGTTCTCTGTGCTAAGGTTGATAAGTGTGTAATAACTAATCAGATAAGCTTCCAGGAACTTTATCAGAAATGACCAGTAACCAGGAACTTATAAGGAGTAAGGAGTAGATACGAGAAGCTTCATCAGGCAGATAAGCAACTAGAGGGGGGGACAAGAAACTTATTTTGAGAGATAGAACTACAACTACAAGTCCTCACTGCTAACACGCCCCTCTTTTGTCTCTCCATAAGTCCGGAACATCCTTCGCCTTTTAGATGCTGTGCGCGGTTTTATCAAAAGGTGCATGCAAGCCAACCACTCTTATGCAAACCAACCCGCGGGGGGAGTTCATCTTCAATGATGTTGTTGCATCTCACATGGGTAAGTAAGTACGAGCAAAGTTGTCTTGTAGAACGTCCGCTAGAGTCTACCCAGTATTGGTGACAAGTCACCATTTGATGGCCACTTATGCACCCAGCATTTTGCACTGAAGGGTGAAAATGAGTCACAATGTGAAGGCTGTGTGTTGCTGTCATTTCTTCTCGTTGCAACATGTGCCGTTGACAGTCTTGCAGAGAAAAAATAACTGATCTGGCAAGGGCACAATGTTTCTCAAATAAGATCATCAGAAAAAAACAGAGGCAAGGGATGAGAGCCCTCAATCCCTGGCGTATGTAGTTGGCAAACATTTGCTTGAGTGATGGTCGCTGCCATCTTGTGCTCAAGTCCATTGTTTACGAGAACACCTCATGACTTTTGCGTGTTGAAGTTTTTGTCTTGACTAAAAACGTTCAAAAGGAAAATTGACTATTTATTTGTTTAGAAAGCCTCTATGCTTCTCTGAGAAGAGGATTTGTTCGTCATTGCTCCCTTGGTTGGCTTATCTTGTTATGCAACTGAAGTTGCGTCTCACATTCAGCAACTGCAACAACGAAGAGACGGCCCAGTACTTATCGTGCTAAGTACTGCTCATGCATCCGGACATAGTTTGGATCGGACTGAACAAGGACCAGGAAGCCTCGTGGCAGAATGCGCGAGTCGTGTGCCCGAAAAGCAACTCAACATGCTCCATTCATGAATCGGTAAGAAACACACTGCCAGATGATGGCAGATTACATGTCACATGGGACAGAAGAACAGAAATGACATGGGACTGATCATGTTTGACCTTCAAGCAGAGACACTACCGGGGCTGTAGTCACAGACCTCAGCATTTACCATGGTCACAATGCTCGTCAATCAAAACGAAACTTTCGTCCTGTCTGTACACTGATGCATCCAGAAAACAGGGGTGTGACAGGTAAGTGCATTATTCAGAATTTGAAGGTGCCCAACAGTCCACCTGAGCATGTGCATTTGACAAAGTGTGAGCAACTGCTTGCCAAGAAATGTTCAAAATGGAAATTAATACAGACTCTGCGGCAATCAACCTGAAGTGGGTATCCCCCCCCCACGCCTACAGGGTCAGATACCGGGACGTGGCTTCTGTACCATGTGAAACCAAGGGGAAAAGCATGTCATGAGGTCTGGTTGTACCCTGTCAAATTCTCTAAAGAACAGTAATTGCATTGCAAGATCAGGAAATGACGGTAGACGACGATGAGACCACCTTGAACACAAGTTGGAAAACTGCATACATCGGCCATTCGCATAGGAAGGAAGTGTCAAAGATTTACGAAAGTGCGTCTCAGAATTTGCCTAGCTTCTCCGGACTGCGCCTCGGTATTGCCCATTAACAGTACCCAAGTGCACATCTCGACACATCCGACATACTTGCTCGCCCTTGAGTGTCCGGGATCTTCACGCGCATAGCAGTCTGGTGGGATCCTGTTATAACACAGCTCCAGAAAAGCCACGGCGCCTGTCTGCAGCATGTGTATTGTTCGACGCAGATAAAGACAATGTATCACGTTTCTGGGCAATCATAGCAGCGGGCGCACAATATATATGTATATATGTATTTATATATATATGTGTATATATACATATATAAATTTCAACATTTTCAGCTGCTGTTTGTTTGTTTTGTTTGTTCTGCCACCCACTTACCCTGTCCACCGCATTGAATTTAGTCCACCGAAATTCTTTTCCAAAACCTTCAGATTTTCCATAATATTTTACTCAACTTTGCAAAATTTCGGGGGGGGCCACTTTCGAAAAGCATGCAGATCTCGAAAAAAAGAATCGAAACAGTCGGAAATCACATGCAAACAGTCGGAACCTGTTAGAACCATTTTTAAGATCGAGAAAAGAAGACAATTTGTACGGGCATTGTGCTATCAACAATGCCCGAAGCATGCTTTCAAAAGGCTCTACTTTGTTAAGCAGTTGCTGGTTTTGGTTGAAAAAGCTTCATTTCTAAAAAAAAATTCGGTCGGAATTTTAATGCGGTGGAGAGGGTTATTTCATTGTATTTTGATTCAACCGACAGAAGAAAATCGGTTGTATCCAATCTGATTCTGAATTGCTTCTTTCAAGTCATCTTCGTGTACTATGTCTTTCTGATTCCTCCTCTGCCCACATGTCCAATTGGTTTATGCTTGAACTGCACTGCAATTCCAAAATCTCATCCCTAACAACGGAAGAGGAAACAATTTGCGACTGAAATGACGACTTTGCACACATCCGGAACTTTCCTGCCAGCTATTCAGGCTTAGTACCGCACTGCAAAGCTTTTGGACGAATTTCATATTGAGTGTTTTTGTGACTTTGTCTTTGTAATTCTTGAGCGTGAGGCACAACAACTCGGGCAGTGTGACTTCGAGTGTGCCGCCGTGATCATCTGCCGGAGTAATCACCGTGTTCGGGTCCCAGTGTTCTTCGAAGACCGGGAATGGCGTCACAATCTACAATCGCAATTTTTGTTTGACCATGCTACACGTTTTCACTGCTCTGCTTGGCAATGGCTGTTGAATGTGCGTAAATCCGTGCGCGTAAATCCGACGACACAGCGGTGCAATCAATACTGGGACCTTTGGGCTTTGCAGTCTGTGTCCGAGTCTGCTTCCATTAATGTCTATCTATTTCAGGCACTGCGTCTATGTTTGTGCATCTTTGACAGTCGCAGCGGGCGTGAGCACGACAGCAAGAGAAAAAGAGAATTCGGGGTTCTTTTTGCGTTCTGGTTCTCAAATAAAAATGATTATAATGTGCACAAGGTGCGTGCTGGTCTCCATGTACATTCTCTATCGTCTCCAGTGTGGGTGTCCGTCCGCCTTCCACTTTAACCTCGCACATGGATGCCTAACAATACCACCAAAATTAATATTTGCACACTGTCACCGAAATATAACGATTGCTTTAACGATCTATTCAAAGATTCAACAAGGGTAAGCACTGCACGCAAGAAGACCATATCAAAAACACTCAATGTGCGCACACTGAAACAAGTAAATACCTTGACGAAGTCTATGTCGATGCTGTTTATTAGACCTGCCTGAACGAGGGCATATAACTTGATCAAGCCGTCATGGATCAAGTTTAGGGCTCGCAGCATGACTGTGCGATCAAGGATTTGCATCTGGCGAATATCGTCGGGCGCGAGCAGAAGAGGCACACCTATTGTTGGCGGGGATAAATCGTAGAGGGAGTGCACCGGGACACGCAATCACCACGAACCTCACATTGAGATAGAAGACAGACATTCATGATGTTAATGAACGGGCAAGACACAGAACAGCAAAGCAGAATGGATGAATACACAACACAACCTGCAAGGCGACTTGTCCAGCACCACACACAAGGCCATGATAGGATCTCCGCAGAAGGCCACATCGCACTCGCCAGACGGAGCACATCACTGTAGTGCAACTGAAGTGAGTATAAAGTATACAGAAAATACACAGACTCATGCAATGGATTTCACAACACGGACACGAACGAAAAGGATGCATTGATCGCACCTGCACACTGAATGTTGACGTTGCCAGGTGTATGCACGACCCTGATGCACATTGCCTCGGCCATCTGACACACTTTGAGCATCACAAATAGGTATGCTGTGCTGCATCTGGCAGTATCAGCGGCCATGAGCAAGCTCAGGCATGTGGGTCCAGAGGCCCACGCCAAGATTTTGGACCTTGCAAAGGGTGGTCGAGTGGGAGTTGTTGGATCTTGCGGGGCGAGCAGAGATAGTGTCAGCGGCCATGGACCAGCTCTGTATGAATACTTTCGCTGCTGAAAGGGAGGGGACTCGAATGGGATTCGTTGAGTCCATCAGCACGCGAAGGGTTGATCAGCGAGGCCCACAGTGAGCGGAGCCGCATGGGTCTCCTCAAGAAACGGACTGAAGCAACTGAAGTGTATGCTCAGAAAATTTCACAGTCTGAAGGCAAAGATTGGAACTCTATCTGGACCCTGACACAAGAATCATACCGTGGTGAGGCGGAGACTGTTGGTCAGAACTGCTACGTTGGGAGATCGGCACCCCAGACACAAAAAGATTTCTTCAATAATCTTTTGACTGAGGTTGTGCGTCACTGGATGGGAGAAGACTACTGGGGTGATTGGACGGTGGACCGAAAGATAGGTCACCGCCCACCCAACATTGACGGATTTATACACATTCAACAGCCATTGCCAAAACGCGTTGTGGAAAAGTGCAGCATGATGACCACAAAGTTGCGTCAGCCAAAGATTGTGAAGCCATTTCCGGTCTTCCAAGAACAGTGGGACCCAAATACGGTGATTACCTTGGCAGATGATCAAGACGGCTCACTAGAAGTCAAGCTGCTCTAGTTGTTGTGCCTCATGCGCCAACGATACAAAGCCAAAGTCGCAAGTACACTCAAGATGCAGAACGATGGTTCTGACAAAAACTTTGCAAAAGCATGTATAATTTTGTTTTAAAACAGTGTAATTTATTTTTTTATACTATATTTTCTTTTTCCCATCTGTCTGACTTTTGCAACTCAAAACGTACCATGTTAGAGAGTAGAAAGAAAGAAAGGAAGAAAGTAAAAAGAAAGAAAGAGCAGAAAGCGAGCTAGAGAGAAAGAGCAGAAAGCGAGCTAGAAAGCAAAAGCAGAAAGCGAGCTAGAAAGCAAAAGCACAAAGCGAGCTAGAAAGAAAGAGCAGAAATCGAGCTATGAAGCAAGAGTGCAAAGCGAGTTAAAAAGAAAGCGGGCTAGAAAGCAAAAGAACAGTGCGATTCATTAAAAAGTGTTTTTTTGGTGCCGTCTGTGTGAGCATAGTGCGATTTATTTTAAGGGTGGATGGACTTCTGAACCCCTCGAATTGGTCCTCACGTTTCGAACCCAAGATCTCGTTGATTTCATGTTCGAGGGGTTCAGGTCCACCCTTAAGCAAGTACCTCGGGCTGGTACTTGCTATTTCGGGCTGGTATGGGCGACGATACATGTATAAATATATATTTAGAAATTTCAACCATTACACATTTTCAACGATTACATATTTTTAACACATTCTCAGTTTTTTGTTAAAAGGGTGGACCTGAACACCTTGAAAATGAAATTAACAAGATCTTTGGTTCGAAAAGTGAGGGTCGATTTTCCAACCCTTCTTTTGATCTGGTACAAAAAACGAGTCAGGTTCTGCTTCGGCTTGGTGATTTATGTAAGGGCCCGCGGACACTGCGAAAGTTCCCGCAGAAGTGCCTGAAGATTGCGGGGTGTCAAGAGTGCGCCGTTTATGGTTCCCGACCTCTGATCGCCTCCAAACCTTTTGCAGTCCGAGTCAATATAATATGTAATAAAGGGGCAAGTTGCGCCAGACTATGGTTGACTCGTGATTTGTCTAGACCAGGTCGTTCCAGGGGGGATAAGCCAGGTTTGGAGGCGATCAGAGGTCGGGAACCATAAACAGCGCACTGTTGACACCCCGCAATCTTCAGGCACTTCTGCGGGAACTTTTGCAGTGTCCGCGGGCCCTTACATAAATTACCAAGCCGAAGCAGAACCTGCCTCGTTTTTTGTACCAGATCAAAAAAAGGGTTGGAAAATCGATCCTCAAGTTTCGAACCTAAGATCTCGTGGATTTCTTTTTCAAGGGGCTCAAGTCCACCCTTAATTCTCCCACCCAGCATTGCTCGGGAGCTACTTTCACCAACAACATTGACGATCAGGGATGCCCATTGTGTATGCATGGGCCAGAATCCAGATACCACTGGCGCTATGAATGCTCGCAATCCTAATGTATGCGGCCATCTCACATGTTCCAGCGGGATGTGGTCCGGCCTTCTGATTTGACACATCCCGAAGACTGTACGCTTCATCTGGAATTCAGTCACAAGACGAGAACTGGTGAGGATTCTGTGATGGCAATGACCAAATAAAACAGGGGCAATCTGGATACTTGGAATGGGAATTTGAAACAATGCATCATCGGGATACAAAGTCTACTGTCACGGCTGATCGCTGCCGCGCACTCCGACATCCGATGATTGGAGGGGCCACTGAATAAATCGTTTTCGCATGAAATGTATCGGGTGTTGAAGGAAGTGCTGTCGCCAGACCTGTCTACGGGAATGGTGTCTGACTGCCAACTTGTGATATGAGAGGTGTCACGGTCATGGACGGAGGACCCCTGAATAGTGCGTTGAAGACGCCATGTTTCTATTTCAGATATTTATTCACCGAACACGGTTCTCATTATAATTCGAGTCTCTTCTGTCACGAGCCACTAGTATCGAGACACGTCCCTAGATTCGGTCATCCCCGTTGACTCGTGTACGGAGTAGGAGACTCATATTGAGCACCTCGTCCTAGTATCCCCGCTGATGCTCATACGGAGTAAGAGTTAGTTGGTCCTGTCTTTCTTTCGATACACAACACATGTAGTGACTCACATTTGTATACATACACATGCGCTTTCATCATGTGTTGGTCCTGTCTTTCTTTCGATACACAACACATGTAGTGACTCACATTTGTATACATACACATGCGCTTTCATCACGTGCGACGCATTATGGTATGTAGTGTGTGCACGTGTAGTGCGTGTTCATGTCGGGTGTTGTATTATGTACGATATGTAGTATGTGTGTATAATTGTGTACGTATATATATATTTATATATGTATACATATGTATATATATATATATATATATATATTTGTTTCCTTTTATGATATCTCTTACGCTGATGTAGAACATGAAACAAAATTCGCAAACTCATGTTTTCGTGTGTATATATATATGTATGTGTGCGTATGCATGCAGATTTCAATTGAGTTGATTTTAAGTATGTGTATACACTGTCATTCACACTGTTGCTATGTATCTTATAGGTGTTATATTCGCCTGTGAATTAGTAGTTTGCGGTTCAGGCTCCTGCGTACGTGTCCCTGCTGACCCCGGTAATCGTACTGTTTCCATTCTTCTGGCCGTCATTCCAGGCGCCCCCATGTTGGCCTTGCGGAGCATTGTTGTTGAACATCAGTACCACGATTATTATAGAAGAGACACTTAAACATTGCATATTATCAAACAATGCATTGGTGAGGGTTTCAAGTATGCCTTTCGTGCCCGCCCAGATACCATTGACGCCATCCATCACGCTATCCTTTGCGTATTCGGGTCCCATTAATATGCCTACGCACAAGTAACAGGTTGTCAAACACCAAAAAACGAACACGACGCCAATCCAGTAGTTCGCCATTTTATTTGCTCTTGATCGCCTCTGCCCAAGGCTGGTTGCTCTTCGGCGTTCTCGCTCATCTCTTGAGCATTGTCATCAGTAAGTTTCTGCTCGTCTACAATCTTGCCAATATGCATTGCTCCGTACGCCTTGTGCTGGCTGAGCCCAAATGTGTACTGGGTGACAGTCTCATGCGCTGCGTCAATCTTTTCTGAGTCAGTGTGTTTGGTTGCATTCTCCCCGCTAGTGTTGTTTCCTTGGCTACCTGTGAACCGAGTGAGGGTAGCGTGATCCTGCCCTATTTGTTTTGTCATATTGATTGTTGTAGGCTCCCTGCTAAATGTAGGTTCTAGATTCTTGTCGCTGTCTGATTCTGTTGTACCTTTTACCTTGGTCCTGCATGTCAATTTGAATTGCTGCTCCTCCATCACCTGTGTGACCTCGTCCAGTCTCGTAGTCAACTCGCTGAGCTTGTTTTTAGGCGTCTCACTCTGTTCGTGGGCTAGTGCGGCTTGCGCAGTTGTGCTCTTTTGCATCTGTTTCATCATGCCCAAGAGCTCGCTTTCATTTATGATAATCTAGTGAGCACGCGGTAGTGTCGCCTGCCGGATGAGGTTGTGTATCTATCCTCTGTTGGAGTGCGGATACCTTCGTTTCTGATTGTTTCGGCGTCTGTATTCATCTCGCCTACGTTGCTGTGCGCTCCTGTTGTTTCTGTCTCTGTATCTGCTCCAGTCGCTCGGTGGCGAGTCGGTGCTCTCTCACATAGTCATTTTGTGTCTCCGCATTTACCTTTCCGCCTGCAACTTTCTCAGGAACGTCCATCTCGTCTCTTTTGTGCTGGGCTGCTGCTGATACAGTCCCTGTGTCTGTGTCTACTGTGGCTGTTGCGTTTGGCAGACTGTGTTGCTGAACCTCGTGCTCGTCGTGTTGCGTGGTACCTGTATTTTCTTGCTGTTTTGTCTTGCGATTTCTTTTCGAGCGCGTGAAGTCGCTGCAATACTTCTGCATGCCGCTGTTCTGCTTCTTGCTCGTGCCGACGGTATTGTTTCTGCTCACCTGCCTGCATGTCGAGTGCGTCCTTCTCGTACCGGTGCATTGCCTGCTGTTGCTGCAGCATCTGTGTTGAATTTTCGTTATTTTGTCATGCTGCTGCACTTGTGTCTGCCAGTCACGCTGCTGTGTCTCTTCTATCGCAGTGACACGCTTGGGAATGCTGTCGAGCGCTGTTTGAATGTCGTGTAAGATTGCCTCCTGCGCTTCTTGTGTTGCCTGGAGCTCTGTTTGTTCCACGGTGCGGCGTTCTTTCTCTGCTGATTTGCGGCTCACTTCAGCTTCTGCGTTGTTTGCGAGCATCTGCTGCAACTTACCAAGTGTTTCTTCAAGTTTTGCGCTTGCGTTGTGTTCTGTGGTCTGCTGTTTGCTTGCCTGCTGTTGTGTTGAAAATAGCTCGTCTCGATGTTGTGTGCGCCATCGATGCAATTGTACTGAGCGCTGGTGTTGTGTCTTGTCGAGCTGCACCGGGAAAGAAGGGAAAACCTGGGCTGAATACGAGTATCGAGAACTTCTAGTGTCCTGCCTTGGACACTAAAAGGTCGAGGAGGAAGGATGCGAAGCATACCGTGACTTGAAAGAAGATGCACTTTACTGAAGAGGCATGTGAATTAAAAAAATTTCTAGGGACGTGTCAAGATGAGGGACGTGACTAAGGTCCACTCGCAGTAAGGGCAAACTTCCCGTGTCTTCCTCCAGAATATGGAAGGACCATAGCACTCGAAACAAACGTAAATGATCAGAAATATAGAAAAGAAAAAAATCTGAAACATAGAGAGAAGATATGAACACAGAAACAGCAAACAGCAATTAAATTCACAAAAGTAATGATTAAAGGAATCAATCGAAGGAAGAGTAAAAGTCGGTAGCACGGCGAGTGCGCTCGCGGTCAGCAGCGGCGGACTCGACTGGGAAATAGCGATCAACGGAGGCGGCAGCGGAGGGGGCAGGCGAAGGAGGAGGCCCATTCACACGGGAAGCCATAAAAGCGTGCACACAGTCAGTTTGTAGCTCCGTGGCGCGTTCGCACTGCACGAAA
>Ga0105053_10012564_pt1 | contig 10174 bp, 5 predicted proteins | sample BON01_FD_78093 | JGI IMG/M metagenome (GOLD analysis project Ga0105053, IMG submission 78093) | Freshwater microbial communities from Lake Bonney liftoff mats and glacier meltwater in Antarctica - BON-01 | ecosystem: Environmental > Aquatic > Freshwater > Ice > Glacier meltwater | place: Lake...
CGGCTTTCGCTAAGGAAATTCTGGTATGGGTCAACAACATATTGGTTTGAGCCTGATCATAATAAATCTTACGGCCATCATGATAGGCACGCTTGCAACCAGATAATTTTGCTAACAGCCAACAAGACTCATCCGTGGCCGGAAAAAAACGTTCATTGCGAGTATCGATGGTTAAGGTTTGCTCAATATCGTCGATGTTTAGCAGTTGGACTGTTAATACACAAACCAGTGCCGACAATTTATCATTTGCCGAGATAACACCTGCGGTGCGTGGAGCAGGATTAGTGGCTGAGCCGAACAGGATAATATTATTAGCAATGTAGCAAGATGTGTTAGTGATTGTGAACGGGGCGGTACTAAAATGCAGGGTTGCACCCACAGAGTAATCCAATTGCATACCAGCGCTGGTTATTAAACTGACCAGTTTTTCATATAAAAATTTATGTGCCGAGTTCATTGCTAAAGGAGCTAAGATATCGGTTATTTTTTCATGGCATAAAATTAATCGGGGCCGCCAAGACAACGTCCATTTGTTTGGATATTCCAGCCACAAAATGGCGGCTTTAAGCCAAAAAAGTAAGGCTATCTCAAAACTACCCATAGCCTCATGCACACGTCCCATGTTGATATTGTAGTAAATATGATCGGCGTGGGTGTAGCCGCCGCCACTGATCTCATCATAAGCTTTTTCGTAATAGGCCAGCGCAAGGGCTGGATGTCCGGTTTTTTTATATAAACGTGCAATATTAATGAAGTTAAGGTATTTTAAACCGGCAACTTGAATATTGTTTTCCTTGATAAAGTCTTTTATCCGCATCTCCAGCATGAGGGCTGTGTCTACTTTCCCCTGCAAAGCCAAAAACAATGCATGCAAATTGAGGCGGTAGAGCGAGTTCTCATCAGTCAATTGCAGGTGTTCGTCCACCTGGCACTTGTTGAAATAAATAGCGGCGACCTCGAAATTGCGGCTCATGGTTGCAGAATAAGCTTTAACAAAATAAAGGTTTTTTTCTTCTTCTGGCGTCAGGGTATTGAAATGCTCAGGGAATGCTGTGTTAGTTACCAGCGTGTACTGGTGGGAAAGAAAGCGCACCAGTTGTAAATGCATAAATAATTTTTCCCCCGACAAGATTGTTTGCGTAAGAGCCTTAGCCAACACATTGACACCAAGGTCATAGGCGCCTGATTTTAGACAAACCCAGGCATAGTCTATAAACGTCTGTGTTTTATTGTCGGATAATTCTGGCTGGCTCAGCCATTGTTCATCAAAGGTAAAACCTACTGCTTTTAAAACTTCATGGCGATTTTTTACCAGCAGGTCGGTATTAATGGGTTGCATAGATGGTTGATTGGTTTCAATGTACTCGACCACTATATTGGTGTTGGCCGTGATCGCTGCAACGGTGTGCTGCAGATGCTCAGTATTGTCTGAACTTACATAGAAAGTAAGGGCAAGCCGGGTTAAATGTTGGGCAAGAAATAAAAGTGCATATAAATTGTCACTGTTTAACGGGTGCGACCCCATATCTATATGCAATTTCATGATGACAATAGCATTCGCTTTAAGAATAGGGTTTAACATCTCCATCAGCATTTGCGCACGTAAGGCAGCAGGTTTACCCAATGACTCAAGATTAATCCAATCATTAATGGTATCAAGCTCACAAATTGGGGTAAAAGCAAAGCGATTGAGTGGTATTGAAGGGGTAGGAAGTTGGGCAGCAATGTCAATTAAAATTTGAAACGGGCACAGGAAATTTCCATTTAAACTTACTGATAACTTCATATTAATTCCTTAATGAACGCAAGGAAATGCGAGGCAAAAAAATTGCCTCGCGCTGAGTTGGAAATTGCTACATCTCATTGAACTGATTCATGTTGTTTGCGTAGAGGCAAAATTTGGATTTTTGGATACCAGAAAAAGTGCAAATATAATCGACCAGAATGTAAACATTATTTACTGTGTAAGTTCAAATGCTTATCTTTAAAGGATGCTATTTGTTCACAGTGTTGTTTATCCAAACGCTATTGGGCTATCGAGAAATAAATCACAATCGCCAATTTCATTCAGGCCTAAGTCGTTTACCGCCAAATGATGTCAATGCCGTATTTAGGCTTGCCCAAGGTGCATAAAGCGGATGTGGTGCACCTTGATGCAAATAATGAACAATCGTTTATCAATAAGTATTATTATTGTGATATACTGTCCTGATTTTTCGTTGGTTATTAAATCACTATGCGTATTTTAATCGTCGAAGATAACCCGGCCACCGCAAATTATCTCAAACAAGGTTTAATAGAAAGCCATTTTATTCCCGATGTAGCTCTGGACGGCCAGGAAGGGTTGTTTTTAATAAATAATAATGAGTATCAAGCCATTATTCTTGATGTTATGTTGCCCTATATCGATGGCTGGACTTTAATTCAAAATATTCGCGCCACCAATACTAAAACGCCTATTTTGTTTCTTACCGCCAAGGATAGGGTTGAAGACCGGGTGAAAGGCTTTGAGCTGGGTGCGGATGATTATTTAATTAAACCATTTGCTTTTTCCGAACTTTTAGCGCGTATTCGCTCCTTGCTGCGCCGCCAACAACCGCAGATGTCGGAATTATTACAGGTGGGTGATTTACAAATTGATACCCAAAAATACAAGGTTATGCGCGGTGGTTTAAGCATCCATCTTAGTGCCAAAGAGTTTATGTTGTTATTATTACTGGTCAATAAGACAGGAGAGGTTTTATCACGCACCTACATAGCTGAAAAGGTTTGGGATATTAACTTTGATAGCGATACCAATGCTATTGACGTGGCGATTAAGCGATTACGGGACAAAGTAGATTGCAATTTCGCTAAAAAATTAATTCATTCAGTACGTGGGATAGGGTATGTTTTGGAAGAACGTTAGTAGGCAATGCTTCAACTCAACATCATTAGTGACCAAACTGGTGATCTTGTATAGTTTATCGACAGTAGGAATATTCACCGCTATCTGTCTGTTTTTATATCCAACCTATATTAAGTTGATTGACCAAATAAATGGCAGCCATGCTGTGCATATCACCACCGCTGAATGCCATAAAAAAATGATTATAAGCTTGCTGTTAATGTCAGTAGCGGCCATTTTTTCCGGTTATGTTATTGCCCGCAATGGCCTGCAGCGAGTACGTGAATTTGAAGCCAATATGGAAAAAATTAATGCGGAGTCTATTCATGAGCGCATTAATATTAGCGAGTGGCCAAAAGAACTCAAACGAGTGGGCACTAAATTCAATACCATGCTTGATCGCATCCAGACTTCATTTGTACAGCTTTCGCAGTTTTCCTCGGATATTGCCCATGAGTTACGTACTCCAATTAATAATTTAATGGGGGTAACCGAGCTTGCCTTGCGTAAAGACACGTATATAGATGAGCAGCGCCAGATCTTCGAAGCGCATATGGTTGAATATCAACACTTGGCTAAATTAATTGAAAATTTATTATTTCTTGCTCGTTCAGATCATGGCCAATTAATGCTACATAAAGAAACCGTTAATGCTCGCCAGGAAATTGTTAATATCTGTGATTATTACCAGGCTTTGGCTGATGATTATAAAATCGAACTTAATTGCGAAGGAGATGCCAATTTATCCGTTGATCTGACCCTATTTAAACGGGTGATCAGTAATCTACTGTCGAATGCTATCCGCCACACCTTGTCCGATGGCAAAGTAACGGTGATCATCGAGGCTTGCCAACTGGTAACCAAAATAGCCATTCATGATAACGGTGTCGGCATAGCGTCTGACTATGTGGCGCGGATATTTGACCGGTTTTATCGCGTCGATTCGTCGCGCTCATTACAATCTGGCGGTGTGGGCTTAGGTCTGGCCATTGTCAAATCCATTGTCAATTTACATCAAGGGACCATTAGCGTAGAAAGCAAAGTGAACATAGGTACGTCGGTTTATCTGGAATTTCCCATTATTCATACATAACGGTTGTGATATTACGCTGCTAGCCCCCGCCTTTTATTGGGCAAGTTAGTGAGATCATTAATAGGTATTTAGTAAATCCCCCCTAGCCCCCCTTCACAAAGGGGGGAATACATTAAGCCCCTTCACAAAAGGGGAATACATTGGGTTTTCCTGAACGCGGGTAATAATTTCTGAGTGAAAATTATGCTTATCGATAATTATATGGCAAAATTATGACCTTTTCCGGATAGCACCTTGGCAATGAACATGTGTACCGTGTCATCAGCGCTATGGTTAAATAATTTAGAGAGGAATTAGCATGTTACGATTTATAAATAAACTGACTGGCGCAGTTGCCCGTGGCCTAATCTTAAGTCCTTTCCTGTTGGCTGGGCTTAGCGTAACCCCTTTCCTTTTTATTGACCGGATCATTCAAGGCCGGTTCGAGGATGGGTTGTGGGAAATACCAAGAATTCCGCTTAAGTTATTATTCTGGCTGGGTAAAATTGCTGAGATATTTATCAATGGTTGGAAGACAGGGTTTACCGGCCTGTTCACCAGTAGACGTTTGAGTCATTTTGTTCATAATCAATTGACAACAGATGCTGATACGTTTTATGCACTGGCTTCACCGGTAGCTAGTTTGAGTGCGGTAAACCATTTTGAGGGGCCAGTCGTAGGCTGGCTAGCGCGTAAGCTGATGCTTCTTATCGAGCCACTGGAAGCATTTGAGATGATTGAAAGCTATGCAGATAACCCTCATCATCCACGCCATGTCGTTGGTATGAATGAAGTGTATGGGGAGTTGTTGCGTAAACATCAGTTGCCAAATGGGCAAGAGCGAACAATCTATGAGGCTATAAATCTTTTTTTAATGCAGCAGGCCACACAGGCCGCGACCGAGGACGAAGCTGGTTATGCACAAATGGCACAACGTTGCCTTGAACGGCTTAAAGAGGACTATCAAACGGGTACGCCTTTTAAGACCGAGGCAATTGATCTCAATGAAGCTCCTAAACCTTTTTATGTTTTATGTTTAATTTGGCAAGCAATAAAAGCTGAACTACCAAATGCCGACGAAGCAATGAAGGTTAAAACCTTACTGTTAGGACATCTGACTCAGATTCAGCGAGGCCATAATCGCATTGCCACTCCCGAAGATGACGGTAGCGCCGATGATGCCCCGGAATGCCCTACGGGTGCAGTCAAATTATTATTGGATGTATTGGCCTACTTACCGAACGCGGCACACGAGCTGACTAGCCAGCTAGATAGTATCGGACTGATGCGTCAATTACTGTCGGCCAAATTGCAGCAAAATTACAATATCAATGTAAAAATATGGGCGCCTCTGCCTATAAACCTTGAGAAATTCAAGCATGATGAGCAGCGCCCGATGAGATACTACGCCAATTTTCTTGGTAAAAGCTCGCAGCAAGGTCTTAGTGGCTTACCCATGGACGATGTGAGCGCCACTGCAGAAGCAACTATTGAAGCATGGACGCGTAGGCAGCCTTTGCCTTAGTATATATACCTGTTGCTATGATTTAACGGACGATTGAATTTAGGGAGTAAGCAGCATGACAGAAGAAATAATCACAGGATCCTGGGGCAGCCGGTTAAAGGACGCATTTGCAGGCATCCTTATCGGGCTTGCCTTAATTGTTGCGGCAATTGTGCTGATTTTCTGGAATGAAAAACATAGCCTGCATACAGCACTCTCTTTAGAGCAGGCGCAGAAGGTTTTAATTTCCATCCCCAACTCGCCGGTTAATGAGCAAAATAATTTAAAAGTAGTTTATCTGAGCGGGATGGCGACCACCCAAGATAAACTCGTCGATTCACTGTTAGGGGTGACGGTAACGGCCATTAATCTGGATCGCAAAGTCGAGATGTATCAGTGGCAAGAAAAAGTTGACACCAGAACCGAGTCGCAAATGGGTGGTTCAGAAAAGCAAATTAAAACATATACCTATCGCCAAATATGGTCTGACAAACTAATAGATAGTTCCAATTTTAAAACCATGGAAGGCCATCAAAATCCAGCCGCCATGCCTATCCCGCCTAAGAAACAATATGCCAAAACGGTAAGCTTAGGTGATTTTACCCTTCCTGAGACCTTGATCACCCAGATTGATGTCAATCAGGCTATTGATTTAGCCACGGTTAATAAAGAGGCACTCAAGTCGCAGTTTAATAAACCAGTGGCTTTAATCAGTAATGAAGAGTTGTACGTTGGCCAGGATGCGAAAAATCCTCAGCTAGGTGATATGCGGATTACGATGACCGCCGCCTATCCACAAAACGTCAGCATCATCGCCCAGCAAACCGGGCATACGCTGCAAGCTTTTGTGGCACCGGCGGGAGAGACTGTCTTGTTACTCTCTCCAGGTCAACAATCGCCTCAGCAAATGATTGAAGACGCACAATCGCAAAATAGCATGCTAGTGTGGATTTTGCGGCTTGTTTCCTTTCTGATGTTATTTGGCGGCTTTTCTTTAATCCTCAAACCTATAGTGGTATTGGCTGATGTGCTGCCATTTTTAGGTTCAATTGCCAGTTTTGGTACGGGATTTATCGCGTTCATATGTGGACTTAGTATCTGGATTATTATGACCGCAATTGCCTGGTTTACTACCAGGCCGATGTGGTCGGTAGGCTTGCTGGTTATCCTGATAGCAGGGGTATACTGGTTAGTTAAACGACGAAGTAAGCGGGCAACGCCAGTGGGAACAACGATTCCACCCCGGGAATAACTTAAGAAATCTTGATGAAGAAACTAGTATTACTTGTAGTATTTATAGTTGCAGCCTACCTGATTGACTTGTTTTTTCATGTGGGCTACATCGTTTTTATATTGAATTTAGTGTTGAAGCCAACAGTTATTGCCGCGATTTTTTTTATCTTAATAGCCCCTTATTATTGCAAAACCTTTAATAAAATAACGGCTCTGGACAGCGCTGCCGGCATAAAAACAGGAGGTTATTATTATCTGGATAAAATAACCAGCTCTCTGTTGGTCATTGCCAGCAGCTTTATAATTATCTTTATTGTGGCTTGTGTGCTGACCGGCGGGATGTTTATTTATGCTTTGTATGTGCCAGGGTGGTGGTTAGTTATGCTGATTCCGGCGGTTATCCCCGAGGTGTTCTTGCTACGTCGAAAACTTAAGAAACGAACGGCTGCCATTACCGGCTAAGTTATATATCAGCTCGAACCTATTTAAATTTATCGTCAGATAAGGTATTTTTCATAAGACTATAGTTGCGGTGTGTTTTTTATGTCCTATTTGGGGGCAGTATTGTAGATAGTCTAGCATACGATAAACGACAACAACTTTATAAATTTATCACAGCCAAACACAAAGGAGCCTATGCCCAATTGGCAGAACTCAGAACATCTCCTCAGAATGCCAATATTCCCAGTGAGCATTTGCAGAAAATATCGGCGCTGATGGTTAAGCACATCCCAATTTATGGAACCTATCATTTTGAAGATATTTAAGATACATAATCCTTTCTTTACTTATTCGCATCCGTTCGTTCCTGATGAACGGATAAATTTTAGATCAAACAGACAACTTTTTATCTTTTTGGTGATGTTTTTTCCTTATCCTGTATGTGCTATTTCACCAGTATGGACTGGTGCTACGAGCACTACCTGGTCTACTAATAGTAATTGGACTACTCCCGCCACAGCCCCAGGAACAAGCCCGTCACCTTTTGATACTGCTATTTTCGTAGGAACGGCAATTCGCACTACCGCGGCAATTACAAGTGCCGTTAACCTAAATGCTTTGCAGTTCGACGCAGGTGCAACGAGTTATACCATCACCAATAGTGGTGCTGGTAATTTCACCTTGGCCGGAGCAGGTATTCTCAATAACTCATCCAACACCCAAAATATTACCAATTCCAGTATGTTAACGTTTCAAAATAGTGCTGATGCAGGCTCCAATACAATTATCACCAATAACAGTGGTGGGACTATAAATTTTCAAGGCACTACTTCAGCAACAAATACAACTGTTGTAAATAATGGCACGGGGACATTTAATGTTTCAGGATTGACAGCGAGCAGCCTCAGCGTTGGAAGTTTATCTGGTGCTGGTAGTGTGACCCTGGGTAGTAAACAGCTGAACGTTGGTTTATTGAATACTAGCACTACGATTTCTGGAGTGATTTCTGGTGTTGGTGGTCTATTAAATAAAGTAGGAACTGGTACTTTAACATTGACCGGCGCTAATACCTACAGTGGTGGCACTACGATTTCAGCAGGTACTTTACAGATTGGCAGTGGTAGCACGATAGGCTCTATTGTTGGCGACATTACCGATAATGCCGCCTTAATTTTCAACCGCTCAGACGCCTTAACTTATGCAGGAGTGATTAGTGGCACGGGCACCTTAACCAAGTTAGCTGCCGGTACGTTAACCTTGACTGGGAATAATACCTACACCGGTAATACGACCATTACCACGGGGATCTTGGACGTGGGAAATGGCGGCACCAGCGGTAGCATTGTGGGTAATATTATCGATAACGCCGCTCTGCGCTTTAATCGTTTGGATAACGTCATTTACGCAGGAACCATTAGCGGTACGGGTACCTTAACCAAGTTAGCCGCAGGTCTATTAACGTTGACCGGCAATAATACCTATACCGGAATTACCACCATTACGGGAGGCACCTTGCAGGTTGGTAATGGCGGAACCACCGGTGCTGTTGCTGGCAATATTACCGATAATGCTACCTTAATTTTTAATCGCTCCAATGCGCTAACCTATGCCGGAATTGTGAGTGGCACAGGTACGTTAACCCAGGCAGGAGCTGGTACGTTAACCTTAAGCGGTGCCAATACCTACACTGGCGGTACTACCATTTTGGCAGGCGCCTTGCAGATTGGTAATGGCGGTACTACAGGCTCTGTTGCAGGCAATATTACCGATAATAGCAGCGTGATTTTTAATCGTTCCAATGCATTAACGTATGCCGGAATCGTCAGTGGCACAGGCTCGCTAACCCAAGCAGGTGCTGGTACTTTAACATTGACCGGCGCTAATACCTACAGTGGTGGCACTGCCATTAATGCGGGTATGCTTGTAATTGGTAATGACAGTATTCTTGGTAGCGGTGCTCTGACGTTAAACGGTGGTACTTTAAGAACAACCGCGACTTTTTCATCCAATCGCATGATTACCCTTAACTCCGGTGGAGGCACCTTTTTAACTGATGCCGGCACCACATTGACCCAAAATGGCCAAGTAACAGGAGTAGGTCAATTAACTAAAAGTGGTGCGGGTACTATGGTTCTTACCAATTCTTTGAATAATTTTTCAGGAGGCGTTTTAATTCTTGGTGGGGAGCTACAGGCTACTACCCAAACACTCCCTGGTAATGCCCAGGTCAATGCCGGTGCTTTTCTTAATTTTCAACAAAATGCAGACGGTATTTATACGGGTGTTATCAGTGGGGCTGGCAATGTTCTTAAAAATGGTAATGGTACAGTCACATTAACAGCTATCCAAACCTACACCGGACAAACGGACATTAATCAAGGTGCTTTGCAAGTCACTACTGCAGTGATTGATAATAATAGTGTCAATATTGCCTTAAACGCAGGTCTTCTATTTAACCAAGATACCGATGGCAGTTATGCCGGGATATTAAATGGTAATGGGGCGTTGGTAAAATTGGGAACAGGGACAGTGACCCTTAATGGGGTTAGTAATTTTACGGGCGGTACTTTTATCAATGCAGGCGCTTTGAGTATTGGACAAGACAGTAACTTGGGTAATGCTACAGGAACCCTCACTTTGAATGGTGGCACTTTGCAGAGCACCGCCACTTTTATCATGAATCGATTAACCGCATTAGGTGTTGATGGCGGCATGTTTCTAATTGATGCGACGACCGAACTAACGCAGAGTGGGCAAATTACTGGCGTAGGCCAATTAACCAAAAATGGTAGTGGCACATTGGTCTTGGATAGTGCATTAAATGATTATACGGGCGGCACCACTATTTCAGCGGGTACTTTACAGATTGGTAGTGGTGGTACTACAGGCTCTATTGTTGGCGACATTACCGATAATGCCGCTTTAAGCTTCAACCGCTCGGATGCCTTAACTTATGCGGGTGTGATTAGTGGCACGGGCACCTTAACCAAGTTAGCTGCCAGTACGTTAACCTTGACTGGGAATAATACCTACACCG
>Ga0105053_10012568_pt1 | contig 10173 bp, 3 predicted proteins | sample BON01_FD_78093 | JGI IMG/M metagenome (GOLD analysis project Ga0105053, IMG submission 78093) | Freshwater microbial communities from Lake Bonney liftoff mats and glacier meltwater in Antarctica - BON-01 | ecosystem: Environmental > Aquatic > Freshwater > Ice > Glacier meltwater | place: Lake...
AAAGGCGGCGGCGGCGGTGGGGGGGTGGGAGACGGCGGCGGTGGCGGCGGCGGGGCCGACGGCGGCGACGATGGCGGCGGGGAGGGAGGGGGCGGGGAGGGCGGCGGGGAAGGTGGCGGGGGGGGTGGCGGGGATGGCGGGGGCGGCAAGGGCGGAGGCGGCGAGGGCGGCGGCGGCGAAGGAGGCGGCGGCGAGGGCGGCGGAGGGGCCGTGGGTGGCGGCGATGGTGGTGGAGGCGACGGGGGCGGCGGGGATGTCGGTGGAAACGGCGGCGATGGCGGTAGAAGAGGTGATGGCGTCGATGGCGGCGGAGGTGATGGGGGTGGAGGGGCTCCTGGAGGAGCCGGCGGTGTCGACGGCGGTGCCGGCGGCGGCGACGGCGGTGGCGGTGCCGGCGGCGGCGACGGCGGCGGCGGCGGCGGCGGCGGCGACGGCGGCGGCGACGGCGGCGGTGGCGACGGCGGCGTGCTCGGAGGCGACGGCGGTGGCAGAGGTGGTGATGGTGGAGGTGACGGCGGCGATGGCCCTCTCGCAGCGTCGCACCCGTCCTGGGCGACGCACGGCCCGTGGTACTCGTTTTGCCAAACAACCGAGTCGACCGCCCCGTTCCACGTAAAAACGCACGGCCGCGCGCGTCCATCGGAGTCTACCTCAAAGTGCCTCGCGCACTCCCTCTCCGTACCAAAGTCGCCGCATCCGGGAAGCCAAGACGCCCCGGCGACACGGGCGGGGACGGCCGCACAGTCGCGCCTTGAGCAGCAAGGCTCCTCGCACAACGGCATCTCGGTGCACTCTCGGTCGTCAATGCACTTCTCGCCCACCGCTTTGCTCTCGGGGACGATCGGTAGAGACGGCGCGGCGAAGGCAACCGGGGCCCGCGGTGTGGGCGGGGGCCGAGGGCTTGGCGGCGGCGGGGGCGACGGCGGCGGCGGCGGCGTGGGCGGCGCGGGCGGCGCAATAGGCGGCGCGGGCGGCGGGGGTGGCTCGACGAGGTTGAACGTGTGCGACGTTTTCTCGCCAAGGTCCCAGAGGATGATCTCGTTCACGGCGGTGTTATCGCGGCCGAAGCCCACACGAAACGTGATACCGTCGGAGCCATACTCGGTGTCGTTGAAGCCGCCCCACGTGGAGCTAATGTGAGAGCAGTCTGAGATGTACCGCCCTTCGCCCGGCACCACCAGCTCCTCCGCCCCGATGTCTGCAACGAACGCGCCGGTGATGGTCGGCGGCGTGTCGTCCACGGTGAACCCTGCGCTGGCAAACTGGGAGTGGCCACCGGCCTTGTTGTAGACTCGCACGATGCACTGGATGGTCGGTCCCACGGCCAGCTTCGTGCCGGAGCAGCTGCTTGGGTAGCCGGGGCTTGGCAGTGCGGGAGGCGGAGGCGAGGAGGGCGGCGGTGGTAGGAGCGGCGGGAGAGTGCCCATCGGATCGCGTTCAAGGCCGCAAAGGCCGTCGCTCGTAGAGGCGGTGACGCTGGTGAATAGTAGCGCATCCGCGGCAAAAGGCAGGAGGTCGTCGGTCACGCCGTTGGAAGACAGCGCCCACTCGTATCCAAGGATGTCGCTCTCAAGGTCCACCACCGCGAGGCCGGTCCAATCGCAGGCTATCTGTTGGCCTCCGCCGTCCACGTCGAGCGCGCCGTCGAGCACAGCGCCGGATCCGACTCTCATGGGGGGCGTCGTGTCCACAATCAACAGCCGCTGCGCCGGCCCCTCGTCCGAGCGCGGGCACTGCACGGGCGTGTTGCCCGCAAGATCCGTCGGGCGAACTTCCACGTTGTACACCCCGAGGTGCTCCAAGCGGCGGGACAGCTTGATCTCGCGGCTCCCCTCGCCGCTGCAGCCGAAAGCCTCGGTGTGCACTATAGTCTGCTCCGCAAAGTCGCGCGACAGAGCCGGAGGAGCGCCAGAGAGGCTCGGCAAGAGCACGTCGAAGTCCACCGTGGCAATCGCGGTGAGCTCGGAGGCGAGGCTCCAGTGCGGAGTGTACACCCCGTTGGCACCCGGCCCGGGCCTTGCCTCCGCAAACGCCGTGGCGTTGTTAACGCAGCAGCCAGCGCAGTTGTGGTTGGGGTCGCGGAAGAGGTCCTGGCACGTTGGAGGCACGCCCGGCGCCTGCAGGTGGCCCCAACAGGTAAGCCGCTCGCCAATACAGTCCTCTGGCGCATCAGCATTTGGCTGGCACGGCGTCGTGGTCACCGCGTTGCAGCGGTCGGAAGAAGGAATGGTGGCGTTTAGGACCTCCTCTCCTTCGTGCCAGAGCGACGCAGTCGCGCCGAGCCAGCCGAACCCTGCAGCGTCGTGCAGTCTGAGTGTGTGCCGACCTGGTGTCAAGCAGGCGTGGTGGGTGTAGCTCGCGTTGCGCCCGTAGACGCACCGTGTGAGGTCGCACTCGACGTCGGGCAGGCCGTGCGGGCACGCGGCGCACTCGGCAGAAGGAGCCGTGACCACGCCGTCGAGGTCCCAGCTGATGAAGCCATACCCGAGGTTCAGAGCGGGATCCAGGGAGCCGGATACGGGCGTGGTTCCAAAGCTTCCAGTCTGGATGCGCACCTCAAACTCGAGCGCAAAGCACTCGGCTGGTGGCGGCGGGGAAGGCGGCGGCGTGGGTGGTGGCGAGGGCGGCGGCGAGGGCGGCGGCGAGGGCGGCGGCGAGGGCGGCGGCGAAGGCGGCGGCGGCGAGGGCGGTGGTGAGGGGGGCGGCGATGGCGGTGGCGGCGAGGGCGGCGGAGGTGACGGTGGCGGCGGCGAAGGCGGCGGCGACGCGGGGGGCGGCAAGGGCGGCGGGCTCGGGTTGTTATTTGCAGAAAAAATGACGCTGACGGTCGAGCCTTGGCCTTCAGGCCATCTGTACACCCGGCGCTTGGTACGAGTCGCGACCGGAACTTCGGTTGTGGCGCCATTGATAACAGGGCCCGCCATAGGCACCCATCTCACGTCCGGCACGTCGTCTTGCCCAGGGAACTCAACTGGTATAGCAGCCTCCTCCGGGGCAGCGCAGCAGCCTGCGCAGTTGCACCCTCCGGAATAGTCGGAGCACTGCGTCGCAATGCCATATGCGGCCAGACAGGTCTCGTAGGGAGCAAACCCACCGGATGTGTACCCTTGACCCTGATACGACCAGGGATCCTCACCGTATGCGTTCGCATCGGCATAGTTCGATGCTGGCCGGCGATACATCATTGCGCAGAAGCCGGGTTCAAGGCCGTTGCAGATCGCAGGCGTCAACTCATCGGGCTCACAGCGCTGCATGCAGTAGGGCGAGGACGGGCGCGTTGCCTGGGCGAGGATGATGTCACTTTGATAATAATAACCCAAGCAGAAGTCAAACGGACACTGCGACTCTATGCTGAGCACATCTACCCTTGCTTCGCCGAGACCGACTCCGCGACGGTCGTGGAGATTAAGCGAGTGCTGGCCGTCGGCGAGGCACACCGCGTGCCAGTAGCGTCTCCGGTTGTCGGCCGATCTTCTGGCACTTGTGCCCTCCTTGCGAATGGAATCGGGAGTGAGGTACATGCAGGCCGGACGCTCCTGCCCGGCGAGTCTGCGGGCTCCTTCACCACCATAGTCGCTGTAATCAGTAGACCAGGGATACCGGGCGTCTCCGCGTAGCTGTTCGCACTCGGCCGGGTTCGGCAAGATGCTGCCATCGATGTCCCACGCCAGGAAATCGCTAATAACTTCAACGCCCTCGTCCCACACGCCTTGTTCGGCATTGGCCCGTGTGTGGTGCCCGCCTCTGAGGGCAAGGCCGTCCTCTGCTCTCCCCGTGTCGACCCGCACGACGTACTGGCGCGTACCCGGTGGGCATGCATCGGGCGGGCTCGGCGAGGGCGGCGTCTGAGGCGGCGTGTCTGGAGGGCTGGGAGGAGGCGGCGGCTCCAATGGTGGCGGTGGGGCGGTGGGCGGCGCGGGCGCCGCCGGTGGAGAGAAGACCCGGAGGCCGCAGTCCGCACCTGTAGGAGAACACGGGCGAGGAGACAGGTGGGGGCATGCATGCGCGCTCTCCGCATAGAAGGACCGCGGGTGCGGGGGGGCAGGGCTAAGTAAAGGGCTCTGGCACTCTGCCTTAACAAGAACATCAGGAGGATGCAGGTGCGGGGAGGCAGACGATACAGGGGAGGATTGGGGGGGGAGAGGGGGCGCGCACAGTCCGTTCCAAAATCGCAGTCGACAAAGGTGCTGCCCGGCCCGCCATCATTGCACTCGCCGTCGGAGGCGAAGTTGCACGTATCGGAGCAGAACGCGCCTTCTCCCGGAGACAACGGCGGGAAACCCGGCTTCGGCTGCGGTGGCGAAGGTGCGACGTACTCGTAGCGTCCAACCTTGATACTATCACGAAAGTTGCCGAGGAGGCGATAGTCGGCTTCCGCCAGCCCAATGTTCTCCGCAGTCGGGTCTTGCCAGGTGGAAGTGTCGCTGTTGCCCCGCCAAGGCGGGTCGCATCCAAAGTGCTCGCGCCCGTCGTCCGAGGATGGCTGCGGCGCTGGGCAGTCGTCCGTGATGGTCATCGCATCGTCGTACTCCGCGGTGCATCCGCAGTCGTTGCAGGCCCGCTCGCACCTGACGAGGCCAAACAGCTCGAAGGGCTGGGCGAAGTTGTAGTAGGACTCCTCGCACGTGACCCTGATCCGGCGGGGGGCGTGCTTAAGCTGACGCGGCATCCACAGCTCAAAGGCTGGGTACGTGGGGATGGGCTCGCCAAAGCTGAGCTCCACTGTCACATTGGCGCCCGGGCGCCGGCACGTGTCGTCCTCCCAGAAGTTGGTCTCGTCCGGCCACTCGTCGGGATGCCTGCCAAAGTACGCGTCAAAGTTGGACGGCTGGTCGTTGTCGTACGAATAGTAGCTGCCACCTTCCCCGTACGACGCCGCCGGGATCCTGGTCGTGCCGCCCGCGAGACTGGTGTTGCCGTCGACCGCGCGCTCCAAGTAGCGAGCCAGTGGCGGGTCTGCGTCGGCGCCGACAATGGCGACGTTAGTCACGTTCAGACGCCGGCCGGTCTGCGTGTCGTACAGCGCCATCTCCCGGATGCGCAGCGGCGGTGGGTTGGGGTCGTCGTCCGCACCGCAGTATTTTGCAACCACTGTCATGTAGCACTTACCTCCTTGGAGAGGGGGTATGGGCGGAGGTGGCAAGGGCGGTGGCGGTGTCGGCGGCGGTGGCGTCGGCGGCGGCGACGGTGGCGGTGACGGCGGCGGCGACGGCGGCGGCGGCGACGGCGGCATGCTCGGAGGCGGCGGCAGCGGCGGCGGCGGCAAAGGGGGCGGCGAAGGGGGCGGCCGCGGCGCTTGGTTGGGTAGGTAGGGAGGGGGCGGCGGCGGGGCTGGCGGCTCTGGCGCCCAGCAGATCTCAAATCGTGCGGGAGAGCACGAGGAGCTGTCACTCGACCAACAGCGGGCTTGCCATCGCAAGCTCCCATCCGACGCCGCTATTCCTGCCGGGCTGCTGCCCCACCTGTACACATTATTATTGATGGTCATCCTGGCATAGTGGTAAGGAAACCAGTCGGTAGTAAACAGCTCCCACACAGTCACCCTCAAAGCAACGAAGGGCAGATTGTAGATGTCACAGATTTGTGAACTCGAGTATGGCGGAATCACGTTGGGACCATCAAAGTCGGGGCTCCTGAGGCAGTTGCCGCCAGGAGTGATTTGGCAGTCCCCATAGGTGTACGGGTCGGCAAGGCTCCTACGCCGGGCTGGAAGCGGCGGCGGCATGGGCGGGGGCGCCTCTTGTACCGCCGCTGACGCCACCAGCGGCGGCGATGGCGGCGGCGGCGCTGGTGGTGGCGGCGACGGCGGCGGTGGTGATGGCGGAGGAGGCGTGGGAGGTGGTGGCGATGGCGGCGGCGGCGTGGGCGGTGGCGGCGCGGGGGGGTCCGGTAAAGTGGTGCAGCAGTCGAAGGTGAGCCCGAAGCACCAGGAACCTTCACAGCTCCAACAATCAATCTCAATGATGTCTGGGGCTACCTCCACCACCGTCCACTCCCGATCCCGTTGCCAAGAAGTGACCGCGGGCAAGAACGAGTTCCAGTTGGCGCGGGAGACGACGCTCGGGCACAGGAGATCGGCCCGGCGGCCCGGCTTGTACACCCTCCGAGCCCCGTTATGATTGCAGCTCGTCACAGGTGTCAACGGGAGGCATTCGATGGGAGGGATGGCCGGGGGTGCGGGCGGCGAGGGTGGAAGCGGCGGCCCCCCGGGCGGCGAAGGTGGCGTCGCGGGCGGCAACGGCGGGCTCTCCGGGCCAGGCCGTGCCGGTGGGGGCGGGGATGTCGGCGGCGGCCGGGGAGGGGGCGGGGATGGCAACGGCGGCGGTGGCGACGGCGGCGACGGCGATGGAGGCGGTGGCAACGGCGGTGGCGGCGGTGGCGGCGGTGACGGCGGCGGCGACGGCGGCGGCGGCGATGGCGGCGGAGGCGACGGTGGCGGCGGCGACGGCGGCGGTGGCAAGGGCGGTGGTGACGGCGGCGGCGGCGACGGCGGCGGGGACGGCGGCGGCGGCGACGGTGGACTGGGCGAGAGAAACTGCCTCGCGGCCGCAGCGGGCAGGCACACTCCGTGGGCGCTCGGCTCCGGCCCGCAACAAAAAATCGCAGGGTTGGTGCGGTGAAGCCAGTTGACCTCTTCCACGGGCAAGCAGACCACGCGGCGGTCGGCGCCATCGTCGAGACCCGCCAGCCACGCATCGGTGAGCGGCGCGCACTCGCGGTCGTTGTTGCACGCCGCGGAGATGGGCACCGTTCCATAATTGAAGGGCGCGGACGGCACACAGATCCGGTCCGCCGGCGGGATCCCGTCGGGGAAGAAGAGGTAGATCACCGCGTCGCTCCACGCCTCGCAAGTAGCGAGCTCGCCGCTCGACGGGTCGAAGCCGCACGTGCAGCTCGGCGGCGGCAAGGATGCCGAGCACTCGCAGCTCTGGCCGAGTTGCTGCGTGCCAGCCGGCGAGATGCGCCTGACGTCCACCGTGCACGTCGCAATTTCGCCAAACGGGTCGCTCAGACCCGACCACCGCACGTACATTGTGTCGTCGGCGGCCTGGAAGCCGTTCGAGGAGCGGCCGAGCTCTAATCCGGTCGAAGCAGTGGAGATGTCGGCGCACGTCGCCGGCGAGTCGTCAGCCGCGCTGCCCGGGTCGCAGATCGCCACGGCGGAGTCGTGGCACAGCGGCGCCGTGCGGTCAATGAGAAACTGGGCAAAGACAGCGCCGTCCCACTCCGCGTTGGCGAGCCCAGCCCGGTTGAGCGCGCGAACCGCCACGCGAAACATCTGATTGCCGTCGGCCAGGCCCGTGGCGCTGACATCGCCCAGGGCAGCAAACACGTCTGCCCAGCTCAGCGCAAGCTGCCGGTACGTGATCGCGAAGTTGAGGAGGTCGGAGCCGGCGTCGATTTGGCCAAAGGTGAAGTAGGTCCAGCCCGCCGTGTCCTCGTCCTCGTCGGAAGAGACCCAGCGCTCCATCCGCCACTGGAGCGCCTCGAGGCCAGACTCGGGGTCTTCGAAGGTGGGCGAGGACCAGCAAGTCTGCAGCCGGTCGATTCCCCACGGCTGGTGCTGAACGCCGTCGCGGCTCCGCCCTCCCGGCGAGCAACCCCAAGCGAGGCCTGGGCCGGTCGGCGGCGTCGTGTCGACGCCGATCAGCCTCGTAGGGGACATGGCGGCGAGGCCCGATGGCGCGGTGCTTGTGACGGCGGCGGCCACAACAGCGCCGTCGCTCCCAGACGGGATGCTGACGTCGGCGCTGAAGACGTCACCGTCAAGCAGATCCGTGGTGCTGACCAACTCGAAGCGCGACACGTGGCCGTCAACGTAGATGCCGCACGGGGCCCCGATAGAGCTCCGCTCTAGCGCGAGTTCGATCGTGTTCTGCCCCTCGACGAGGGCATAGTACGGCAGGCTCAAGGGCTGTAGGTACAGTGCAGCGGACGGGGGTGGCGGGGCCAGTGGCGCCGGCTGGGAAGGCGGCATGCCGGGCGGTGGCCGCGGGTCAGTGATCAGGTGAATCGACCCGCTCGGGTTGAACTCGTCGTCGGAGAACGGATCAGCCTGCTCGTACGCGCCGAGGCTGGCCGCAGACCGCGGGCCGCAGTCGGCGCAGTCAAGTCCCCACTCGCAGATGCCCTCGCGTGTAGAGTCAGACGGATCCACATCGTCGCAGACGCCGTTGTGCGCAAAGTACGTCCGCAGCGTATGCGCGAGCGCGTGCGACTCGTTTGACCAGAAGGAGTCGCCCGGGGGAGGCAGACCATCAGACGACTCTGTGAGGAGCCATGTTGGGCCTTGTCCGAGCGGACCCCACGATCGGCGGCAGACGTTCTCGCACAGGATGGTGGGAGGCGGCGGGGGCGGTGCCACTGGGAGCAGCGTCTGGTTGTTGACGAGCACATCGGCCAGAGTTCCGGCGTGGGCCGCAGACAGGCTGAGCTCGAGGCACGCTGCCTGCAGGCCCGTGAGGGTGAACTCCGCGCGGATGCGGAGCGTCTCGTTGGCGGCGCACATCGGCATTGGCTGCTCCCCTTGCGCATCGGCAGGCAGGTGTGGGTTCCAACCGCTGGCCCCGAGCCACGACCCGCTCGTTGGCTGCCACCACTCGGGCCGTGCCGCCGTCGTTTGCAGACCGGTGGCGGGGGCGGCGGCGATCCATGGCGCCGCGCCCGTGGCCAGGCCGATGATGGAGTTGAGCTCAGTCTCAATGGCCTCAGTGCACTGCTCCCGCTCCAGGTCAGCCTTGAGCGCGCACGCCGCCTGTCGTGCGGCGAGGGCGCCGCTGCAGAGAGGCTGGCGGTCCTCTGGAAGCCGGTCTTGCACCGGCGCAGCCGCCGCTTTGAAGAGCTGCACGCTCGGCCGGCAGCCTACGCAGACGGAGTCCCACTGGATGGACGCGTTGAGCGTAGAGGAGTAGGCGAGGATGGGGCCAAACGTCCCCTCCCCCACGCCACCTGCAACGGGGAGCGACCCGCTGCACGAAGTGCAGGCTGGTGGGCCGAGCGTGACAGCCGGCACGCCGGGCCGTGCCGGTGCGGCTGGGTCGCCTGGCGCGTAGGAGTCAAACTCGACGCGCGAGAGGCAGAATTGAGCGCCCGTGCTGCCCACCGGCTCCAGTATGTTGACGATGACGTAGACGGCGGAGAATGGCGAGAGGCTGACGTCGGCATTGTCCCACCACTCGGCGGTCCACACGGGGTCGGACACCCTGCCACTGGACGCGATGGTGATGGCCTCGTCGCCAGCCTCCCACCACCGCTCGCTGAGGCTGCCGACGTTCGTCGGGCAGCTCAGCGCGTCGCTCGGCGCATCGGGAAGCGACGAGAGGCCGCAGGCTCCGTTGCAAGACACCACAAAAAACTCGTACGCCGGATTGGCAACGCGCACGCTGTAGTTGAGCGCCACGCCCAGCTGCGCCGGATACGGCTCGACGCACGACGCAGCCGGTTGGGGCGCCACGACCGTCAGCCTTCCCCGGAGCGGGCTCACAGACCTCGCCACCGGAAGCCCCGGGTCGACTCGGCCATCCCAGCACAGGTTGGCCTGCCCCGCGGCGGCGCTCAGGCTTGGACACGCTGGTTCGACCAACAGGGCGAGGCGAAACTCGTCGTCGGGGCAGCTGCCGGCGTCCCCAGTGCAATAGGCGGGGAGCTCGCACGGGTCGGTGACGGTCGCATTCCGGCACACGGTTGAGAAGCTCGACTTTGGGCCGTCTGCGCCCAGGCCGGTCATTCGGTCGCAGGAGGCAATGCTCGAGAGGCAGACGAGATCGGGGTTCTCGCACGGCGCACACAGGCTCGCCCCTTCCTCGTCCGCAAACGTGCCGTTGGGACACAGGAGGCAGAGGCGGTTCCAGTGCCTGGTCTCGTTCATGTACGTGCCCAGCCCGCACATTGCGCACGCGCCAACGTCCGTGGCGGCAGCTGCGGAGCCCAAGTAGGAGTGGCCCTGGCCGCAAAAACCCAAGGGAGGGCTGGGCGGCGGCGCCGGCGCGGGTGGCAAGGGAGACGGCGACCGCGGCGGGTAGGACGGCGTCGGCGGGGGTGGCGATGGCGGTGATGGAGGCGAAGGTGGAGGAGACGGAGGAGGTAGGGACGGAGGGGGCGGCGGCGGCGGCGGCGAAGGTGGAGAGGATGGAGGGGGCGGCGACGGAGGGGGCGGAGGCGGCGGCGGCGGCG
>Ga0105053_10012569_pt1 | contig 10173 bp, 4 predicted proteins | sample BON01_FD_78093 | JGI IMG/M metagenome (GOLD analysis project Ga0105053, IMG submission 78093) | Freshwater microbial communities from Lake Bonney liftoff mats and glacier meltwater in Antarctica - BON-01 | ecosystem: Environmental > Aquatic > Freshwater > Ice > Glacier meltwater | place: Lake...
ATTGTAAGTTTCGACACAACCAAAAAGGGATTTACTTTTATGGACATGCTATTAGGTCATCTTATATTGGGAATCTGGTATTGGTGTACAGATCAGACCATTGTACAGCGTGTATTGGGTGCCCGATCTGAAAAGCAGGCGAAATTAGGAGCCCTATTCGCCGGATTCCTTAAAATCCTTCCTGTATTCATAATGGTAGTACCCGGAATTTTAGCCTTCGCCCTATTCCAGCAACAAATAGGAAATGACACCAAAAGTGTCCTCCCGGTGATGATAACCAATTTAATGCCGGTTGGACTAAAAGGGCTTATGATAGCCGCACTCCTGGCCGCAGTTATGAGCAGTGTTGCCGCTGCTATTAACAGCTGCTCGACACTGATCGTTTATGACGTGTTTAATAAACTTAAACCCAACTTAACTGATGGGCAGAAAATCTATATAGGCAGGGTTACAGGGGTGGTGGTCTTGCTTTTAGCCGTGGTTTGGTCTCCTTTCCTTGGAAATCTGGGGACAATTTTCGAATTGATCAACCAAATGTTTTCCATTTTTGCTCCTTCAATCGTAGCGGTTTTCCTACTGGGGATAATATCTTCGAAGGGGACTGCCAATGCCGCTTTCTATACGTTATTGGGAGGAAGTTTATTCGCTGCCTCAGTTTTTTGTATAGAAAAGTACCTGCCCATCGGTGGCATTTCAAATTACATATCCAGTGCTGATGGCCTTGGCATCAACTGGCTAAAGCAAACTTACCTGTTCTTCATTTTCTCCACTTTGCTTTACGCAGTTGTTTCCATTTTTGATAAGAATGATCAGGTAATTTCCCCCGGGTTTTACCTTAGAATCAGCTCTCCTTCTCCCCTTGTTATCTGGTTGAGTGGCGTATTATTGCTCGTCATGCTGATTTTATACTGGACCTTTTATTAAAAATGTTTAAGAATTGAGAAAATGAAAAGAATTGAATTATGATTTGGAAATGAAAAAGTTGTTGAACCGAATGCACTTAAATGATTCGGATTTGTAAAAGAACCTAAAGTCCCGAAAAAAATCAGTCTGCGAAAAAAATCATCAAAGATAGATGGCGCTACTGGATCTTGTTTTCAATTTAAACTTATACTAAAGCATGTATTTAAACCAAAGCCCGGTAATTCCTAAGACCACCTTTCCAATTGTTATCATAGGGGCCGGTGGCATTGTTCGCGATGCCCACCTGCCTGCCTATAAGATTGCGGGATTCCAGGTTGCCGGTATCTATGATGTTTCTCCCGACAAAGCGAAATTACTGGCGGAAACTTTTGGTTTAGAGCAGGCGGTATTTGACTCCCTGGATTTACTCATCCGGAAGGCCCGGGAAACAGGAGCTGTATTTGATCTGGCGGTGCCTGCCAACCAAATTTTAGAAATATTAAAGCGATTGCCTGATGGATCCGCCGTATTGATTCAGAAACCCATGGGTGAGAACCTAAAGGAAGCAAGAGAAATTATGGACCTATGCCGAAAAAAGTCACTTGTGGCAGCTGTCAATTTTCAACTTCGGCATGCCCCATTTATTTTAGCTGCAAAGGATTTGATAAATCAAGGGCTAATTGGGAAAGTTTTTGATATAGAGTTTAAAGTAGGTGTCTACACCCCTTGGGAATTATGGGGATTTCTAAAAAATAAACCGAGGTTGGAGATTTTATACCACAGCATCCATTACGTGGATGTGGTCAGGGACTTTTTGGGAGATCCATTTAGTGTATATGCCAGCACCATCAAACATCCGAACACCAATGTTTTGGGGGCAAGCAGAAGTACAATAGTTCTGGATTACGGCGAACTTAGACAAGCCCGTATCCTTACGAATCATGGGCATGACTACGGATCCAAGCACCAGGAATCGTATCTTAAAATAGAAGGAACCGAAGGTGCCATCAAGATACAGATTGGGGTATCCTTTGATTATCCTAAAGGCAGATCGTCCAAATTTGAATATTACAGCAAAAAGGTTAGCGAAAAGGATTGGCAGGAGGTTCCTTTGATCGGAGACTGGTTTCCCCACGCCTTTATTGGCCCCATGGCATCCTTGCAAAACAACCTGAACAAACCTTTAGCAGCATTTCCCAATTCTGTGGACGACGCATTCCAAACCATGCGTTTGGTCGAAAAATTATATGAGTCAAATGAACAGGGTGGATTGGTTTTCAAATAAAGGTAGCGAAGAAAAGAAATACGTGTTGCAGGCCTCTGATTATTCAGATTAAAAACACCCAGCAGCAAACTTGAAACACAAAATGAATAAATCAATACTAATCAAAACAGGACGATCTCAGGATGTCCAGTTTCCTTTGAAAAATGGTGCCGGTTCTGACGCTATACATTCTACTCCCATTTATGCTTACGCCGTGTGCAAATTACAAACGGATACCTCTTTGGAGGGCATTGGGTTAGCTTTTACCTTGGGTGCTGGAAACAGGCTCGTCTGTGGAGCCATCGACTATTTGGTACGGCACGTTGAAGGCAAGGAAATAAATGAGCTTATGGCTGATTTTGGAACTACCTACAAAAGGATGGCCGACGATCCAAACCTCAGGTGGCTGGGTCCGCACAAAGGAGTGATACACCTGGCATTGGCCTCTGTTGTTAACGCCTGTTATGACCTCTGGGCCAAATCAAGGAACCAGCCACTGTGGCAGTTGTTACTGGAGCTTTCACCTGAGGAACTGACAAATACCCTTGATTTTTCCTATTACGAAGAAGTCCTATCAAAAGAGGAGGCCATTTCTTTAATGAAGAGCCAACAGGCTGGAAAGAACAAGCGGATGGGGATCCTTAAAAAAGGGTATCCCGGTTATGACACCTCCATCGGGTGGTTCAATTATTCCGATGAGCAGTTGACCAATAATATTAAAAAATCCATTGATCAGGGTTTTACCGCACTAAAATTAAAAGTTGGTTCGAGGGAAGCGGAAAGAGACCTTCGCCGGGCAGAACTTGTTCGAAAGACTGCCGGTACAAAAGCTACCATTATGCTGGATGCAAATCAGCAATGGAATCTCCCGAAAGCCATTTCTACTTGTAAGAAACTAATGGCTATTGATCCTTACTGGATAGAAGAACCCACCCACCCAGATGATGTGCAGGCCCATATTACCCTTTCAAAAGAGGTTCCGATTCCACTCGCTCTAGGCGAACATGTACCGAACAAAATAATGTTTAAAAATTTTATACTGTCAGGCAGCATGGCATTTAATCAGGTGGATGCTGTGAGGGTTGGCGGGGTATCTGAATTTATTCTTATCAGCCTGTTGTCGAAAAAATACAATATTCCGGTAGTCCCCCATGTTGGGGACATGGGACAGATCCATCAGCACTTGGTACTTTTTAACCATATTTCTGTGGGTCATCCTGCTCTTCTATTGGAACATATACCTCACTTAAAAAGCCATTTTAAATTTCCTGCGCAAGTAGTGGACGGAAAGTACAGCACTCCCCAGGAACCTGGGATGAGTACCGATTTCAAAGATCATGTACAAGAAAAAAAACCCTTTCCTATTAAATTTCATCGGGTATAATAAAGGAAGTAAAATTTTTAACGCTGAAATTTAATTAAATATTAGGTCTTTTGACCTAATATTATTATTATTGGGGCATATGCCCTAAATAAATAGAGTTACAATCAACTGTTATTGTGGTTTTTATAATTTCCTGTCCCAAGTTATTGGACAATCATTTACCACTAATTTCAGTACGGGTTGAGTAACCATTCGAAAGAAATAAAGGCGAAACAGAAAGTTTCAAGAATCCAGGTTGGAAATTTTGGAGGGGCATTTTAAATCTGAAATTCTAATACTGAAGTTTTGAATAGGCTTTAAAATAAAATCAAGTAACAAGTAAATTTTAAAAAATGGCAACAATTTACCCAAACACCTCATGAAAAACCTAAGTAAAAATCCAGAAGGTTATAAGGTGAAAATTCCTGATGTTAAGTATAAGGGAATGAAAAACACCTTTTTAACAGTAGCCTTTATCCAATTATTATAAACCTAACTTTCAAAATTATGCTAGTAAAATTAGAAAAGACAGTCCATCGGTTGGCCAGGTATCTCATTTATGGCTTTGCGGTTCAGTTGGTGATGTATCAGATAGCAGCGGCAGAGATCACCGACAAACACAAAAACAATGGTATAAAAACGCAACCTACGAGTAAATTTACTCAGGATGTTACTTTAAGAGGTCAAGTTATAGATGAGGGAGGAAACCCTATTCCCGGGGCAGCTATACTTGTAAAAGGAACCTCCATGGGAACTTCAACGGATATTGAGGGAGAATTTTCACTTGAGGTGTCTGGAGACGCTGTTCTTGTGATTTCTTTTTTGGGTTTTGTTACTCAGGAAATCCAAGTAGGAAATCAGACTGATTTTGAAATCACTCTCCTAGAAGATACTGCTCAATTGGAAGAAGTTGTAGTCGTTGGGTACGGTACTAAAACAAAAGCGACCCTCACAGGAGCTATTAGTACGCTTGATGTAGAAAATTTGGAAAGCAGACCTATAGCGAATGTTACTTCTGGTTTACAAGGTCTTATACCTGGACTTGTTGTTCAAACTGGATCAGGTCAGCCTGGAAATGAAGGATTTAATATAACATTACGAGGGGCTAGTTCAATAGGTGGGGGCAATTCTCCCTTGGTACTAGTTGACGGAATTCAGTCTAGTCTTGCAAATATTAACCCCAATGATATAGAGAGTTTATCTGTGTTAAAAGATGCTGCAGCGTCAATTTATGGTAATCAGGCAGCTGGTGGGGTCATATTAATCACCACCAAAAAAGGAAAAAAAGGAAAACCCGTTGTTAAATACGAAACATCGTATGCCATAACAACTCCAACAGCTTTACCCGAAAAATTATCCATTAGAGAATTTTTGGATATGACCAATGACGGAAGAGCTAATGATGGTGACCAAATTTTCTGGGGACAACAGTTTTATGATGCTATTGGCACTAATAGAATACTTAATTTTTCCGACTGGGAATTAGGAGGAGCTTACAGGGCCGATAGTTGGCTTACTTTTAATAACCCAGAGAATGAATTAGCGGATTTGGTATTTAAAAATGGTGAACGCCAAAACCATAACATTAGTCTTTCTGGTGGTGGAGAAAATAGCACCTATTTTGTATCTTTAGGTTATTTGAATGAAAAAGGTTTAATAAATGCTAATTATGATGGTTTTGATCGTTACAATATACGACTTAATTATACTTATAACATTTCCGAAAAATTAACACTGACTACTCAAAATGCGTTAGAACTTGGAAATCGCTCAAGAAACACAGAAACAAACAATGCACTTGTGCAGGTAGAGCAGAATATACCTTTTTTTCCACTCAAAAGACCAGATGGTGAATGGTATCGTTTTAGAGGGTTTCCTAATCCAATGAACTTATTGGAAAATGGCTCGGAGGAGGCGGTGACATCCAACAGGATTATCTCAAACTACCAATTGGATTATGATATTTTAGAGGGCTTAAAATTAACGGCCGCTGCTGGGATTAATAATCAAGATATACAGACCAGGGCAAATTTTGCAACTTTTGGTTTTTATAATACCTATTCACCAGAACTAGGAGGTACTGGTAATGGTGGGTATGCTAATAATGGTACAGATCCTGGCCCTACAGGATTCTATAACACTCCTAATTCCTTAAGGGAAATAAGAGAAAGGCAAACCTTTATCAATTACAAGGCGTTTTTAAATTATGACAAAACGTTTTCTGATGTCCATAATATTGGTGTTACAGCTGGTCTTACTCATGAACAAACAAGAAATAATCAGATTTCTGCTTTTATAAGAAACTTTCCTACCAACGATTTGTTTGCATTAGGCTTAGGCGACCAGGATGAAGCAAGGGTTAATCAGGATATAGAAACTTTTACTTTAAGAGGTATGTTTACAAGGTTGAGTTATAATTTTAAAGACAGATATTATTTAGAGGGTATTATAAGACAGGACCAATCATCGAGATTTAATAAAGAAAATCGTACAGGGGTATTTCCGGGGTATTTGTTTGCTTGGAGAGCTTCTGAGGAAGACTTTATCAAAAACCTCAATATTTTCGATAATTTAAAATTTAGAGTTACCTACGGGGAAACTGGTAACCAAAACGGTCTTGGACTTTATGATTATTTAGCTCTTGTAAATTTATCGATAAATAACCCTACACTTTTTGGCCCCGCTACAGGGAATACGAATCCAGCAAATCCAGATTGTACGACCTGTGGTTTACAAAATGAAAACCCATATTATACTGAGGTACGGGTGGTAAGTAACGAGAGATCATGGGAAACTTTGGCTACTACTAATTTTGGAATAGATGTTTCCGTTCTTGATTCAAGACTAGATTTGTCTTTTGATTACTTTATAAAAAGAAACAAAAATATGTTGGTAGGTATTAATTTACCAACAGTTCTAGGCGCTTTTCCGCCCACATTAAACATTGGTGAGTTGGAAACCAAAGGATGGGAATTTACTATTGGATGGAGGGATAATGTTGGAGATTTCAATTATTATGTAAATGGTAATCTTTTTGATAGCACTAATGAATTAATAAGTTTGCAAGGTAGTGCTCAAACTAGAAGCATAGGAATAAATAATAGGCTTGAGGGATATTCATTGAATACCTATTTTGGATATCAGTTTGAAGGTGTCATTACGAACCAAGAGCAACTCGATAATTACATAGCCACGTTTCCTAATGGAGGAATCCCTAACCCTAATGCCACATTTGGAGCCATTAGCATTGGGGATGCTATGTATGCAGATCTTGATGGTAATGGACAATTAAATGCTTTAGGTAATCCGGAAGATGGAGATACGGGAGATTTAGTGGAACTGGGAAACTCAGATCCTAGATATAATTATGGTATTAATCTAGGGGGAGAATATAAAGGTTTCGATTTTCGAGTATTTCTCCAAGGAGTTGGTAAACGAACAATATTTAAATCAGGTACATTTTCTGCACCAATTGCTAATGGATTTTGGTTTTACCCAGGGCTAAAATATTGGGCAAATAATTACTTTGACCCCGAAACAAATCCAGGCAGTAATTTTCCTGCCGCAAGTATGCTAAAAGCGGGTTACAACTATACTGTTTCTAATAACACGAAGCTTAATGCTGCTTATTTAAGGTTGAAAAACATACAATTGGGCTATAGCCTTCCATCAGAAACATTAAATAAGATAGGGCTTAGTAAATTGAGATTATATGTAAGTGGAGAGAACCTACTAACATTTGATGGTATTGACAATTCTTTGAACTTTGATCCAGAGTCTGGTGGAGCTTCTTTGTCTTACCCGTTTGCGAAAACGTATGCACTTGGCTTACAGGTTAATTTTTGATTTAATAATTTTAATAATTTAAAACAATGAAAAAATATATATATATTATTTTTGGAATATTTCTTATGCTTACTGCTTGCCAGGAGCTAGAATTAACACCGGAAACAGAACTTTCAGATGCTAGTCTTTGGAAAAATTCAGAAGATTATGAACGTGGAGCTAATCTGCTTTACAAATTATTGCCTGAATTTAGAACGGATAACGATTCTGATATTGGTTATTCAGGGGTTAATGAGGTAAGTAACGGTACACGAGTAACACCTACAATTAGTGGTTTTTACAATAGTTCCTATAGCAATATAAGACGTTGTAATTTTTTAATAGATCGGGCTTTGGCAAATGGGTTTGAGAATGACCGGTATGTAGCCGAAATTCGTTTTTTTAGAGCATTTTTTTATTCTGAGTTGGTTAATGCTTATGGTGATGTGCAATTTTATACTAGGACAATTGACCCAGGAAATAATGAAGATCTTTATGCAGCTAGAACACCAAGAGCTACGGTAGTCGATTTTATTTTAAGCGAATTGAATGATGTAGCTAGTATATTACCTCTAGAAAGCAAAATTGCATCAGCAGATAAAGGTCGTATAGCCAGTGGAACCGCAGTGGCGCTAAGAGCAAGGGTGGCTTTGTTTGAAGCCACTTGGGCAAAATATCATGATACTGGAGATGATATTAGTGGCAGGCTAGATATTGCTATAAGTTCAGCAAAATCTGTAATGGACAGTGGTCAATACGGCCTATTTGAGTATGCCACAAAACCAGATGAATCCTACCGCTATTTCTTCATGGAATTAGGTAATGATTCTAACGAACAAATTTTGGCATTCAGATACGACTTCAGTCAACCCTTTTTTGCGTCACCTCTGCTACCCGCTACGCGTAAATTGGCAGACATGTATCTATCTTCTGATGGGTTGCCAATAGACAAATCGTCTTTATATCAAGGGAAAGATTTAATGGACTCGGAATTTGAGAATAGAGACAGAAGGATGACAGCATCCATTGTTGTTCCTGGAACTTTCACTATTAGTAGATTGGATCAGGAGGGTAGTGGTATTGATTTTCCGAATGGAAGCGAAGGAGGACAAACTTTTACCTATTACCGCAGCTATAAACAACTATCTGAATTTTATCATTTTATAACTGGAGGAAATTCATATTTTGCACATAATTTAAGATATGCCGAAGTACTTTTAATTTATGCCGAAGCACTTTATGAAAAGAATGGGAGTATAACAGATCCTCAGTTAAATGAGTCCATAAATTTGTTAAGGCAAAGAGCTGGTATAGCAGCTTTAACCAATACTTTGGTTTCTGGTAATGGGTTGGATATGCTTAATGAAATCCGTAGAGAACGTACCGTAGAATTAGCACATGAAGGCTTTAGAAGAGATGATTTGAGACGATGGAAAACAGCAGAGTTAGAAATGCCAAAAGCCATATTAGGGGCTAAATTTGGTGGAACCGAATTTGAAACAAAAATTCTAGTCGATAACGATGGGCAACCAATATTGGATGAAAATGGAAATGAGCAACTTCTTTATAAAAATCCACCTTTACAAGACGCAGAAGGGTATGTGTTGGTAGAAACAGCTGCTTCAAGAACTTTTCGTGCGGATAGAGATTATCTAGAACCTTTTCCTACCGAGGAGATTATAAAGAATTCAAATTTAAAACAAAATCCAAATTGGTAAAAAATTTAGTTAGATTAAGTTAGTTGAGTTAGTTTGTTGCAGCTAATCATGAGGTAATCAGAAACCACTATTCTACCATCTATAAAGACGCATGATCTTTAGCTGATTATGTTGCCGGCAGATTGGAGAGGTTGGAAAAGAGGACCGTTGAATTTCTCAGTGCGTTTGTAAATTCAGACATACCAGATGTATTATATATTTCCATAAAACATGAAAAAAAATGAAAAAAAACTTTGCTGTATTTATATTTACGATACTCTTTACAACCACTTTTCTTGTTAAATCAAACTCCCAGGAGGCAAATATATTGGAGTTGTCGGCATCAGCCAAGTCCGGTTTGCCGTGGTATGCCCGTTACCAGGTTGGGGATTTGCCTGTTGTTGGTTTTCCGGGTGAGACCCAAAGGGAAAAAACTGACCGGATGAAAGAATGGGGGGATCTCAAATATGGGCTTTTAATTTGCTGGGGACCAATAACTGCTGGGGGAGAATCTATCATTAAATCTGAAGTTTTGTCCGGGTTTAATCCCGTTAATTTTGATGCTGAGCAGTGGGTGCTGACAGCAAAAAAACTGGGGTTTCGATATGTCGTTATTACCACAAAACATCATGCGGGTTTTTGTATGTTCAACTCCCAATATACTGACTATGATATTGTGGATGCTACACCTTTTAAACGCGATCCGATCAAGGAGCTGTCTGATGCCTGCGCAAAACACGGGATGAAATTGGGAATTTATTATTCAATTTGGGATTTACACCATCCTTTTTATAGTGGAAACCTGGGGAGTACCGATTATAACAAATACTTTTCCTATATGCTCGGACAGGTTAAAGAACTCTTAACAAATTATGGTCCGGTAGCAACCATTTGGTTTGATGGCGAATGGGAAAAATCCTGGACAGTTGAACGTGCTAATATATTACTTGAATTGATTCACAGGTTACAGCCCAATACTGTTATTGCCAATCGTATCGGGCAAAGAAGGAAGAATGATGGTGATTATAATACACCCGAAAATTATATGCCGTGGTTAGGTGGCCAGGAAGATTATTGGGAGGGCTGTGCCAAATTTGACGGCAATTGGTTTTATGATGGGA
>Ga0105053_10012570_pt1 | contig 10173 bp, 13 predicted proteins | sample BON01_FD_78093 | JGI IMG/M metagenome (GOLD analysis project Ga0105053, IMG submission 78093) | Freshwater microbial communities from Lake Bonney liftoff mats and glacier meltwater in Antarctica - BON-01 | ecosystem: Environmental > Aquatic > Freshwater > Ice > Glacier meltwater | place: Lake...
ATCCTGGTACGCCTGGTACTAAATTGAAAGTTTTTAGAAGTATTCTCAAGATTCTATGCCACCATATCTGCAATTGGCTGTACCAAGAAAAGGAATTCGTTGCAGAGCGCATGTTGGGAAATGAGCGTTAGTCACGATGTTGCTTCTCAACGCGAGGTGAATACAGATGGCCGAGAGCAGACATGGCTGTGCACCTGTACATCAGAAAAATACACTCGTTACGCAGTACTTTCTTAATTTAACAAACTACTATAGTAGTGTTTGTTTTTGACCAAACAAACTATTTGCAACTCTACTATTTTAGAATTATTTGATGGGCCTTGACCCGATATAAAAGCACTATTTTATGTATTGTCATAATCTCCATGTAGTATTCTCTGACGGAGACTTCTTTTTCGCTCGACTGATATTTCCTGTCCATGGGTCATCTCTCACATGATGACCATGTCTCCCAATCTCATTTCTCTTTGTCACAGGGACCTGTTCTACGTTCTTGGGGATACTTTCTCGAGCAAATAAAGCTTCAAGCAAAGCTACTAAACTATTTCTTAGGAAGTAATGAAAGCAACATCAATCAATATTCAGCTGTCTCTCGTTGGGTTACTTTCTATGTTGTTGTGTCACCTTTGTGACATGTCGTGATCGGAAGTCTTGTTGATCATTTTTTTGTTTTCAGAAATTTTTATTTTGATTGGAAAATACCATGTACTGTTTAGGTATTACGATGAGACTTCACAATTGACGGTTGTGGTGATTACCGTCAAGTGTGGTGTGTGGCATTCTTTTCAAAGACAACAATTTTTGCGCGCCGCACAGGTCTGCATCCTGCGATGGGCATGGCAATCTCTGACACTGCAGAATTCCCTCCGACATCCCATGCACACATACACCAGTATCAAGACCAGTCGAACTATTGTTCGACGAGGCGCACGTGCCGTCTTGGTGCGCGCCATCCTGGTCTCACGTCTCGACGCCTTGGTTTGTGCGTGGAATCAGTGCTTCTTTTGACGCCTGAGTTAGTGCGCAGCATCCTCGCGCGCTGCTGCCTGCCTTGGAGTGTGACAGTGTGCCAGCAGCGTGGCCGCAATGAGTGACGCAGAGTCATCCGGGGACGACTAGGGGGAGAAAGCCAGTGGCCTGCCCCAGAGTGTCGTGCCCTGCGGCCAGGATGATCAGGAAGACGTGTTGGAAGTTGAGGACCAAGTTTCTAGCGCAGGATCTATCACGACCGAGGTGGCAAGAGGCCACCAACATGCGACACCTGAACACAACTTCAACCTACCTACAATACCATCCCTTTGGGGAAGAATACGTGGGAAAGGGCATGGCCCTCGGGCCTGCGCTAGAGATGGGACAGAGCAACGCGTCAAGGGCACAGGAGAATGCAACAGAAACGGCCTCCTCAAACACCTTGGAACTGATATGGCCGCTTACGGCTCAGGCGTGTGGAAAAACATGAGAATTTCTGGCGCAAGCGCCCTGGGGCGAGCAGAGGGAAAGAAAAATTGCGAACCATAGTGAGCTTGAAAAACATTTGCACGCGCACCATTCTATATACTGCCGTCTCACCGAAATGATGAAGAGCATGCCGGCAGAAAGCATCCCTATGGAGGAAAAAAAAACACAGCGCTTGGGATTTCTGAGAACGTTGAAGGAAATATTCCTGAAAATGCATGACAGATTGTCAGCGTATACTGATGTGCCTGAGATTGAAGAACAACCTGTACAACTCGCCTCCTTCCTCAACATGAGGCCGCAAATGGGCTGGGTGCAGTACATTCTGCCTCCTGAATTGACATTCTCCCCACTGATGTTCGTCACTCTCCATGACAACCCCGGGCACTTTGGAGAAATTGCAGAGATCTTTCAATTCGGAGTTTACCTGGAAGGTTTCATAGTTTTCCACGGCAACCCATTCATTCCCAATATCGACGTGGTAATGTTGCCAGAGCATAATCTCATCCAAATAAAGGACCCACATCACACAGCAACCCCGCTTCAATTCTCAAGAGCCTCTCATTGGCCCACACGGAGACCGGCAATAGGCACACTGGTTTCACTATCAGAGATGGGTAGCACCGGACTGATTGAAGCAACAGTGGTGGCTATTGAGCAGAACACTTGGCCGAAAGGGTGAAAATACATAGTTTTTGGTTTTTGGTTTGTTATGCCACGACACAGTTAGCAACTCAATTACAGCAGAATACATAGTCCAGGTGGTTGAAGACTGGGATGCTCACACCTCATCTCGACTATTCTTCACAGGGGCAGCCTTAACGAGCACGACACCACAACTCGCATAATACCCAAGGTGATTGAAGTGGAAAATAGGGCGACGGCCTTTTTCTTCAAAGAGTTTGAACACAAGATTCTGGTGACAATCATCGAGCCGGGAAAACACGGCTTCTACAACACCGTTCGGTTTCACAGTTCCACCGGGACCAACCCTTGAGAGGATTACAAACTGGAACCAATTGAAGGCTACCGCCTGTTTACGGCCAACATGAACCCCTTTGAACTAGACACGGCGATGATGGACACGACAAGTGCCCCGACCACGGGGGAGTTCATGAATTGGGGACCAAAGACCCCTTGGAACCTCACAGCAGACACTGTTGCAAGTGAATGTTGTACTGCCACCAACCCCTCCCCCCCTCATTCTGCGACAGCCAGAAACAAGAATAGCCAGCATTATGGCTCGGACTCGCCCGTACACGACACCGCTCTTACTTTGTTTTGGGCAACTGCTGCAATGATGGAGGTGGCTCAGGACGCATCCATTGAGAGGCGAACCTCGTGCGTAATCCCTAAACAAAATCGTCAGAGGAAGGGACCTGTCGTGCGGAAAGTTCTCATCAAGTGGCGTAGTAACACTATTTCATGCCACTTCTCGGATACCCTTACTCCAGCTACTACAATTGAGGATACAGAGAACAGTGAGTGGGCTGTAAAAGGTAGCCTCACTAAGGTGATCTTGACCACACCTATCCAGATTATGGGAGCCCTGCTCCATAGGATACTGCTGATACTTCAAGGAATAAAGCAAGGAGACAACTTGACTATGCTGGTCCGACATGCCATGGTATGGGATCCATTCGACGCGGTGCATATCGTGGCATACCTGTCAGAGGATAAGATGGGCAACTTTCTTGAAACACTTCAGGAGACGATGTCACTCCCTACCCATTCCAACTGCGAGATGACCCATGAGGGCTTCCCAATGGACCTCAATAAAACATTCCAGGAATCCGACCTTCCAAACGAGCCTACCCTCCTGGTACGTGTCCTACACAGCCAACCAACCAAACCACTCACTAGGTCCGAGAACCAAAGGAGATCTGAAGACCCAGACACGGGAGCACCGGCACCAGAGACACCCAGCTCCTACACTACAGATAACCCTCAAGTAGTTCAGAGACAGACACAGGGCGGTGTACAAGTTTTAGACACCGATTTTAGAAAGACATATATCCCCCTACTTACCCAGGGGGCAAACCTGTCGGAGCGGCTCCTTAGATACGCCACCAAGTTGCAGATCTTGACATCTGCCGATCTAGACACATCTATGGGAGGACGTCCCGTCCACATCGGGAACTCAGAGGTTGAGAGCAAACCGCCCAAAGGGCCTTGCCTGGCCACCAGTGGAGATGCTAACATACACGCTTCTGTGGAATAAAGCCCTCCGGAGGCAGGCCCCCCTCTAGTCGGGAACTCCTCGCAAGTCCTGGTAAAGGCTTTCGGGGAAAAAACACATGCTCTGACCTTTTGCCAGCAGGAAACGGTCTCGACTATCTTCGAGGGGTTTTTCCTACAGCTTCGACTCTCACACTGTCTCAACTTCTATATATTGATGGGAAGTCAAATGATCCAGGCCAACCTCACAGGTGAAGGCAATGGGCTCCCTCGGGAGCCGTACCTTCAGATTCTCCTGCGCTGTAGGGGAGGCACGAGAGGTGGGCCCAGAGGCGCAGCAGCGGAAGCCCCAAGGAGTGGGGGGAGAGGCAACTACTCCTATCCCAACGAATCATGGTGACCCACACTAGTACATACTGCCTCACAGGACCCAGCAACAGACGCTAATAGGCTGAATGTCGCCTTAAAAGCCACCCAAGCGTCTCACTGGAACAAATTGGCACAACTGTGGCCAAAACAAAGGAGAACAACAGCTCAACCAACATGAAAGGAACTATGACAGCAGTTCCCCCCCTCATCACGGAGTTGGAGAAATACTATATTACACTTCCAGCACCTGATGTGGAGGTGAAGGTCTCTTGTGAAGAGGCACTAGATCACAAAACCCAAGCCCCGTGGGCAAGAGGTAAAAATATCGACATTGCACGAAACCACTGCAACAACTCCCTCACCCACTTCAGAGAAAGAAGGGTGTCACACCCAACTCCTTGTGCCTGACGGCGACGGGAGGGGCGTTCACTTCCCTGAGGAAGTGCTAGGATTTAACATCCACCCTTGTTGACCCGATGGGAAAACTTGCAACACTGAGTCAGAGACAGTGGGTTTATTTGACTTCACCCTAGAAGCTGGCCCCGAGAAGATCTCGCATAGGGACCAGGAGATTTTCGATAGATATCAACCATACTACACGGAGACTACACCCCTCTCCCCCTCCCACCTGGGGGGGAACGGAGGGCACACCTCCACGGCAGCCCAGGCCGCAAGGGGACACCACTCTGCACCTAGCGAGGAAACAGAGGACAGTATCAGATATGAGACGAGTGCTTCGGCGCCACATCTCTCAAAGACAGAGGCCGCCTCTCTAGAAAAAAGGAGACGGGGACAATCCAGATCCACCTGTTTCACGAGTCCGCCTGTTTCACGGGCGATACCCCTATCCTAGCAATCCGACACAGCAGGGCGCAATGGAACCCCATCAAACTCGCTACATCAGGGGACACGGTCATCCATACATTTCCTTCAGCCACCATTGATTATTTATCATGTGCACTTATGGGGAACATCCACACAGTTTGCACATTTGATTGCCCCAATAACAAGATGGACCTCTTGCAAGTGGGCAATGCTTACATCACGGCACACCACCACTTGCTTACAGACAACGGATGGATGACGGCTAGACAAGCGGCGGCTGGAGGGAAGGGAAAACTATGGATTGACCACGATTGCGCTATAGTATATGGTCTTTGCCTGCAGGAGGGCGGAAACATCCTGGTTGACACCACAGCGCAGCTCTAACACACACACACTCACCTGATAGCGGTTACTATGGGCTGCTGCCTTGAGCCACCAACGGGATCTCAGACTACTGGCTGACTAACATACTTACCCCATAACTTGCCTGGCCAAATTGGGACAGATAAATGGAATGGACAAGAGTTCCCGACATTTTGAACCCAACGAGTTACCTACCGTGTTAAATGGTGAATTATACCTCAGGGAGGATAGAGGCCAGCGAAACGTCATGCCTTCCCCCCAACAGGGTCGACTGGGGGACGCGCTACCCACAGCGGGAGCAACGTATTGTCTCTGTATGTAGGGAACAAATACCCAGCAACAGAACTGCTCGGACAAGCTAGGTGGGCCTATCCCCTCCCCTCGGGGAGCAGTATACCCTTCCAAGGAATGCTCAGACATGATAGGAGCAGCGAAGCGATCACTTGGCAACGCATCAAATAAAGAAAGCCAGGGAAAAGTGCAGCAAGAGGACACTACCACCTTGAGGCTACCCCGACTGCTGTATATCTCGGCGGACTAGTGCACTCGAGCCTCCACTTGCAATTTACAAGGCCGAGCCACCATTAGAGGTTGAGGATCTGGGATATTCCCTTGGTACAACTAGAGTCACACGCAACCAAGCTCGCTCAGCTAGCGGCTTCAAAGACATAGATGACATCAACAAAGCAGGATACACGGAATCCATCACCCAACCCGTTCCTCCCGGACACGCACATACCTCTATACGCCCAGACGAAGCCCACATCCTACTCAAACCTTCTGCCCAAATCCCAAATCAGCCACGAGTGGAGGGAGAAAGCGCTGGCGCTCCAAATTACTATTCGGAGACAGCAGTACACCCCTTGCATCACCTCGGCGAAGGGAACACGAAGGAGATCGAGACCGCCTGCAAACTGCAAGAGAAACTACTGGCGAGCAGCAGCCTTCTTGACGCGAGAGGGAACCCTGAACTCACCTTCGAGGGAAATTAGCCTGCTCGAGCTCGGGCCACCCAACTGGGACGTAAGGGTAAGGGCAGACGGGGCGGAAAACCGGGGGGCCGATTTTATGGAGGGCTCTTGAGGACCCTAGGCGACCCGTGCTTCTAGTACGGCCCGACCCCGAGACCGGGCCGTAGTAACAACTCTGGCCGAGCAACCTGTGAACCTTCACATCCAATGACTGCAAGTCAGAAGATTTCGGAACCGAAACCTTTCCGCACCTCTCAAATGACCGGGCTGACACGAGTAAGGACACCTTCTCCCTACGACACCAGCGAGATGTTTACGAAGGCGACTATTGCCGTCTATGGAGCAAAGAAGGAAATGCAGTGAGCACATAGCCTACTTATGTTGTTGATGACGATGGTGATGATGGTGTTTTCGATAATTCAAAATAGTGTCATCCTAACTGCGGGTGTGTGCGCTCGAACCTTTTCTAAACCTGCGATGCGAGACCCAAGACCCATGTGCACGGGTAATTCCATGAAAGTGGACAACTCAATACCCGAAAGTCCCCCAAGAGCGGAGGCATAAGACAGGAGAGCAACGTAACTAAGGCATGCGCGAAGATGTACCCCCAATCCCGGATAGGAGTGGCCTGTCTCGAGCCAAACACTTCCCTCCTCCTCAAAAGCCCATGGAACCAAGACACATATGATACAGACCAAGCACTCACTCGTCTCCATGAGATATGGAGACACGGTATTGGCAGAACGACGAGGGCCAATTAGACAGGGAAGTGTCTTTTACTTAGCTAAAGTTACCTGTGTGATATATTTCGATATCCTTCATGATGACAACCCAAGTATAAATAAAACACCGCAAGACGATATTCTTTCGTATGTCACTACTATGAACAAGGGGTCACATTCATCAAACACCACCACATCCGAGCCTACGGCCGATCAGGTTATGACTCTGCAGGGCGGTGGCAAATGTTGCACCAACCCAAGGCCCCAGAGTGGGTACAAGCGGCGGATCTAGGCCGAGATAAAGATATGAACCACCCATTCCTCTCACGACAGGCCCTTGTGACACCTGTCACGACATTCATCAACCTCGTTCTTGACCCACTGGGTAATTCACGTCTATATTTCGGCCTCCCTTGGTTATCATATGAGACACGTTGACGGGAAGGACGGCTATCACGATGCCAGCATCGGCACACCTGTCTACACGGCTAAAGAAAAAGAGAACCTACAAGGCATGCCCGGGGTCCCTCATATGCCCAAGGAAGCATACGATGGGGGCAGGGAGCGGTCACACAAACACCTTCAGGTCGACTCGAATTTGACAGGGGAAAGGTGATCCACGAGGGACAGAACAGGAGAAAGGTGATCCACCAAGGTCAGAACCTCTTCCATAACCAACCCATTGAAACCTTCAGCATTATTAAATACACTTTACAACCCACGGAAGGAAACATGAATCTGATTCAACTATGGAAACAAGTGTGTAGGGACTGGCAGCATCAAATCAATACGTATACAGACCCAGGCAACTACTGGCAACGAAATCTGAGGATGGAAATGGGTGGGCTATGGGAGTCAATGTATGCCCGCGCGCTGACGATAGCCCAGAGAGGGGAAGAAGATCCACCTCTGGAACCACGAATGGTTCCCCCCAAGCTTATTACAGATCTGAGTAATGCACTCCAGAAGTTCCGCTCCAGCAGGGCGCTAGTGGGAGGAGTTGCATCTATTATCTCCCTCTTGGCCCATGCCAATGACCACCTCTTAGAGACCCTGGGGGCCAACTCTTAAACTGAGCCGAGCCCCTTTGCCACAGGACGTCAAGAACTTCAATCACATCTCACCAAAAGTCTTCTCCGGCACGGCCTGGCTCAGACCCCCTGGCACTTGGATAGGACGGGACCCTGGGGCATAGCACCATGGGACAAATTCGTATGGACATCATACCCCGCATTTTCAAAGACGGGACTATAGAGCCTGCTGCATCGAGGACGGAGGCCCATCGCCGGTGATACAACATCCTTCAAATTCTCCAAGCACTCCTGGATTTTGGCAACCCCACAGAAATAGACATGGCAACACATCATATACCAGCCCATGTACTTGGGATGAACAACATACACATCGAGCCCTCATCCGTCACCTCTATGTGCTCCTCCCAACTCTAACCCTAACAGGACACCAACAACCTCATCGACTTGAAATGATCCTTCGTGGCCGCGCCCTCTTAGCCCAACTACTGACCCTTTGCAAAAGCTTAGAATCTCCTGGCCCAGACCAAATCCATGCTAAATATTTTGGCTGTCTCTGGAAAATGCTGGTCCCGGGCCGGGATAGGGCTCTGCCCTCACAGGGACAAGCGTGGGCCGACACATTGGCAATATGGCTGGATCCGACTGGGGGCTATTCAGAAGGGGGGATTCACTGTGGGGACCTTGACAAGTACCAGATCTGGGCGGATAAATAGAGTCAGAAGTTTGGGCTCAAAATACTCGTACTCCTCAACAGAGCCAGCCTGGGGTCACTACCTGGCCAAGACAGCAGGGTGCCTGCAGATAATGACTGGAAAAGCTTCATGCTCGAGCTTGCTGCCTCGGATAGTCTGCTCACCTCCCTCATACACGTCATAAAAAAGCCGACGGAGAGGAATAACATACTTCAATACCTCAGCGGAATCGAGGGAATCTATCAAGAGTTGTTCAATGTCGACCCACGCCACCCCGACGAGAAACCTGATGGGACCAGGATTACCACCCTAGTCTCTAGGGGACTACTATCAGCAGCAATGGACCAGACCTTTAACCACAATCATTGAATGAGGATTGGTTAGTAAGCACAATAATGATTGTTGCCTTTATACTTCAACTCAGTATGTACGCGAATGTGGAGGAAGACGTAGTACGAAGGGCAATACGCAGACTACTACACCAATTTATACTTGGATCAGCGAGGGGATCGGTTCACCACCTCTTAATCGAATGGCTCCAAGCAGTGACTCTGGCACATACCTGGCTCTGGCCTACCCTCCGTAAGGCAAAAGCAATCCTTACACTCATTGCCCAAGTTGAATCCATTTGTCATTTGACACAACACATGCCCTCCGAAATGATCTCTGCCAGCCTGAGGCATGAAACTAAGACCCTCCTACGACTGAGTCAGAAATACAGCTACGGCACTGACATCCTCAGCACAGGCCCCCGCATCCTTCTGACCATTGTCAACAACAAAAGGCTATCACAGGTTCTCGCACACGGTGACGACAACACTCACAACAAATCCAATATGACGTCATAGGATGCATCGAACACATCACTACACCGACCTACAACGACGACTCCCCACAATTCAGGTTACGAACAGCATCAAGGACGGGATGGAAGATGCAGACCACTTGGGAATGGCTCCTCCAAAGAATGATGGCCCTGAAACTTTTGCTTGAAGGGAGACCTACCAACGGGACAAGCAGGTAACTGGACTCCACACCCTCCACAACCTTATACTGATCGAGTCCGACCTAACAAGTGAGCAGCGAGGGTCAGCCTGGCTTCTTCTGGGACAGGATGAAATCCCAGACCTTTATGCCCCCCCAGTATGCGCCCAATTCCACAATACCAAAGTCGGCGGCACCTCGCTGGCCATGGCAGGGCATACCCTTGGACACGGATATCCCAGTTGTACAGAAACTTGTTCTGAGACACACGGATAAACTCAGCTGGATCAAAAAGGAACATACCACGATTGTTGTGTTTCTCCCTCTCCTCCGGATCGGTACAGCGGAGACTCTAGGACCGCAGGCGGCCTAACCAATCCCGACGTTAACAAAAGGAAACCATACGCCAGGGGAGAAAGGGAAGGAGACCCGGGTCGGGTAGCTCAGACCCCTAGACAACCTCAGTGTACAGAGCAGGGATCTGCCCAGCAACGAACCCAACCACAGGTGAAGAGCCGGGCCGATAAGCCGCATAGGGCGGATCCAGCTAGCAATCCAACCCTACCAGGACATCAAATCC
>Ga0105053_10012571_pt1 | contig 10172 bp, 1 predicted proteins | sample BON01_FD_78093 | JGI IMG/M metagenome (GOLD analysis project Ga0105053, IMG submission 78093) | Freshwater microbial communities from Lake Bonney liftoff mats and glacier meltwater in Antarctica - BON-01 | ecosystem: Environmental > Aquatic > Freshwater > Ice > Glacier meltwater | place: Lake...
GCGTGAACCGCCTGACTCAGCGTCACCGTGAAGGTCTCATCGCGCTCGGCCACCTGATCATCGGTGATCGGGATGGCGAAGAACGCCGTTGTCGTGCCGCTCTTGATCGTCACCGTGTCGCTGATGGGCCGGTAGTCGCTCGGTTGGGTGGCGCTGCCGTTGCTCGTTTGAACAGTAACATCGATGTTGACATCAAGGATGCGGTCCACGGTGAGCGTAAAGATCGCTTCGCCGGCCGCTTCGTTGACCGTCACATCGTTGATCGAGAGCGTGGGCGGGGCCGGCTGCACTTGCACCGTTACCGTTGCGGCCGCGGTGCCCTCTTTTTCATCAGAGACCGTGTAGCCGAAGCTGTCACTCCCGGCGTAACCGGGCTGCGGCGTGTAGATGAGGCGGCTGCCGGTGCTGGTAACCGTACCATGCTGCCCCTGGGTAAAGGCGGTGACCACCAACGGATCGCCATCCTTGTCGCTGTCATTTCCCAGCGCATCGACGACCATTGGCGTATTGTGCGCGACGATGGCACTATCCGCCAGTGCCACCGGCGTAAAGCGGGCCAACGTCACCACAGTTTTGGCCGAGGCGCGATGGAGTTCATCATAGGCTTCGACCGCGTAATAGCGTTCCGTCGCGGTCGGTGTGGCGTCAACATAGGTTGTATCCGCGGCATAGCCTGTCGTGCGTTGGCGCCAGGGGAGGGCGACCCGGTGGGTGCCGGGTCGGCTTTGGACTTTAGGCATAGTAGCGTTCCTTTATTGCGGGAATATCCTCAATTACTCGTAACCATGCGCTGTGTGGTTATGTCGCCAGACACGCCGTGTCGCTGGTGACGCGGCGCGTCTGGACGGCGTTCCGCCGGTCTCCGGCGGAACGAGAATTACTAACGACTGACAACCGGCAAATAGATCCGCTGGTCGGTACTAGCACCCCCGCTAACGGTCACCGTCACCGTCGCATTACCGCCCTTGCCGTCACTCACGTTGTAGGTGAAGCTATCGTTGCCGCTGAAGCCGGCGTTTGGTGTATAGATGATCTGGCCATTGTCTACCGTAGCCGTGCCATTGGCCGGCGGGTTGAGGATGGTCACCGTTAACGTGTCACCATCGCCATCGCTGTCATTGGCGGTGACGTTAATTGTCACCGCGACCCCTGGCCCGGTTGTGGCCTGATCGTCCCCGGCGCTCGGTGGCTGGTTGGTGATCGATGCATCGGTCACCGTGACAATGCCTTGGCCGTGGGCGACGCTGGCGTTGCGTGGGCTGCTCAGGAAGACGAAGAATCGCTCCGTCGCCTCCTGTGCTGGATCGCCGATAAGCGGTACGCTGATCGTGGCGGTGCGGCTGCCGGTGGGAATGGTCACGGTGCCGTTTGTGGCCGCAAAGTCATTGCCCGCCCGCGCACTATCATCCGTGGTGCGGAACTCCACGGTTACCTCCGCATCGACGGCGCGGCTGGCCGTCACGGTGAGCATGGCAACCCCTGCACTCTCACTTACTGTGACATCGCTGATCGAGAGCTGTGGCCGGGCGGGATAGACCATGATCGCAACGGTGGCGCTGGCGCTGCCGTCCCCCCCACCGGCAATGTCCCCATCGGTAATGGTGTAGGTGAAGCTGTCGGTGCCGGTGTAGCCGGGGGTGGGGGCGTAGATTAGACGGCTGCCTTCGTTGGTGACCGTGCCGTGGCTGGGTGGGGTGATGTCGGTGATGGTCAGCAGGTCGTCGTCCAGGTCCACGTCATTGTACAGCACATCGATCAGCGCGGGCGCGTCCTGGTCGGTGGCGGCCGCGTCGTCATTGGCCGTTGGCATGTGTCGTTTGGTGGTGGCCGGTAGGCTTAGTTCTGACAGATGCTTCTGGCCGTCGGCGGCGCGCACGGCATAGTAGACATCGCTGCCATCCCCTGGTGCGAGTTCCCAGAACGCTAACTCAGCCGTCTGCCCAACTAGCGTCCACGGGCCCGTGGCGGTCGGTGCGCGATAGATCCAGTAGCGCATGGTATCATTGGTCGCCGTGACGCTGGCTGGCGGTCGCCAACTCACGTTGATCCGGCCCGCGGCCTCACTTGCCCGCACCATCTGCGGCGCGTCGGTAAGACGGCCCGCGATCAGTTCAAAGCGGTTGTTCGACGTGTCCAGATCGTTTGGGTGCGGAAAGATGATCGCATCGAGATACTCGGGGCGACCGGAGCTGCGATAGGGCAACGTCGGCGTGATCGTCTCGTTAAAGAGCAACTCGCCGTTGTAGGTCGCATTGGCAATCGCCTGGGTCTCGCAGTGGTAGAGCGGCTCGCAGCGGCGCAACGCCACGCGCAATTGGTCATCACCGGTCGAGCCCATGGGGCGCAACTCGTCATTGTAGATCTCAACGGTGGCGGTCACGATTTCACCCGCCGCCGGATAAGGATTCGAGAGGGTGACGCGCTTGATCAGCGGGTCGATGCCGGCCATTGGGTCGCTAAAATCAAAGATGCCGGTCGTTGCATTGCCCCCCAAGATCCGCGCCTGGCGATCGCCCATCATGGTGATCGGCGCGACCGCGCCCACGGCCCACACCTGGCTTGCCTGCACTTCGCTGCTCAGCATCGTATTGCGGGTCGCGTTGACATCGCGCACACCGGTGAAGCTGACCATACCGTTGGCGTTGCCGCCGGCGTTGGCGGGCAAGGTCACCGAGGCGAGCTGCCAGAGCGTCTCTGCATTATTGGTGAGCGCGCCAGGCGGTGCCCAATGGGCCGTGGTGTCACCCAGCAGACCAGCGGCCACGCCGATCTGCCCGCTCGTATTGGCGGGGCCATCCAACTCGCCGCCGCCAAAGCTGCGCAACATGATCAACGCATGGTCGTCGGTGTAGGTCATGGCCTGGGGCCACTCACCGCGCGTGCCGCCCAGCGACTGCACATCCCAGTCGATTGCGGCCGGCCCCCACCACGCCGCGTAGAGGCGCATGGCGTCGGCGCTGATCGTGGCCTCGGTCGCGCCGGCCTGTGGCTGGAGCGCGGTCATCGCTACCAGCGGTTTGCTGCTGCGACTGCTAAAGGCCAGGCTGCCCTCGATCACACCGACTGGCCAGCTTGCAGGTTCCACCGCGGCCGACCAACTGCTGCCATTCCAGATCGCGTAGTTGAGACGACGGTCGCCATTCGTCCGGTAGTCGGTATCATGGTCGCGCACCCAGGTGACCCAGGCCTCTGTCCCGTTCGGCGCATAGGCGACGGCTGGTCCGGCGTCCGAACTTTGGGGATCATCGGCGATGACCTGCGCCGGGTCCCAGGCTGTGCCATTCCATTGGCGGGCGACAATTTGCAGATCGCCGCGCGTGGTGGCGTTACCATCGGCGTCGCGTGCCCAGACCAACAGCGCTTTGCCACTTGCTGCCGCAGCCAGTTGGGGGCGGCCATCGCTGACCTGGTCATCGGTCAGGCGTTGCGGCGCGCTCCAACTGTTGGTGCTGCGTTCCCAGGTGGCGGCATAGAGCTCTTGATGCGCGAGCAGATCGAGGATCCCCGTCGGCGTCACTCCCGGCGGCATGGTGACTTCTGTCCAGACCGCCAGCGCCTTGTCATTGCCCAGGAAGGTGACGACCGGATCGTGGTGGCCATTGGCAGAGACGACGCCCCGTTGTTGGTTGCCGTTGCTGTCAGTGTACTCATACATCAAGACCGCGTCCGGCGTGCCTTCACCGACGGTGGTATCCTCGACCCAGAGTTTCAGCGCACCGCCATCGCCGGCGATGGCGACAGCCGGGGCGGGCATCACGTTGGGCGGGCGGGAGGCCGGCATGATGACCTGCGGTGAATTCGTCTCGTCGGCATTGGCTGCCTGCACCCCTGCCGGTGAATATTTACAATCCCCCGTCTGATAGTGCAGATCAAAGGGCAGTCGCTCTTCCCAACTGTCCCCTTCCGACCAAAGGCCCAAATCGATCTCGTAGGCGGCCCAGATTTTTGCATCGACATCCGCTTTGAAGCAGGGCTGTACGACGCTGACCTTTGGTTCCGGGTTGAGGATGACCGAAATCGGCTGGTCATAGCTGAGCTTGCCCAGCACCATGACACCGGCGCCCGCGGTGACAAAGATCACATCCAACTCGAAAGAGGCTTCCGCTTTTACGCTGACCTCGGCGCGTGGCACAATGCGCAACTCATCGAAGGTCCAATCTTGGCCATTGATGATGCCCTGTAGCCACATCTTGCCGTCGAACATGCCCTCGACACCGATGCCGGGCGGGCGCACCGTCGCGCCAAAGACGCTGATCTCCGGGCCGCCGATGCGGAAGAGCGGGATCCATTCGCCACAGAGCGAGAGCACGTCGCTAAACTTGACCTTGCCCGCTTGATCTTTTTCTTTCTTCTCCTTGGGCTTCTTGACGCCCTCTTTCTTCTCCTTTTCCTCGCGGCGCCTCTTCTCCTCCGCTTCCTTCAACTTCTTAGCCTCCTCATAATTCTCTTTTCCCGCCAGGAAATCCTCTTTGAGCAGCCCTTCGGGGAGGATGCTCTCGGAAAATTCACACAAGCTGATCGCCCTGGACTGGACGCGGTACGTTTTGATACCTAGATTGTCCAGCAGTTGGAAGACATCCAGTCGCTGGTTCTCGCGAAAGATGATATAGCGGCTATTGGCATCGCGGATCATCCACCGGCTGTCTTCTTGTCCAACTTCCACCTTGGCTGCGGCCGTGAGGGGATAGCCTTTTGCAGTGAACTGGTTCCGCAACGCGGTGGAGGGTTGCTCGTTCGTGTTCAGTTCGTCGATAAAATTCGGGCTAATGTTAAAGAGCAGTTTGTCCTGGTAGGTGGGCGTGACCTCAAAGTCTTCTACCACCAAAAATTCTTCGGGATCAGCACTCAAAATCTGCAAGAGAATCGCGCCGTTGCCCTCGGCATCCCACTTGCCGTTGATGTTGTAGGTCTCAATAATTTCCAGATCGGCGCGCGCTTGGCTATGCAGATCGATCAGCCCGGCAATGTCGATGACATGGGGGGACGGTGCCGGCGGTGTTGGCCAGCGTAGGGTCGTGCCCAGTGATTGAATTTTGGGCATCAGCGCCCGCAATGTATAGGTTTCGTGCCTGCGATCCCAAGTGGCACCGTCCGGTGCAAAGACCCAACTGGCATCCAGCGGTTTGGCGGCAATCGCGTTGATGATGAATTCGCGCGGTGCGCCGGTCACGTTGCCATCGTCGGTGGCGGTCACACGCAACGTGTTTGGGCCGGACGCAAGTTTGCTCATGTCAAAGTCGGCACGCCAACCTTTGCGCGTTGCGCTGGCCGGCGCGCCCGAACCGCGCACGTCGACAAACACGACCGGCAAACCGTTGCGGATTTCGCCGTTCAGTTCAAAGGTCACCTTTTGGGTGGGCAGCGGATCGGTGGCCGAGGGCGGGGTAAATTCCGGCGTCTCGACGGTGAAGCTGTTGATCACCGCGGGCGTCTTAACGCCGGTGAGGTTGGTGAACGACATAAAGGTGCCAATCTCACGCCCACTCCCCATGCCCAGGCTGGCTTGCATCGTCTTGATCGTGGGCCCTGGGATCGGCGTCGTCTCCAATGTCGTGGTGAGATCGGTTACCTGGTCGGCGGCCACCGTTGCACCGTCGCGCATGGGCACGTAGATGATGCGCTCCGTCCTGTCGAAATCCTTCCAGATATCGAGACTGTAATCGCCGATGGCCAGACATTTGGGGGTGGCACTATTTTTGCAGAAGGCGTATTTGCCCTGGGCGTCGGTGCCCTGGCGGTCGAGCAGTTCGCCGGTCTCGTCGCGTAGTTCGACCATTGCGTTGACCGCGGGCAGATTACCGGCGCGCACAACTGTGCCGGTGAGACCGCCGGGGCGCAAGGTTACCGCGCTCTCGCGGCAGTTGGGCGGGGTCAGCCGCCAGGTGTTGATCAGACAGAAGGCGACCATGCGTTTGTCCGCGCCCGGCGCGAGATCCTTCGGGATTGTAACCGATAGCTCTGCGGCATCGGTGGTCATGGCGAGGAAACGGGTTTGTAATTCGTCACGCTCGCCATCCACACGGAACGCCGTCTGCAAATAGACCGCGTAATAGTAGGCGCGTGATTCCTGGCCGACGCTTTCGAAGCCAAGGTAGGTGTTGCCGGTAAAGGTGAGGGTGACCGGCTGGCCGACTGCCGGGGCGGTCGAGAGGGACGCGATGGTCACCGGCGTTTCGCGCGGTATCGTGGATGCTCCGGTGGGCGCGGGGCGTGTGGTCCACTCATCCTCGTCTTGATAGGCGGGGCTGATGCTGGAAATGGTTGGGCTGTATTGGCCAGGGGCAGGCGTCTCTTCCCACGCGCCAACCGTGCCCAAAGCGAGACAGTTCGTACCATTCACCGGATTCTGCGCCACAAAGCCGCCAAAGAGGAAGACCCGATCCAGCGCCGGCAGATAGACCGCGGCGCCGTCGTTCTGTGTTTGGGTGGTGAATTGGGGATCCTGCGCCTTGGCCGCGATCCCGCCCTGGTAATCGGTGGCGCTGGCATATTGCGGATCGGCTGAATAGAGCCGGGGATCAAGGGTGCGCACATCCCATGCATAACAGGGGGTGCCGTCGGCGGTTGTGTCAAAGCCACCGGCAGACCAGATGCGCATGCGCGTCGGCACAAGCGCTGTGGCCGCAGCCAATACACCTGCGGGCGCCACCTCGTTGCGGGAGAGCGTCTGGCCCGTACTCGGGCTGAAGAGGAAGGTGGCGTGCGTGCCGAGGACAAGGATGTAATTGGTCAATTGCGTGGCAATGTGAGGAGCCGTCACACTATTCGGCAGTTCGGCGTCAAGCGGCGCGGTCTCCTTGATGTAGTAGGCGGTTCCCCAGCGGTTGATGAGATCGTTAGTCGGCAAGTTGATCCCGCTCGGCACCAGCGTGTGGGTTGCCAGGTCAAAGGTCAGAACCGCTGTGATCGACGTGCCATTCGGATCGGAGCCGGCCACACCGCCGACGAGAAAAACCTGCTGCAACGCCGCCACGTAGACGGCCGATGCGCGTGCCCGTGCGCTGGGCAAGTTGGCGGCCAGCGTCGTTACTTCGCCAGTGGCCGGGCGGTAGGTGCGGATCGCCGCGCTGGGCAGCGGTTGGCCGTTGCCGTCTTCCTCGATGCCGCCGAAGAGGTAAATCAGCCCTTCGGTGGGCACATAGACGTGGGCGGCCAGCGCCAGCCCCGTGGGCAGTTCATCGACCGCGGCAAGATGGTCGAGCACCGCATCGTAGCGGTAGATGTCACGGGAGAGCGTTTTCACTATCCCGCCCCCTTGGGCGGCTTCCGTACGGTAGCCGCCCAGCAGATAAATGAAGGTCTCCGGCACGGCGTCGGCCATGATGCCGGCTAGCCCGGTGGGCAACGTCGCCAGCCGGGTCGCTACCGTGTCGAGGGTGACCAGATCGGGGGACTCCGGCGCGGCGCGGATCGGGGTGGCTGGCATGGGCGCGACCGGCAGCAGCGATGCCAGCAGCACCAGGACCAGTACGCGGTAGAGTTGTTTGACGCGGCGTGGGTTGTGCACAGGGCATATCTCCTAATTTGTGATCGTTCGCACTGTTTGAGACGTGTAACATTGCAGGCCAACGCGATTTCGTCCCGTTAGGGGATTAAGAAATTAAACAGGACGAAGAGCGGAGGCTGAGCTTCGTCCTGAGCCGGTCGAAGGGCTTGTCGAAGCCGAAGCGACTTCGGCTTCGACAAGCTCAGCCTCCGTTTCCCCAATTGTTTTCGTAATCTTCCATAGGAACAAGGTCATTCGTTCAGCGGAATATCATCTGTCAGTGAACGGCGGTTGAGTAGTGCGGGGTAGTTTCCGCACGTATCGAAACCAGAGTGAGCGGTCCGCTTGGTTTCGATACGACTGCAAAAAACCGCAGCCTACTCAACCGGCACTACCTGTCACAGTTTAATTTACAAAACCTAGCGGTTGACCAATGGCAGATAGATCTGCTGTGTCGTGTTGGCGTTCTCGCTGACCGTCACGGTCACGGTTGCCGTGGCAGCGCCGCCTTTACCATCACTTACTTGGTAGGTGAAGCTGTCATTACCTGTAAAGCCGACATTTGATGTGTAGACAATTTGGTTATTACTCGCCGTGGCCGTGCCGTTGCTCGGCTGGGTGAGGATGGTCACGGTTAGGGTATCGCCATTCGGGTCGCTGTCATTGGCGGTGACATTGATCGTCACGGCAACGCCGGGTTTGGTCGTGGCCTGATCATTGGCCGCGGTCGGCGCTTGGTTGGCGGCTCCCTGTGCGGTCACGGTCAGCTTCACGCTGGGTGATGTTGCACCGTCACCGGAGACATAGGCATTGCTCGTAATCGAGCCGGCATCCAGATCGGCCTGGGTGATGGTGTGTGGCGCCGTGCAATCCGTGCTTGCACTGGGGGCTAGTGTATCCGCACCACAGGCCGGAAGCGTGCCAACCTGATCGTCGATCACACTGAAAGGACCAATCAGCGTGACATTGGAGCTGTTCTGGATCGTGTAGGTAAAGGTGATCACGTCGCCCACCGCGCGGTAGCCTTGGGGGGTGGCGTTGCGGGTGAGCAGCAGCGCGCGGCTGCCGACGTTGATGGTCGAGCGCACATTTTGCGATGTCGCGCTGTTGCTCTGTGCGATGGCGTTGCTCGTCACCACACCGCGACTCAGATCCGCCTGGCCAATCGTGTGAACACCGCGGCAAGTGACACTGATGCCGGGTGGCAGATCAAGGTCACCACAGAGGATGTCGCCCACTTGGTCATCCATCACCTGGAAGGGACCGGTGAGGGTGATGCCACTGGTGTTGGTGAGGGCATAGCGATAGACGATCTCTTGGCGCAGTCGACTGTAAAGCGCCGGTGTGACCGTGGTGTGCAGCAGCAGATCACCGGTTGCGCCGGGTACGGTGACGCCGAAGTTGGCCGAGGTCGCGCCATCGGTCTGCGCCGTGCCGAGATAGGGGGGCAGTGAACCGCCCTCGACATCGTTCTGGGTCGCGACATAGGTGCTGGTACAACTTGTGTGTGCGCCCACCGCCAGCGGACCGTTGCCACAGGGTGTAATCGGATCAAGACCGTCGATCTTAACCGTGAAGGGGCCGGGCAGTGATACATTGCCTTCGTTGCTGATCGTGTAGGTGTAGCTGATCACTTCGCCGGCGGTGCTAAAGCTCAGCGGGTTCATGCCGATGCGGAAACCCAGCGCCTTTTCCTCTTTATCAACGCGTATTCCCGTGAAGCCGAGGGTCCCGACGTCACTGCCGGTGGCGTTGGCCGAGGCTTCGGTGCTGAGCGGAGATTGATCCAGATCCTGACTGCGGATCGCATAGACGCGGCTACAGCTAGTTTTTTCACCGACCGCCAGGGTGGTCGCATCACCACAGGCACTGATCAGGCCAATATCCTGGTGAAAGTGATTGACCGAGAAGGGGCCGGTCAAGGGCACCTCGCCGACGTTGACGACGGTATAGCTGTAGGTGATCTGATCGCCGACTTGGCGATAGATGAGCGGCTCTGCTTCCACCACCAGCACCAACTGCGCGGGGTCATCATAGGCGATATAGGTGTCAGCCGGTGCAGAAGTCAATCCACCATGCTGGGCAAAGGCGGTGCTAGGAAGCCAATCGCCAACATCACTCGCCTGGGTTATGTAATTAGCGGTACAGGTAATAGACGCGCCCGCGGCCAGCGGTGTGCTGCCACAGGGCGTAATCATACCCAACCGGCTATCGACGACAGTGAAGGGTTCGGTCAGCGCAACATCGCCGGTGTTCTGAATCGTGTAGGTATATTCAAAGCCTTCCCCTGACGTGCGGAAGGTGTTGGGCGTGACATCGATGCTCAGCGTGAAGCCAGGCGGGGTATTAAAGCGCCAGTCGGGGCCGCGCGTCGTTGCTTCGCCGTCAAAAGTTTCGACCATCCAGAAGTAGCCACTGCCATAGGCCAAGTCACTGGGCAACTCACAAACGGCGGTGGTCAGATCATTGCAGACGAGGGTATAGGTCGGTGCACCAAAGCGGGCCAAATAGAGATCATAGGTCAGTGTGTCACCGGCATCCGGGTCGCTGCCGCTCCAACTCAAGTACGTCGAAACGGGGACATTGACAGCCGTGTCGACGGGGTCTGGGGTCGTTGGCGCATTGGGGGGCAGATTGCCGGAGATCGTCGAAAAAGTCCAGAGCGGCCCACGGGTGCTCTGCCAGC
>Ga0105053_10012572_pt1 | contig 10172 bp, 12 predicted proteins | sample BON01_FD_78093 | JGI IMG/M metagenome (GOLD analysis project Ga0105053, IMG submission 78093) | Freshwater microbial communities from Lake Bonney liftoff mats and glacier meltwater in Antarctica - BON-01 | ecosystem: Environmental > Aquatic > Freshwater > Ice > Glacier meltwater | place: Lake...
GACGACTACGTGAACATGGTGCTGGAGGACGTGATTGAGTACGAGGTGACGCCGGAGGGGAAGGTTGCGCATAAGCTGGACCAGATTTTGTTGAATGGGAATAACATTGCCATCTTAGTGCCAGGGCGCTCGCCGGATGATGCATGATGATGAAAATGAGGATGGGGAGCAGCTTGGGATGCAAGGAGGAGGGAAGAAGACGCGAGAGGTACGCCTATGCGTGGGATGGTTGGGTATGGGAGGAGTGTTTGGGGGTTTGATTGGATGGATGGTGTGTGGCGCGTGTGGATGCAGTGATGGTACGTAATTCACCCATCTGACCGCGATTCACATTTTGTCTCTCCACTTTTATCTTTCTTACAGGACGTCATAGTAAAAAGGGAACATATGCGCCTCAAGCAGCAGCGAAAAGCAGCATAAGCAGGTTAAGGGCACGAGACGTGTCTAAATGTGTGTAGAAAAATGTGTACGATAAATTGTCTGTGCCTCGTTCGAGGGGCAGGGAGGAAGGGCGGGCCGAGCTTGAGAAAAGCGACGACGCTGCGGACGGAAATGGGAAAGGAACGAAGTGGCTGAACGATAAGAAAAGGCTGGCAAGGGTGTGCCGATGCCTATGGTGGGCGGAGGACAAATGGTTTTATGATGGTGGTGTGGGTCGGTATTTTTCGAAAGAACCGACACGCAAAGAAGAAAAACAAACAGATAACCATGAAAGCTTAATTAAGCAAGCGACGTCCTTGCTTTTGAATTTTCCCGTGCGCATTGTTTGCTTTGGTCTTGGCTAGGAATGGAGACGTGCCTGCAAGACAAAGCCAGTCAACCTCCTCCCTCGCACTCTTCTCAAAAATCAAACTCAAAATTCCAACTGCCAAAAAAAAACGCACGTTGAATTCTGGTCTAGTCTACTCACAGTCCCACCGACACATGCACACGCCCCGCGCAGGAACCACGACCACGACGCCCAGAAATAGGTTGAGGGAGTGCTTGGCTGCTTGTATTTGCTTGTGCGGAGAGACTGACGCTTTTTGCCCCTTACTTACAGGCAAAACCCGGAGGGAGAGATCAAACCGTGCGTCGTTGCGGGCGTCGACGGCGGGTGTTTGGGGAGACGGGACTTTGGCCTTGGTTGTGGCTTTAAAGGGACCTAGCAGACTACTACCATGAGGAAACACAGCTCTGTGGGTGCGGCACGGGCTGACATGTGGGTGATGATGCTGCTGGTCTCGGTGGGGTTGTGCTTTGTTGTTGCGAGCGCTGCAGAGACGCCACCCTCTCTCCGACAAGCAAAGCAAGAGCAGTCCAAGCAGCAAGCAGCCCCACCAGTACCAATACAGCGGCAGCAGCCCGAGCAGCAGCAGCAACAGGAGACTACAGTGGTGGTGAACGACGACGGCAGCATCGAACCCTTGGCCATCTCCGACGATACCTTGATTGACCCCTCCTCCCTCGCTTCCACCGAGAGCAGCAGCAGCCTTGACATCCCTCCCTCCCCCATCAGCAGCAGCAGCAGCAGCAGCAGCAGCGACAAAGCCTCCGCTTCCCACTTACCACCATTGACCGAAGAAGAGGTAGCCAGCATCTTTTCAATCGCCGCTGCGGAGGACGATGACAAGCAGATGCAGCAGCAGCAACAAGGAGACAAAGCCGCAACTCCCGGCACGCTGATCATGGAACGATTCGCCACCTCCTTTGAAAAGTACCGCAATCGTCTCTCGAGCGTCAGTAGATATTATCCCTGGGCGGGGGTGATTGAGTTCTTGGTCAGCATTGGCGCTGCTTGTCCGACGATTAATCTTATTTCGGAGGTCATTGCACTTAATCCTCCAAGTATCCACATTTTGACTAAGCAAAGACATCCTTTGAATCCTGATGGGACTCTACCTAGGCCTTGGGTTGATTTGAAGGGGTACGGAGGGGATTTTGTGGATGAGGGGGTGATTGCAAAGGAGAAGGATACGTATTACTTTTTGTATAAAATGTATGACAGTTTCTATAGTTTTGCGACGGACACAAAGGTTGATAGGACGGTTATCAATCCTTTGGCTCCGGGGTGGGGGCCACAGAAAGTGCATTGGCGGAATGCTAGTACCACGGGGGGACAATGGCGCGAGACGCCCTTTTCGCTCGTGACTCAGAAGGGGGGGCATGTGCTTGTGGTGTTGCGGGGAACGATGTTTCGGGATGAATGGCTGGCTAATTCTATATATCACTTTACGAAGCACGGGGAGACGGATGAGTATTTTGCGGGCCGGGTCCATACAGGAGCTTTTCGTTTATTTGTGGAAATGTTACCGTTTTTATTGGATGATATTAGGGGGAGAAATCCGAAGAGGGTGACTTTTGTTGGTCATAGCTTGGGAGGCGTGATTGCAACCTTTTTAGGGGCGTATCTAGGAAAGAGGGAGGGGGAGGGAGGGAGGGAGGGAGGGGTGCTGGTGGAGGTGTTAACAATTGGTGCATACGCGCCCGGGGATAAGACATTTTGGGAGGCGGCGAAGGGGGGGATGAATGTGAGAAATTTGAAGTTTTTGGGGAAAGGATGGACGGAGGGAGGGGAGGAGGGGGGGAAGAAGAGGAAGATGTATACGATGGGAGATGTGGCGGCGCAGGCTCCGGGGGTGGCGTTGCCGAATTGCTTCATTTTTGAGGCGTCGGCGGAGGAGGAGGAGGGGGCGGTGGCGGATGGACGGCCGAATGACTTCTATATGCCTCCTGCAACTGTCCCTATTTGGCCGGAGTCGATTAGGAATAGTCAAGCGTGGAGGGAGAAGAGTGATATGTTAGACCCGCAAAGGATGGCCCTTGTGATGGGGCATAAATGCTCGTATACCTGTTGGTTGTCTGAAGGGGTGGGGGATCCGGATAGTCGGTGTTATTTTGCGGAGCAGCAGCAGGAGGATGGGCGGTGGTCGGCGGGGCTGGTTGGGGGGTGGTGGGCGGGGGTGTGGGGGAGGATGAGGGGGGAGGGGGAAGTGAGGGAGGGAAGGAGGGTGTTGAGGGAGGGGGAGATTTGTCGGAGGACGGAGGTGGATGTGGATGCTGATTATAACCCGGCGAGGGGTCCGAGGATAAGAGGGAGTGTGGGGTCGCAGTAGAGGGAGGGGAGGGGGGAGGGAGGGAGGGAGGAAGGTATAGATGCATGGATTTGTTAGACTTTGTGAAATGAGGGGAGCATGAGCGTAAATGTTAAAACTAGAATATGAAATGAGGTAAAACCTCTTTAGTTTGGGCGTGCAATTGCTCATATTTCTTGGATGTCTTTCTTTCTTCCGTTCATTTTTACTTGATGCTGCTGCTGCTGCTGCTACGTCTTGTTGTCTGTGCTATTTTGCTTTCAAGCCTCTATTCCCTTTCTCTGAAATCATCACACGTACGCTTATTACGCGCATGGGTCAATCATTATTTGTCGCAGTCTTTAGTTTTTCTATGTCTCTTCGTCCTTTCCCCTCCCTCCCTCCCTCCCTCCCTCCCTCCCTTGTGGCGCCTTGCCGCAGCCATCAATGTCTATCTATCTCTACATACACCTTCCTCTCCCCCTCCCTCCCTCCCTTCCTACCTACACCACCTCCTTGATCCTCACCCCTCCCTCCCTCCCTCCCTCCTCCCCCACCTCTAACGTCGCCAGCCCCCACGGCGTCCGCAACCCTTCCAAAGTCGCCACCAAACCCCCCCTCCCTCCCTCCCTCCCTCCCTCCACCGCTGCCTCCAGCCCCTTGAACGGCAGCCCTTCTTCGTGCTTTGCCAGAAAGGGAGGCTGATACGCAAAGATCCCTCGTAGGATGACCTCCGAGAAACTACCACCATTATCAGCGGTGTAACGCGTGAACCCTCTTTTGGTTTTGAAGGCACTTCGACTCATGTCTGTTATCTCGTGTGCTTGACCGAAGGGGCCTTCGTTCGTACTTGCCGCCATTGACCGCAACACGCGAATCGCATCTTCCCAACCCCCCCCCGCATTGTACGCGAGGGCCTCCACGGCCAGAGCAGCCCAAGCGTCAAACGCGCCGGTAATCCCATGGTCAGGACGAAGGATGGACCGAGGACGAGGCACTTTCAAATTTAAACGATCATAAGGAGAGAGTGCCCGGGTCCAAGAAGGAGTCTGCAGCTCATCATGGAAAAATAAAGACATAGCCCCTGCCACTTCTGAAGGTAAAAACGGCGCTACTGACACTCCTGTTGCGCCTCCTTTAGGGGCAGTAGCAGCAGCAGCAGCAGCAGAAGCAGCACACGCCGCCTCCGCTACTGCCAGACCTCGCGAAACATAAATAAAATCAATAATATGCCGTACAGGCACAAGGGAATAGCTCTCTGGATACAAACATCCCCAGGTCCCCTCCCCTCCCGGGACATACAAATGCTCGACCATCTCCCTCGCAATTTTGGTTGACATCTCACGGAAAAAAGCAGCGCCTGTGTGGTTGCTCTCGGCGGCACGCAATGTGGATAACAAAGCCATCATTTCGGCATTAGCCGCTTGAAGGGCAGGAACGACGTGGACATAGCTCGGGATACACTCAAGAAAATTATTGGAATGGGGACCATAATCTGCTAGATAGAAATAACCATCGTCGTCGTCACTGCTGTTGCTGCTGCTGCTGTTGGCGCTGTTGGCGCTGCTGGCGCTTCTGCTACCGGCGGTGGGGGGAGGGTTTTCGTGCGTCTCATTGCCTTTGATTGTGCTAGTCACCGGCTTCTCCTCCTTCTCCTCTTCCTTCGTCTTCTTCTCGCCTTCCTCCGTCGTGGCAGGCGCTGCAACTTCCCTACCATCACTGCTGCTGCTGCTCGTGCTCGTACTGCTGCTCTTTCTGCTCCACGGCCACAACGAAAACAAATCCTCCGAAAACGTACTACTCCTGCTGCTGCTGCTCTTCCCCCCTTCCTCCACCTTCCTCGCTGCTGCTGTACCTGTCACAGCAGCCGTCGGCTTGGGCACCCTCCTCTTCCTCCAATCCAAGGCCACCTCCTCCAACCTCTCCCCCACCGTCGCCCCTCCCTCCCTCCCTCCCTCCCCTCTTCCCCCCCCCACCCTCAAGTTCAAAAACGCCGTATCATTCGTCACGCGGACATAGGTCGAAATGATCGTGAAAATCGAATAAGAATTAAACGCGTATTCATAGCCAATCGGCTGACCAGTCATCACATCCAGCCCAAAACTCCTTTCGAACTTCTGGCCCTCCAACGACAAAAAACTAAGAATATATCTCCTCATTGCTGCAGGGTCGAGCAAACAAGTCAACATAGCTCTCAATCCCGTGTCCCAAAAAAATTGCGCGCTCCCTCCTATATACACAGGTTGTAAAATTGTATCTCTCGGAGTAGAAGGCTTAAGGCACTCTACTTCTGCTGGTGCTAGGTCACCAGGACGGGTCCAACAGGTGTTCCCAAAACCAGTGATAAAAGAGGAGAGGCCAGGGGTTCCGCCAGAAAGGGCAGAGAGGGAGGTACGGCCCGTGGAGAGGAGGGAGAGAATGCCCATGTAGTACAGTCGATGTAAGGCTAGGTCGGTTGTGTGCAAAATGGGGAGGTGACCACTGAAAAGCCGCGGAGGCGAGGACGAGGGGGAGGAAGGGGGGGAGGGAGGGGTGAATGCTTCTTCCCACACTTTATCCCAGCCGGTCTTGGCGCCATCGAAGTAGCGGTCGAAATTGTTGGCGTAATTATCTAATTGACTGACCATTCTATCTAAGGCCTCTTTTTGGACAGAGGAGGCTGGGGGGCCCATGGCTGCTACTATTCTAATCGTTGCCTTCTCCCCAGGGGCAACAAAAACATCAACAATACCAACAGCAGCGGAGCGATTCCGTTTTTGGTAGTCCGGCACCCAGGCCCATTCGTTGGGTTGCTGATCGACGAAGACGAAGCCGGAGACGGCCTCGGAGAGGGTGTCGCTGTGGAGGACCATGGCACGTTGTCCTGATTCAGAGGGGTAGACGAGGGCGGTGTGGAAGTCGGCAGGGTTGGTGGGGAGATTATCGGTGAGGAGCCACCCCATTTCTGCGCGACGACGCGCCATGGCTTGGATGGAAAATTCGAGGGTGTGAATGATGTCTTCGTACCCGATGGCGTTTGGGTCCGACCGGGCCATTGGCGTGTTTTCGCAGGTGATTTTCCAGAGCAAGGCCGAATCGTTCCATGCCATTCTCAGCTCGGAGGTCACCGTCAATGTATGATCCCCCACAACGACAGGCTTGCTCCGCCGCCCGGCGGCGTAGGCGGACCAGCGGACCGTGGCGAGCTCCATGGCTTTGCCGTCCACTCGCAGGGTTACCATGCTTGGTGTCCCCACGTAGGGAGGGGCAATGAAGGCCGTCGTGTCCACCACTGCATTATTGGTCCCCACGCTCCCTAGCCAATTACTAAGGGCCGGCGTGTCGCGCAGCATGTTGGCTTCGGTCCAGTCGCCTGCAAGCTCCTCCAGCGTCGGGACTTGTGCGCGCGAGGGCAGAGGGAGACTCAAGAGGACAAAGCAGCCGAGCATGCTGGCAAAGGGCGAGGGCATGGCTGCTGGCCTGCTCGTGCTGCTGCTGCTGCTCCTGCTTGGCATTGCTGCTCCGTTTGCTGCTCCTGCTCCTCCTGTTGTTGCTGCTTGATGCTTGTCCGCTTTGGGCGACAATATGCTGCTGCCTGCTGGTGCTGCTGCCGTGTGTCTTGCTTCCCAGCCAGGCGTGCGCCGCGGGAAAGCACTTCCTGTGCAGTGAGGGGAAAAGGGGACGGCAGAATAAGTACCGAGCATGTGGGGGAGTCCTGGAGCATGTCAAGGACATCAATGTGGAAGACAGAAGACGTCAAGCTGGCACACGCACCAAATATTACTTCGTTCAGCGGGCGCGGGAGGTTACGAAATGCCTTGCGGCTTTGTCCACAAGCCCAACAATATCGCACGAGCTTGGCCTGAGAAAAGAAGAGCTGCTTTGAATGCCTTGCGGCTTTGTCCACAAGCCCAACAATATCGCACGAGCTTGGCCTGAGAAAAGAAGAGCTGCTTTCATTATTTATTCCGTACTTCGTCCATACGCGGCATGCTTCACGATTGGAAAAACAAAAAGCAACCAGAGAGATGGCCCATAGGGGGGAGGTTTTCAGCCTGGCTACCACAAACAACCAAAAATGGATGTAAACCAAGCAAGAATAACTCTCCTTTTTATGTTTTGTCTCAATCATGAACGGGGTCTATGAGTTTGATGAATATTTCTCCGCGCTCACCTTGTCTTAGACCCCTTCTCCCGCTCTGCACCCACACACCCACACACCCCTGTTCCCCTACTCGTTACACACAAGTCTTGTTATACATTAGCATTTTAGCCACATATTATCTAGACAACTATGCCACCCTCTCTACTTGCTCCTGCCCACCGATTGGTTCCTATCCATCTCCCTCTTTTCAATTTTCCGGCCCCTCACTTCCTCCCTCCCTCCATCCTGCCTCCCTCATACCCACTTAGGCAAGGGGGCGTATTCTATGTTTTGTCATAAGCCCAAGGACCAGAAGGGGGATAGATGGACAGCATCAAACGGCAAGCCTGCTTATGCGAATTAGTGTAAGAGCAAAATGAGAGAGTGCACAAGACGAGCACAAGAAAGTATGATCTCCAATCAGCGCCCGCTAGCACTCTCATTCCACCAGAACCAGATGGCCTCTCTCCTCTGGCCCGTCGGGGACTTCCTACCACCCATAAGTACATTAAATTCCCTGCACCCCGCTGGTGTGCGGGCGAATACTCTCCACCAGTCAAGGACAAAAAAGCTCAGGGCCAAGAAATCGCCCGCATATGGTGAGCATGACACGCGTTCTGACCAACAAGCGGCCACCACGGCCTGTCCATATCCTCTTGCACGTAATTCACCTCCTCCACAAGCAGATCACTCCTAGAGGAGGAGCAAGGGTGTCCGAGCCCGAGCCCGCGCAACAGATTTCCGCCCCTCCCTTTCCTTTTCGTTCCATGCATCGCGGCTTTTGTGCATGCACGCGTGCTTTTTTTAATGGACCTTTGTTCGTAGACGCCGAGTGGGTGAGCCACAAGCAAACACTTGATGTGTGATGTGCGTTCTGGCAGCCACACACAATTTTTGCTCGTTACACGACCTGGCCTCCGTCATAACACATACCAGCCACGCAAGAAAGGGGAGAGATCAACGATGATGGACTCTTACTAGGGAGGAGAATGGACAAGTAAAAGACAGCTGAGTACGAAGCATCATACGAGGAAAGAAACAGAAATGACAATTTTTATCGAGTCTCTGTGGTTTGCTTTTGTTGTGTTAGCTGACCGGAAATCATCATGTCTCCGCGCTCCTACTCTCTCTCCTTCTTTATCAGGTTCATTTCTTCCTCCGTTTTCCTTTTGTCCACACCGTTCTTCCTTCTCTTTCACCCAAACAATACGATTTCCCTACCTACATCTACTCAACTTGGCGTGGAAGAGGCTGGTTGGATAAATGTTTGCCTAACTGCCAGCAACCCTCACAAAAGAAGGACCAAGACAAGATAATGGAAAGCAAGCAGGAGTGAATCCACTTTGATCTGTATTCCTTTCGTGTTGCATGTCTTTGCCTTTGGTTTCTAGAGAGGAGCGCATCCACTTTCACCTTGTTTTATATCCCTTCTCGCTCCCCTCCCTCTCGACACACACACAGCACCCTCCATATTACAACCTATTTATATTCGCATTTATTCAAGCCACACATCGTCTTTCTGCACATATTTTACCGCACTCTTTTTCTGGCTCCCTGTTCGTTACTGGATCCCACTTTCCCACCTCTTTCTCTCCTTGCATTCCGTTCTCGCTTTGCTTCCTTTCCTCCCTCCCTCCCTCCCTCCCCTCACGCCCACCGCAAGCACGGCGGCAAGTACTTCAACCCCAAGAACTCCCACACCTCCTCCTCCGTATAATACACCCGATCCTCACTCTTCGGGTTCATCAGCCGCGTTGTCTTTCCATACACCGCTTGCTGTGATAAATGCAACCCTCCCTCCCTCCCTCCCTCCTCCCTCCCTCCCTCCCTCCCTCCCTCCCCTCACGCCCACCGCAAGCAAGGCGGCAGGAACGTCAAACCAACGAACTCCCACACCTCCTCCTCAGTATGAAACACCCCATCCTCACTCTTCGGGTTCATCAGCCGCTTCGTGTCTTTATACACAGCCTGCTGGGATAAATGCAACCCTCTCTCACTCGCGTAATCCCTCAAATCTTTCTCCATCTGCTTCGTGCCCGACCACCCCAACACACAAAACCCCCACTGGTCAGGAGGTGGGGAAATGACATCCAGACGACGATACATCCCCTTGTACTTGATCAGCATCAACATATTATCATGACTCGTAATCTTCTCATGCATCGGGTAAGGCGCAAACCCCTGCACTGCATTCCCTTCCTTCAGCATCAGGATCTCCCTTCCCATCTCCTCTACCATTACCTTCTTCATTTCCTCCCTTAAGCCTACCTGCCCCTCCGCCTGCGTACACGACACAAGCACATCAGCATCACCATTCAACTGCTTCCCCCTCCTATACCCACCACAGGTAATCAGCAGAAGCGTCTCAGGACCTAACCCCCTCCTTTCCAATGCCTTCAACGCAGCTTCTCGCACAATTCCCTCCACTCCAGCCACGTCCTCCCTCGTCATCTTAACCCCATACTCCTCCACATACAACAACCCAAGAATCTGCTCCTGCGTCGGCCGCTGACTCTTATAAAACCCACTCTGCATCACCCTCTCCAACTCCTCCTTCCCTCCTGCGGATTTCAATCCTCCCTCCTTCCCGTCCTCCTCCCAAAGCATGATTTCTGCCTGAATCTGCTTCACGCTTGTGTAGCCGGCGTCGAACCACTTACGGGCCGTGGCCTGCCCTACCTGGTGCACGCGGGTGAGGTCTAGAAGAGCGAGGTTGGTGGGGTCTGCTTGAAAATTCTCTGGAGGGAGGGAGGGAGGGAGGGAGGGAGGGGTGTGAGAATTATTCTACGGGCCGTGGCTTGGCTGCCCTACTTGGTGCACACGGGTGAGGTCAAGGAGGGCGAGGTTGGTGGGGTCTGCTTGAAAATTCTAGGGAGGGAGGGAGGGAGGGAGGGAGGGAGGGAGGGGTGTGAGAATCATTTGACGGGCGTGGCTTTACCTACTTGGTGCACACGGGTGAGGTCAAGGAGGGCGAGGTTGGTGGGGTCTGCTTGAAA
>Ga0105053_10012575_pt1 | contig 10170 bp, 9 predicted proteins | sample BON01_FD_78093 | JGI IMG/M metagenome (GOLD analysis project Ga0105053, IMG submission 78093) | Freshwater microbial communities from Lake Bonney liftoff mats and glacier meltwater in Antarctica - BON-01 | ecosystem: Environmental > Aquatic > Freshwater > Ice > Glacier meltwater | place: Lake...
TATTTATATATATATATATATATATATATATATATATATATATATATATATATATATATATATATATATATATACATATATATACATATATGTATACATATATATAAAAAAACACACACACACACGCACAGTGTACATTTACAAATATATACACATGCAAATATGTATATAAATATATCCATATATATGTATACAAGTGAAATAAGTATATATAACCGCACACACATCTCACAAGAACACATACACACACACACACACATATGCAACGCACACACTATTTACCTGTCACTCGTCCTCGCGTCACCGTGAGCTCGACAGTAGATGCTGGAAAATGCCATGGACCGACACATAGTAGCTGAGACGACGACTGAAACACTGCATCGTAGTCGACTTGTTCAGCTGTCACAAAAGACAGATGAGGCGCGATGGCTTTAAAATGGCAAATATACTCGTAGTCGCTTCGGAAATCCTGTCCAAGAATGTAAATCTGGGCTGTCGCAGCCACGGCTCGCATAGATTTCTGAGAGCAATCGTGTAGTTAGTAGGTTAAGGGACTCATCGAAAGGCATCAACAGCATCAGTGAGCCATTTTGACTTGTTGATGCACTGCTCAGTGCGAGACTAAACATAGTACATGCACAGATCCTGTCTACTGAGCACTGACTCGGGTCCAGGCGAAACATATTGAATGCAAAGAGCCTATCTATGCAGACCGGTTGAACATCTTGAATTTGATCTCCAAAAACGGAAGACAGCAAGCATACAAAGCAGAGGCTTGCTGTGCTATAGCTGAGTCTCTGTTCATTCATATGGCGACTGTTCAGGTACAAAGATTTGGCCAATATTAAATCGTGGAATATAAAAATAAAAAGTGAGATTTGTGCTTCCAACTGCCGACGTTCGTTTGATCTTCCAAGAAAGGAACAACCAAAAAAAAAATTGAACGCCCACCAACATTTTGATCTGTTTTACCACTATTTGGGGATCTGCTTGGGTTTGCCATAAACTAGGTAATGCCCCGGTCCTCCGGTCTGGGACAGGTTCTTGGGTCCTGAGTGGCTAATCGGGTGCTCGCCATCCGTCTAGTCCAGTGATTAGGTTGGATCTTCGAAACCCAAGAAAGAAAGAAAGAAAGAACGTCACCACTCCACCAGGGTTGCTTGGGTGGAGTAGTATTCAAAACCCAACATTGTAGATTCATCGACCGCCCATCACTGGAAAAAAACCTGTTTTTCCATTATTTCCCCCCCCTCCCCCCTTTAGGTTGCTTTAGAAACCTGAAAACAGTGGGAGACGCTTGCGGGACTAACACCATTCCGAATGAGTGATTTGGTCTTGACAAAACCCAGTTTTAGGTCCAATTATGGCGGGTGAACACAGCTTTCAACTCAGGCCAAAGGGCTCGAAGGCGCCGAAAACTAGCGATTTGAGGGGTCAGGTTAGATTCAAATTGATGACAAGTTTCCGAAGACCTTGTATTTCCAGGCAATGGTAAAAGTAAAACCCTGCCGGTACAAACGGTGTATTTAATCCATTTTACAGCTCCCAGGAGGAGCACCCAGTAGGAGCTCATATAAACGAAGAGGTTCATCGGAATTTGTCGACGGTCTCGTGAAATTCCAGGAATTTTTTTGACTCCGGTAGTAATATCACATTTGTTGAAATCTACAGGTGACTTTCAACGTTCCAGTTCAGCCCGTTCCCGAGAAAATGAGACTCGAAATGCTCATCGGAACGCAAATCAAAATCCCCGATGGTCAAAGTTCATGTCTCTTTTCAAATGAGTGCGCACGAGACCCGTTTGCAAGTTCAGAGTGCAGCACTGAAGGATGGGTCTGTGGCAATCCGCCCTTTGGCCCGTCCCATGCCCACTTTGCTGAGCGCGAACAGGGACCCACCCATACTTGCTTGGTACTTGCCCTCGGCGCACAGAGTGCAAGTTGGTCCTCCGTTGGCTCCCCCCAGCCAGTGTCACACTTGCAGTCTCCTATGTTGCAGGGTTACACCCTTAGTATTCCAACCTGCTAGAAACCCTTCTGTCCCAAACCTCTGACGACGTAAAATAGGACCAACCGCTTTTACGACAACACAACACAAAGGATTTATGTTTCCTCCCCCAACATGAACTGATATGACACAAACTTCATGCGAAACATCCCCCAATAAAATGTAGACTAATGAGTGAAAGGGACAAAGAACAAGACTCTATTAAAGAGCTGTAGCTCACACCTCACCAAAGGGAAATCAGGAGGAAGATTCTTCTGACGAACTAGTACTATATCGCAGAGGACAACAACCCTGCATGAATAAAACAAAAACAAAGGGTGAGATCATTAAACCATGACGTAATGATCTCGCTATGGATCATCCAATGATGATTCAACTCAACACTGGATCCTTGGACGCCCAGATCACTGATATGGTGGACTTGTGTCCCTACATTTTTGGGGAAGATTAAAATTAATTTCTTACTCCCTCACGCGAATCTTGATCTCTTCACTAAACTACTACTACATTGGACTTTTTCCTTTGAATTTTTTTTGGATGTTGGCATTTTTTTTGGAAGCGTGTCCTATCGGGCACCCTAAATACCACCGTGATCGGGCACCCTAAATACCACCGTGAAAGGAACATTTTGGCACGTCATTGTGAAAAAATGGTGTTGCGTGGAGCATGGGGTAGAGAGGGGGGCCAGACATGTGTCTCTCATGTGTTCCCATGTGTTTCTACGTGTTTCTATTTGTCTCTACACATCTGCAACATGATCTAGCTCTGAAACCACCTGTGTGTCGATTTGTGCGTGTCGAATGGGCAGAACACAACTATCAAAGCCTACTAGAATACGTGAAAGAGCTCTTGCTGATGAGGGCGCACAGGATATCGAAGAAATTGATGAGATATTCGACTGAGAGATAGCGCGCACGCGCCAACAAGAGCATGCTGATTGCAAGGGGAGGCACGAGAGCAAGAGCAAGAGCAAGAGCAAAGCGAGAGCAAAAAACACACGCACTCAAACTTTTGTCTGACATGCACTCGGTCTTTATCTGACACACACTCGCTGTTGTTGCAAGCACACAAGTCATGACATATAAATCCGTATTCCTATCGACTTGAAGCTTCATGTGAAAGACTTGATCCGGTAACACTTATCTGTATGCCTATCGACTTTGAGCTTCATTAGATGTCAATATGTCGATTGACTGGGAGCTTCGTCAGATATTTTTATTTTTGCGGAGACAACAAATTGACCCACGACTCATAGCATTCTCGCCCTGTAAATGAACAACAGGAAGCAGAGCCCACTCTACACCAATAACCGGAACTGCCAGACTCTAATTCCACCCGTCTAGCAACACCACTACGATACCTCAAATCTAAAAAGATTCGAGCAAATAGAGCTTCAAGCAAAGCTACTAAACTATTTCTTAGGAAGTAATAAAAGCAACATCAATCAATAAGGAAATCTGGCTGCTGTATAAACAGCGTAACTCGGCACCAAATTACTGGCCACGAAATTGCACCCCAGAACACCTACACTGGGGACCATGGGACTGTCTAACAGTCCTACAACCCCCCAATAGGAAGTGGAGTGTTGAAGTTAAAAACTTTGAGAACCAGGCGCGAGTAAGGGGGGTGAAAGAAGGAAGGACACAGTTATGAATTTTAGCAGAGGGTCGCCTTGGAAAGGTCCACGCTCTATAAAGAGACCGTGTAGGAAACTGACTACACTGCGAACATTGACACCGCAATCAATGCGCGGAAGAGGAGTCGCAAACTACATTAACCACCCGAGCCTCGAGTTTCGGGGAACCAAGTTCACGAGAGGTACGCCAAAGCCATTCCGGTAATGATACCAGGCATTTTGTGCGAGTGACCGAATGCAAATGTGCTTGAGGACCATCCTCGGGAAATTCTGGGCGGATAATTTTTTTTTGACTTAGCCTGGAATCCAATAAAACATATCAGACATAATAAGAGTTGAGGTCTTCGAACTCGAACGCAAGAGAGAAGAAAAAATGAGTCTAATTCTTTCATTCGTTCCAGCACTCGTCGCGTGGGTTAGACGTGGTTGTACCAGAGATTGAATCACAGGTCTCTTAATTTGGAAGGAACCCTGAATTCCGTCTAGGCAACTGTGCTATCCAGGCACAGTTGTGCCTAGTCAAAAATTAATTTGGGTACCTAAATGTCAAATAATCCAACGACTCAGATGCAAATCTGCCTCTACAAACGTGTCCCGTCATATTTTGCGATGTTCTCCACATGATGTCTACCCCACGCGACGAGTGTCCAGGGTTCTAGAGGACTCCAAAAGCCAAAGAGAGCAAATACTTTGTATATCTTTCAAAGCTGTTTTGCGAACCCCCCCCGTTTGCCTACCCTTTATCAGGCAGTGATGGCTCATCAGCCATCTTCCTGACGTGAGGCACGGGAGGCACGATCGGCCGTCTTCCTGACGTGCTCCCTGTCGCGCAGCCTCTTCTCATTACGGACGAAAGAGCTGGGCCATGCGAAGCAAGGCTAGACTGTCGAATACACTTGCTGCTGACGCTCAAGGAGGTGGGTGGGGACCTACTCATCAGGAGAACCATCCCCATGTTTCAAAAATTCGACTCCAAGTCAAATTTGGTAAAGTGATGATGGCCAAAGGGTCTTTACATACATACGCATGTAGAGTTTGGGCATGGATCTACGAACCAGCCTCACAGATCTACGATAACGACAAGGCTGGTTCGTAGATTTGGTCAGTATCGTTTGCAAGACTCGACACCAGGTGTCACCTGGGCCCACCAAGGGGACACTACTTAATGGGAAAGTATGTGCCATAATGTTTGGCAGTTCCGAAGGAAGGGTATATCAAGTAGTTTAGTTTGATGCTCGAAACCCTATAAAATTGCTCTTCAGTGGATGTCACGTGAGCTCACATATATAGGAGGCAACATTTTGCCCCTACCTACAGGCAGTGAAACAGCCGCGGCCGAAACTCTGCCAAACTAAGAATCAAAACAAACAACAATGGGCTTATTGAAATCATCGAAATGAGACCACTGCGGTCTATTGTAAGAGGATCCTAAAGGATTTCCGGTGATTTATCCGTCACCTTAGCTCGGTGGTGAAGAGCGTGGCACTTAAGAAATCTGGTTATCCGCAGGTCCCCGGTTCGATTCCGGCCGAAAACACGTCAACTCAGATTCACATGGATTTGAGCAAATAGACCCTCAAGCAAGGGGTTTACACTACTGTTTCCAGTAATAAAAGCAATTTGGATTAAATTAATATGTTCTCGATTTTTATGCTTGTGAACCGTGTACGTATAGATGTGAATACATTTGTCTATGTTTGTGTCTATGATAGTATGTTCAGGCCAGTGTAATTGTGTATGAGATACACTTGTATTTCATACACGAATCTTATATCTACTTCTGTGCGTATACGTAATATACTCGATTTCTTTTTTCGAGGCCCAGAGACTTCATCCCATCACCCAAACTTGACCCCCTTATCCCCCTCTGCTCCAAACAGTGGTGTATGTGTGTGTGTGTGTGTTTGCGCGCGTGTCTGTGACATGCACAAATTTGAGCCACCATGATGCGTAAACTAACATATTTTGCATCACGGACACGGAACCGCGTGCAAGCATTGTAGTATACGTGCGTGTCCTTGCATCTTTCCTATTTGCTAATCATTGGCCGTCTGGCGCATCCTTACAAGTGCTGTCGTGAGCACTGTTTCGCTTCCATCACCTCAATACTACAATTAAGTTATCAGACTCGTGTTTGAAAACAGGCGTCATTCGCATTGATAATCTGTTGAAAACAAACGCACAAATGCACAAATTGTCAATAGAGAAGAAACCTTCACAGCAGCATCTATGGCGCCTGATACAGACAGTTACTACATAGATTCATATTTACCGGATTGAACATACACACATGCGCGCATCTTGACACACACACCCACGCCCACGCCCACGCCCACGCACGTACCCTCTTCTGTGTAAACAAAATCCCCTGCCTCTTCTCGCAACTGCACTTCCTCCTCCTTGGACAAGGAGGCGGAGGCCGAGGACGAGGCCTCCTCAAATTGAAGCAGGCTGTCTGTGTCACTGCATGTTTCGTCAATACCGTCGCCACTTCCGGTACAACCATCAAGGGGGGGGGTGGTGGTGGGGGAGGTCGTGGTTGGGGAGGGGGATGGGGCCAGGTCTGGGACTGAAGCTGGCGCTGGGACTGAAATTTTGAACAGCTTGCCTGTGTGTGCGTGCGCATTTTGGCCCACGCATGTTTGGGGACAGGCGTGTTGACCCAATCATGTCAGCATCAGGAATTCTTCAATCGTGTATGTGTATGCGTATTCATACATGCATTTATATGTAAACATGTTTAAATGGCGTGGCCACACAAGAGTGTGTGACTGGTCTAAAAACAAATCTGTTTTAAATTTAGAAAAAGCACACACACAAAAAGAAGGGAAAAAGGACACATTCAGTCCAATCCGAATGACCACAATTTTAAATATGTGGGCAACGGTCTGGGGCAGTCTCTTGGGTTCTAAGTGATTAAGATGGATTTCGAGAACTAAAGAACGAAAGAAAGTATGACGTCTCGGGATGCACACAGCGGAGCGGTGGCTTCAACAAGGGCCCACCAATTGAGAAAAAGAAGGAAATAAAAGCAAGACCAAAAAGCTGCCTTCCATAACAATTGAGACACGTAAGAGACGAAACAGGAGCTCAACATCCTGAGACGTAGACAGACATATAGGAGGGAGCAAGACGAAGAAGGAGCTGACCTCCATGAGAGACGTAGACTGATGGGCCTTTCGCCGTGAAAAGAGGATTGGCCAAATTGAGGTCCATTCCTGAATTGTCGCCCACGGGGTACATTCCCTTGATACAATTCCTACGCCTATCCGTGATTCAACACGTGTATGTATCAACATGCGAACACTGTCTGGGTTTCATTGCTTCCTACACCTGTCTAGGCTAGGGCAGTTAGTTGCTTCAGTTTTGTTCTGTTGAAATTATGTTTTTGCCCGTTTTTTTTTAAATTTAGGAGCGTGACGTTTTCTGAATTTCTGGTATTGACTTGTTTTTGTTTTTCCTCGAAAATTTTTCTAGTCCGTTTTTGCAGTTTTGGCTGGAAATCAAGTTTCATCCAACTCACACCTTCCACCCCACAACACTTTATCCACACCTCCCACCCAACCACACTCCACTGCCTTTTACTCGCACTATACCACCTGTCACTCAAGACCTGGATCCATGCATGGGATAAATAACACATTTTATGCACATTCTTATGTCGGCCCCTCACAATCCTCTCAGAGCATTATCCATACCAGCATAATCACTGTGTGGGCACTGTCGTGTGTTAGTCCCCAACCTTGGCGCTTTACCAATAATAACTTCGGTCTCCCTCACGCACATTCCTTGTCTGTGTGCCTGTTTCTATGAGTCTGTGTCGCGTGTATATGTTTTCTTCTATGCTTGTCTGTCTTATCAGTATCTTGCGCGCTGCGTGTTTGATTTTCTGTTCCATCTTCATGACTACCCTTTTCAATTTCCTAATATACATATACATCCCTATTTATGTACACATAATCTTGCTTCTAAAATTCTCTATTTGTTTTGCGTTCTGTTCCATACAGTATTGATCTAAATCGATTATAATTTCTATATGTACCCATGTCACGGTGTCTATTGATGTGTACATAGTCTTGATCATATACTTCGTACTAAAAATCAATAAACTTAATAATGAAATATAAATAAATTACAAATGAAAAAATAAAAATTAAGCAATGAATAAACATAAAAAATAAAATTAAAATAATAATCATAATCCATACACACAAAATAAACAATAAAATATTAAATTGATGAGGTAAAATGGAAAAAAATCCTGTTTCGGATGGTTGCCAGTCATACATAATGCGTGTTTCTACATGTGAGTTTGGTACTATTTCTCTTTTGTTTGTACATCTTGCGTATGCGTATGACTTCAAATCCAAGGTTTATTGCGGGAGAGCCGTTCGATTCGGTCGGGCGCTTCCGTTCTACCCTAATACTTCGCACCACTTGTATGCGTTCCTGCTGTAATTGGAGTTCTAACTGTGGCAGTATAACAAACCAAAAATCAAACATCATGTTCATCGCGTGAGTCACATTGCCGCAGGCGTACTTGATCCAGCCTGAGACCACGAGCCTCAAAAGCAGTGGATGCTGCAGGCAGCCCTTCTGCCGCCAGCGAGGGGCAGGCGAATCCTTTCCAGGCCCGGAAATCTTCAACTTGGACACTTTGGAACACTTTGAGCCTCGACAGTCGACTCTCAACTTGGCAACCCTTATCGAAAAAACAGCCTCGACTCCCGACCCTTAACTTAGAGTAATGGTCTAGAGCGAAGTAGTACAGGTAAGACAAAGGTAGCTGTTGTGCTCTGCTGCAATGACAAGGGAAACAAACTGGCCCTTAAGCAAGTGTGAGCTGACGCCACACTGCAGACCTCTATTAGATAAACCCGAAACGATCTCAATCACAATCAATAATCCCATGCTTCAGGCTCTTGTGCAACGCTTCGCACAGGGCCCTCCAACACTTGATCTTGACGTCTAGTATGCCTCCCTTGATAGACGTCCCATTTCTGACTTGTCACATTTTCGTCACAAAACGTCACATTCCAGGTTCGGCGTGACGCTGCTAGGTTTCGAAAAAGTATTTTTTAGTACTTTGAAAAATGTGACGATTTTCCTGGAAGCTGGTACAAATGTGACGATTTCGTCACATCGTCACATCATGTTTCTGGGTTCGGCTTGGAACAAACCTGGGTTGGAAAACCTGGCCAGGTCCTGGGTTCTGGATTCCAGGTTTTCCAATTTCAGACTGCCAGCATGGATTGACTCGAGTGCAAACGACACGGGAAGTGTTCGTTAAAGTAGAAAATGCTACAAAGGTAACCTAGGAACATAGACTACCAAATAAATTAGGCTATCAGTGTCTTTCATGTTACAAAGGTAAACTAGGCACATAAACCACCACATAAACTAGGCTATCAGCCTCTTTCATGCTGCGAGTAACAACTCGAACAATGAGTAGCACTGTCTAGCAATGAGTAGCACTCATTTAATCGTGACTGACATGTGGAGCACTCATTTAATCGTGACGTGATTTATTTCTCGACCAAACTTCGTGAGAATTTTCATTTTGCCTCCATTTTTCCCGTCATTTATGTCGACTTGGGGCGGCTGCAAGTCGAGCATAAACTGACTTGCGACGCAACTGAAAAGGGTGCAACGAGAGAATCACAACTGGTGCTAGGCTGCCGGTTCCCCGGGCTGACGGCAGCACGGCTGTTGCTGCAGAAAAAAGGCGATTGCTGCCGATAATGTTGTTGCGGAACAGCGTTCTAGTGAAGATGTTGGCATGACTTGAGGCTGGTGTTGCTACATGCTGGTGCCCGGCAGCCAGCCCCCCCCTTGCACTCCTGTGCCGTTCTGTGGCATTTCTTGCACACATGCAATTTCAGCCCCTTCTTCTGTCGCGGCTGCTGTCCTGCCAGTCCTGATTGCTGTGGATCATAGCAACGGTGGACAACTATAGCGTAACCATTCTCCCATTTGACTGACGCACCCCTTTGGCATATAGCAGAGATGCAGATATGTGTATGATGCCCACCCAGTGCATTGGCTGCGTGATTTTTTCCCTTCACCGTGCTGCCCAAATTGCCCAGATCATGGTACCCTTGGATGCACCACTCGCCCTTGTCGTTGAGTATGTAGCCACCGCTCTCGATTTTCGCGTCTTTGCTCGAATTGCCCATATCATGGTACCCTTGGATGATCCACTTGCCCTGGTCGTTGAGCTTGTAGCCACCGCTCTCGATGAGCGCGTCTTTGCTCGAAGTGCTCAGATCATGGTACTCTTGGATGCACCACTTGCCCTAGTCGTTGACCATGTAGCCACCGCTCTCGATGAGCGCGTCTTTGCTCGAATTGCCCAGATCATGGTACCCTTGGATGCACCGCACGCCGTGCTCGTTGACCATGTAGCCCCCGCTCTCGATGAGCACGTCTTTGCTCGAATTGCCCAGGTCGTTGTACCCTTTGATGCACCGCACGCCGTGCTCGTTGACCATATAGCCCCCGCTCTCGATGAGCGCGTCTTTGCGCAA
>Ga0105053_10012584_pt1 | contig 10165 bp, 3 predicted proteins | sample BON01_FD_78093 | JGI IMG/M metagenome (GOLD analysis project Ga0105053, IMG submission 78093) | Freshwater microbial communities from Lake Bonney liftoff mats and glacier meltwater in Antarctica - BON-01 | ecosystem: Environmental > Aquatic > Freshwater > Ice > Glacier meltwater | place: Lake...
CATCCCATATTTGTCGAGTTTGTGCCAGCTGTCCGCCACTAACAACCATCTGTCCTGGATCTCTGACGACATCGGAAAGCTCCAACGTCTTAACAAGATACGACTCAACGGCAATCCTGAGCTTACACACCTTCCTTTCACCATTGGTAGGATGAATAATCTTGCACATCTCGAGTTTGATGCCGAGACTATCGTGTGTCCAGACCGCCAGTTTCAGACAGATCACAAGACCGTTACAGCTTACTTGCAGACTCTAAGCGATAGCATGCGATCTCATAGTCTGGATCTCAGCAACCGCGATCTCACAGTGTTTCCCATGGACGTGCTGCTTCTAACGGGATTGACCTTTTTGACTATTGCTCGTAACCAAATAAAATTGCTGCCCGACGAGATGTGTCACCACTTATCCAATCTTGTGATGTTGGATCTGGAAGGAAACAAAGTCGAAGCTCTGCCTGTCTCTATTGGGTTTGCTCGCAACCTGACATGCATCATGGCGCTTGGCAATGGCATCGCACGTATTCCCAAAAGCCTTGGTCTGGTACATGATCACGGCATGCTCTTGGAATTGGACCCAGATAAAGTGACAACGCCCCCTGCCGAAGTATTTTCTCGCGGCACAAGTCAGGCGTTGAACTACTTGCGTCTACTGCAGGATTCCTTGCCCACGCGCACGCTGTCGTTGAGTAAGTGGCGCCTTTCGACGCTGCCAATCGAGGTGACGGACCTTGAAACACTGACCGAACTTTCAATCAGCTTCAACAAGATGTCAGTGCTACCGCCTGAGGTGGCCAGGTTATCGGCTCTAACGCGGCTCAAAGCATCGAATAACAATCTGGTCGCACTGCCGCCTGAGCTTGCTGTGCTGACTCGCCTTACCGACCTCGATGTCACCAGTAATCCGCTCGATTCTGGCTTTCCGTCGCAGGTCATCGTTAACCGAGGTATTGAAACCCTGCAGGCTCTTTTTCGAGAAATTTTGAACGCCAAAAAGACGGGAATTCTTGAAATTGGGCACCTGTCACTGGAATCCCTGCGCCTAGAAGCAAGTACGCTATCGGGCATAAGGCGTTTGTCGCTGGATCGTGTATCGCCCGTGCATCTCAATGATTTCGACTTCTCTGCAAATGAAAATCAATTGACGTCGCTCAAAGAAATCAGCATCTGCGATGCTGGGCTTGACTTCTTGCCACGCTTTGTGCCAGGATGCACGATGATCCAATCACTCAACCTGTCCAACAATCGTTTCAACGAGCTGCCCGAAGAGATTTGCATCTTTCTTACTTCGCTCACTCATTTACGTCTCAACCAGAATAACATCGCAGAAATTCCCGATAGCATTTCGCTGCTGACCGACCTGACAGTGTTGGCGTTTACTCGCAATCAACTGACCAACATCAACGAAGTCATTGCAGAGTGCTGTACGCGGCTGTCGGAGCTACATGTTGCCTTCAATAATATCTCGTCGCTGCCGGCTAACCTCTCACGTTGCAACGAGTCAATGCAAACCCTCGATCTCGAAAACAACCGATTTACCAAACTACCTGCCGTCGCTATCAAGCTCACGCAGCTGAGAAGTCTGAAATTAGCTGGCAACGCCGTCGAGGAGTTGCCTCTGGAATTGGGTAAACTCATGTACCTTGAGGAAATTACAGTTCCGACGAGTGACCTTGGCAATGTGCCGCGCGACGTCGTGCAGGCAGGTGGCAAAGCCATCATCCGGTACGTATGCGGTATTGCCGATTGCGCAGCGTCAGGCCTCCTCGATCTGTCCAGCATGAACTTGCATGTACTGCCACCTTCTATCCGCGACCTGACAAGCTCGCTTACCTACCTCAAGCTCGATCAGAATCCGCTCAAACGTCTGCCTAACTGGCTTGGCGAAATGCAGCAGCTCAATCGGGTGTCTCTCCGAGAGACGCCCATGGTACGTCTCCCTGCTACGCTCGGAGCTGTGGCCACTTTAGAAGAAGTGGTCCTTGACGTTGATAGCACTACACTTTTATCACCTCCAGTTGAGGTGGTGGCAGCAGGTCGGGAAGCGATTCTCTCGTACTTGCGCCGATCCTACTCGGCCGTGATTCACCGACAGTTGGATCTCTCGGGATTTGGGCTGAAACTATTTCCATTGCTGGCGCTTAGCACACCGACTACGCTCACGTCTCTCTCGCTGAATGATAACAATCTCGACAAGGTGCCCGATGAGTTGGCTACGATTACGGGTCTCGTCATGTTGTCGCTATCTAACAACCACATCTCATCACTCCCAGCCCAGATGTTTTTGGCAATGCCCATGCTCAAATCTATCAACGTAGGCAGAAATCCTCTTGAAAGGCTGCCTCTCACTCTAGGCGGGCTCTCAAAACTCGAGTACCTCGAGTTTGACGCCTCAGACATTCTCGTTTCACCTCCCCGTGACATCACCGTAAAAAGTGTTGTGGCAGTCGTGACGTACCTCAAGCGTGCATGGAACGGACGCAAGAGCGGTAAGCTCGACCTCAGTGGACTCGATCTCACTGACATTCCACTCGAAATTACTTCCTGGGCTCCTTTCATCCCGCCCCCCGAGGTAAAAGAGGTAGCAGACGAAGAGGGTGCAGATGAGGTATTGGCTGTGGAAAAGAAAGTTGGAGGGCTGAGAGTGCCTGGCGACGTGTCTGCTATTGCGGCTGGAGCGTTAGGTGGAGAGGACGAGAATGGAAATGTTTTTGCTGAGCAAGAGGAGGAGGAGGCGGGGCGGGAGGCAGCATATGCTGTTAACGATGAGGCAGGGCGGGAGGAGCAGAAAGAGGAGCAGGCGAAAGCTATGATGGCAGCGCCGGACATGCTGGCGGGAGATCATGCCGAAGTTGATGCTGAACGTTACCATAACCAAGATGATGATGATCGATCGTTCGAGCATGAGGAGGTATGTGTATGTATCTGTTAGTATTTATTTATTAGCACTTCTTGCGTCCTAGATGTGCGTTCATAAAGTTGGATGAGTACACACGCGCGTGCGTGGTGGAACTTTTTTTGAATCCTTAGATGCAGAAACTGATGGTTGTCTTATGGCAGGACATTCCGGCATCGCAGGTCATGCGATATAAAATTCGTGGGGGCGAGGTCGAGGAAGCGGAGGATGAGGAATTGCAGCAAGAAGTGGGTAGCATTGCCTCCTCTGATGAGGAATTCGGAGTAATGCTCGACGACGAAGATGAGGATGAGGGTGTATTCCTGCCGTCAGAGGATTCGATTACCAGTTACAAAACAATTGTTTCGTTGGATCTACGGCAAAATTCGATTGCGAATCTCCGCGATGAGCTCGGGAAAATGCAGAGTTTGTGTAGTGTGCACATTTGCCACAACGATATTAAAGTGTTGCCAGAAGCACTTGCAATGTTGGGCAACCTCAAAATTCTTGTTGCCACACACAATCAGATCAAGGTGCTGCCAGAAGATTTCGGCAAATTAAAAAAATCTCTAAAAATCCTTGACTTGCAGCACAACGAGCTTGACAAGTTTCCCGTGGCGCTCGAACACTTGTTCCAGCTTGAAGAGCTCAATTTCAACAACAACAAAATCGACAAAATTGAAATCGAAAACCAAGGTGCTCTGCCGATGCTCAAGTTCTTGTACATCAACAGCAACGTTCTCACAAAGTTTGACGTGACTGGTAAGGCGTGTTTTGCCAGTTTACGCGTCATAACTGCCGTTAGCAACGATATCACAGATTGGCCCGACTTCACAGATTCCCGGCGCCTGCGGGAAATTCAACTCGCTGACAACTGTGTGCGCAAGATTGGGCCATCGATCGCCAAACTCCGCCTCCTGAAAATGCTCGACATGTCCAACAACCAACTGAATGATCTTCCGGCCGAATTAAGCGAGGCCATTCGGCTTCGCGAGTTAATTCTGTACGGAAATCCGCTCGAGAAAGCGCCACTGTGTGCGCAAGATGCCGACACGACGGCGCTCTTCAAGTTCCTTGCTGCGCTCAATTCTGCCGTTGGTTCCGGCAGGGCTAAGCTTTCAGGACACAATCTTGGAGCCGTTCCTCTGCAGCTGCTTCAAGTCACCACCTTGCGGGAGGTGGATTTGTCCTTCAACGGCCTGACGCTGATTCCGCGCCAGATTAGCCATCTCACGCAGCTCAAAGTGTTGAATGTCAAGGACAACCTTCTGAACAACGTGCCGATCGAACTGAGCCTCTGTCTCGAGCTTCACACTCTGAATATTGACCGGAACAAATTGGTGGACATTGTGCCCAACATCTGTGTGATTTCGCAGCTCGAAGTGCTCACTGCCACAGAAAATGACGTCGTCACCCTCGCCTGTGACATGGCCAACATGGTCTCTCTCGTGATGCTGGATCTGCGTGACAACCCGAACTTGTCGAAAGTCGCAGGGCAACTTTTGCATGAAAATATCTCGCGCCTCATGATCTATCTCCGCACAATTCAGTCTGGACTTATCTATGATAATATCAACCTTTCCCGTCGGGGCCTCTGCGAATTTCCCCTGGAAATCCACCACGGGAATGGCACACTTGGCTCGCTTTGTCTTGCCTACAACGAGATTTCCGTTTTGCCCGGCAGCATCGAGGAATTGAGCCGGCTCACCCACCTCAACATCAGCCACAACCTATTCCAGCAGCTGCCGGACTCGCTTGGGCTCATGACGCAGCTCACGGTGCTGATCCTCAACGACAATCAGATCCTCACACTGCCGCCAACCTTTGTCAACTTGTCGGGGCTGAGAGAACTAGCCTTAGAACGCAATCCTCTCGAAACATTCCCCTTCGAGTTTGTCGAAAATTGGACGGGCCTCACCCGTTTGACGATTGACACAGAGCAGCCGATCGTAATGCCGTTGGGTGCAGTGCACACGACGACTGAACTCATGCCTCTCGAAGTGATCTCGCAGGGCATGAGCAAATGTGTAGCCTATCGGCAGCGGCTTCTCTCGTCGCGCGCATCGGGCTCGCTCGACTTGTCTGTGATGCAGCTGTCATTTTTACCCGACTCGGTGCTGCGGATGCCGCTGCTAACCATGCTCAATCTCACCGGTAACTCCCTGCTCATGATTCCTGAGGGCATTACATCGCTGATCTCCATCACCGATCTTGGACTCAACGACAATCGCCTGAGCACGCTGCCGCCGCCCATGGCGGCGCTCACGAAACTCAAAGTGCTCTCCGCGATGGACAACCGACTAGTGTATCTAGCGCCCGACATTGGACGTCTTTCGACGCTCGTAGATCTCAATTTGACTAACAATCAAGAGCTCATGTGCCCTCCGCCTGAAGTGTTCAAGCAAGGTGTGCCCAGCATCCTGTCCTTCCTCAACAAAATCGCGTATGGCAAATCCCACGGCAGTATCGAATTATCAGGGCTCAGCCTTGAGAATCTCCTGCTGCCGTGGGACGACTTGCAATCCAAATTGCAGGTTCTCGTGCTATCACGCAATCAACTGGCAACCATACCCACAGAAGTTGACCAGTGCACCACCCTCACAGCGCTGTGGGTAGACTCGAATCTCCTCACAACTCTGCCCCCGAGTTTCGGGAAACTGTGCGGTCTGAAAAGTCTGGCGCTCGACATGAATCAGCTGGGCGCACTCCCGGCGTGCGTCTGTGACCTCACTGCACTTGAACGCCTCACTCTTGACAACAACGTGCTTCGGTTCCTGCATCCCCGTATGTCCGAGCTCCAGTCGCTCACTCTTCTCTCGGCAGCTAACAACCGCCTTACAATGCTGCCCGCCAGTCTGGCCACCATTTCTTGCTTGCGGAGCTTGACGCTTGCCGGCAATCCGCTTGCACCATTGCCTCCGGCGCTGCGAGACCGGCATGATATCGATATGGATGTGCAAAAGGTATGAGACACCAACCTTTAGAGAGAACCGAAATTCGGGGCGTTTTCGCCTCTTCGCGAAATCAATCAACGTAGCCTGTGCCCAGAGCGACCTGCAACGCATAGAGTATGTTATGTATGGATTGGAGCGGGAAGAAGAGGAGGTAGAGAAAGACCAGCAAGAGAAGGAGATTCGGTTCTTTCATATTATTTAGTTTCGCATGAATGTGAGCATAATAAAGAAATGTTGATTAAATTTTCTGCAAATTGGGCTTTATTTTCTGTCACTGGTCTCACTCTCTCTCGCTCGCTCGCTCTTTCTGTCTGCGTCTCTCACTCTCTCTGTAGCGGTTCCATTGAACAGTGATGGACATAGACACGTCAAGAGAAATGTGGCAAGCCAGAGAGACACAAAAGTAAACGTGACACCTTAATCCCAAAATTCCACAAACCTTACCTCGTCACCGCGCAAACCCTCTTAGTTGAATGATTGCGTGAGCGAGAGAAAAATGCTCTTTCCAAAGGTTCGGTTTAACAAAAGGGCCTTAACAAAGCTCACTCATTTGTGACAAGGTCAGGCTAGCGGCGCAGATCTTGTCCATGACGCTGTATCGCTCCTAGCGAGATACCCTGTCTGAGGCTGCGGTCTCATCAAGAACAGTGGTCACGTTCGTGACATGGTTGATTTCTAGAACAGAATTTTCTAGTTCGGAACTTGTTCTAGAAATCAACCATGTCACGAACGTGACCACAGAACTTGATGAGACCGCAGCCTCAGATAGGGTATCTCGCTCTCCTCTCTCCGTGTACGTGTCTGCATCTGCGGCTGCGTCAGCATCTGCGTCTGCATGCGTGTGTCTGTTTCGCGGTCTCTTTCAATGCATACATGTACACAATCAGAAACTTAATCTTGCGTTGTATTCGTCAAGGAAGTTTCAACCGCCTGGGTCAGGCGTCTAGACAGTAGCTCACGAGCTAATGTTGACACACTAGCTCTCGAGCTAGGCGCAACCAATATCTCGCGCTCTCTCTCAATGCATACAGGTGCAAGAATGGAAACTTAATCTTGCATAATAATCAGTAAGAAAGGTCCAAATGCCTGAGGCTGGGACAGGCGGCTAAATACTAGCTCGCGAGCTGCACATGAGAGCAATACCCTAGCTCGCGAGCTGCACATGGCAGCAACACACTAGATCGCGAGCTCGTGTCTAGACACTCCGAGGCTCACAAGTGTCGATAGCGAGCTACACGCAAGCTAGTAACGCGACCTGGTGTTCACACTAGCTAGCGAGCTAGAATCTACTTTCAAATCCTTAAGTGGATTACAGACCCGATGAAGAGGGATAAAATAAACGATTCATTTGGGGCGCGCACCGCGCAATATCATGTTTCCTTCGTGCCCATACGAATTTCTGTTTTTTTTCATCCGTCCATCCGGTGACCACCGCATCAGACAGCCCGACAGCTTGGCGCGGCACTTGCCATTTGCACTCAACAGATTGTGTCGCTGCTCCGGGTCACCGGCACGAAATCACCCCGCTGATGTGATCTCGGCAACAATATGCAACAAAATGCCACCATATGCCGACAATGTCGACAGTATGTCCATAGCAAGAGCTATTTGCTGCCGACAATGTCTATCCGCACGAAACGCTCCTTGGAATCCAGCGGGTGTCAAACCCATCCACTGGAAACCAACGGATATCCACCCCGGCTCACTCAATAGTGGTACAAATCGGAAAGTATGTTAGTCCTCACTTAATGGTGTACACAAGGGTGTACATGGGGTCGACATCCTACCACCACGAAGCTTCTTGGGCTGAGGAATGTCGAAAATATGTCTATATCAATAACTAAGTCTCTGCATGTGCTGCTACATGCAGACAATGTCGACAATATGTCTCCAGCGAGAGCTAGTCGCTGCATTGGTTCACGAATCCGGATATGAGACTCGTTGGCGGAAAGAGCACTCTCTTATACGGCTCTTTTGCGGAAAGAACACTTTATTATACGACATTGTCGGCATATAGCAACAATTTGTCTATAGCAAGAGCGAGTCACTGCGTTGGGTCACGCATCCGGATAGAAACTCTTTTGCAGAAAGGGCACGTTCTTATACGGCTTTTTTGCAAACCGACAACAATGTGTATAGGCTATAGCGAGCTAGTCGCTGCTCTGGGTTACAAACCCGTCGCTGCTCTGTGTCACAAACCCGTCGCTGCTCTGGGTTACGAACCCAACACTCTGATGAACACTTTGCAAATCGAAATGGTACTTCCCCCCCCCCTTCATGGCCACTTGCGGCGAGATTAGACTTCGCGTCCTTAAAAATTGGAAGCCAACCCCCCCACACACAATCCCTCTGCCAGTGCCCCCCTTCCCCCCTCCAGGAGTTGAAGGATAGAGAGACGGAGGGACAGAGAGACTTCTTATGATGTCTTGTGCTTCATCGATACGACTGCACAGGCAGACACACACAGAGACACAGACGCATACACGGTTATGGGTTTGTCATGAGTCTATGGAATATGCGAGGGAGAGAGACTTCGCATGATGTCTTGCGCTCCATCTATATGCCTGCACACACAGACACACACAGACACACACACAGACACAAACACATTCAAGTTTATGGGGTTGTCATGTGTCTATGGAATATGCGAAGGGGGGGGACAGAGACTGGTCTTGCGCTTCATCCACATACGCCTACAGACACACACACACACACACACACACACACTCACACTCACACACACGTACATAACACATTTACACACGCATAGACACACACGCACATGGGGACAAAACTTGTATACGTGATTACATATAGTAGGCGTGACGTTACATGAGGCCTTGCGCTTTATTTTTACGCTTCGTTCATGTTCGTACATAGGTCTTTTTGTCATACTATAAAAGAATATGAATGAAGCGCCAAAATGCAGCGCAAGGCCTCCTCGAATGATACGCCTGCTATGTGTATACAAGTTTTGTGCCCATGTGCGTGTGTGTCTATCATATAGTAGGCGTGACATTCCATGCGGCCTTGCGCTTTATTTGTATGAATGAGGCGCCTCATTCATAGTCTTCCATAGATCTTTTTTCCATAAAAAAGGACTTAAGTCCTCGAATATAGGTCCTTTGTCATATATGGACTCTTTTTTTCATGAAAAATGGAAAAAAAAAAGGAGGACTTAAGTCCTCGAATATAGGTCGCTTGTCCTATATGTAGAGCTCTTCTCAATGTGTAGGGTTTTATGTGCGGTACAAAAAGACCTACATATGGGGTGGCTTCGATTAGTAGGCTCCTTAAAAACATAGGTCGCTTATGCAAAAGAGCTCTGTAAAAGAGACTATATTCTGCAAAAAAAAGACCTTTCATTTTAAGGAGCCTTCTAATCGTAGCCACCTCATAAGAGACATTGCATGAGCGCAACACCTCATGCGTGCACCAGACCTTAGCGCAAAACCTCGTGCAAGCGCAAGGTCTTTCTATATCTGTAGAAACATGGATGAGGTGACCCTTTAGTCGAAGCATCTGTCTATGTCTGACGAAACATGGATGAAGCGCAAGACCGCATGCAGTCAAGTGCAGTCTTTTCATGTCTGTAGAATCATGTCTGTAGTAGAAATATCCCCCCCGGGGGAGTATCTTTATTGAGTGGTTCCCTGATCAAGAGCCGTGTGTACGAGATTTCACGACGAGATGCGAATATTTCACGACGAGATGCGACCGTCGCATCTCGTCGTGAAATCTCTTATACACGGCTCTTGATCAGGGAACATAGTAAACAGAAAACCCCCCCCGGGGGGGGCGGTTTCTTGCGGTCAAAGTCGTGCGCTTCACTGCATGACTGCTTGCGCTTCATCCAAGTTAAGTTGAGTCGCTTCGACTTAAGGGTCTAGGGTTTGGTCGAGTACTAGTGTGTTTAGTATGTACTCATAGACTATATAAGAAACATTGCATGAGGGCTTGCGCATCATCCACGACACACCATTCTTCAGACATACACAGACGAAGAGACACACCATTCTTCAGACATACACAGACGAAGAGACACACCATTCTTCAGACATACACAGACGAAGAGACACACCATTCTTCAAACATACACAGACGAAGAGACGCAAAGACGCAGAGACACCGAAAAGCACGCCAAAATGCATTTTTCGCGTAATTTGGTGTGCATTTTTATCAATCAACTTGATGGGAGTGTGTTTTGTGAGAAGAATGTTAGGGGAGGGGGGGAGATAGACGTAGATATACATATGTATATATATATATATATACATATATATATATATATATATATATATACATATATATATATGTA
>Ga0105053_10012585_pt1 | contig 10164 bp, 7 predicted proteins | sample BON01_FD_78093 | JGI IMG/M metagenome (GOLD analysis project Ga0105053, IMG submission 78093) | Freshwater microbial communities from Lake Bonney liftoff mats and glacier meltwater in Antarctica - BON-01 | ecosystem: Environmental > Aquatic > Freshwater > Ice > Glacier meltwater | place: Lake...
ACACACACACACACACACCCACACACACACACACACACACACACACACACACACACACACACACACACACACACACACCAACACACACACACACATCCACACCAACACACACACTCAGAAAGAAAGCAACAGGCTGGCCCTGACTTCGTACCGTGCCCTAACTTGGTACTTTCTTCACTTAAGCTCGCTGCGCACGCATTTCGAGCCCTGGAAAGCTGTCGGCACGCGGGGGCGGGTCTCCCTTACTGCCCGGTAACGAGTAGCGGGTCGCCTGACGCAGCAAACGGGCGTGCTGACGAAGAGTACCAAGTTAGGGCACAGTACTAAGTTAGGGCCAACCCTTTGCCACATTATATATATTTATTAATATGTTTACAGAATTATATCTCTCTATATATATACCTACATATATATATATATGTGTGTGTGTGTGTATGTATGTATGTATGTAGGTATATATAAATAAATATAGATACAGATATAGATATAGATATAGATAGATATATAGATAGATATAGATATAGATATAGATACATATATACCTCTTTGGCCGCCGCCGCCGCCGCCTCCTTTTCCGTCACGGGCTTGGCCACTGAGGTGGTCTGGTACTTTGCAAGCATCGCCGCCCGCTGCGCCGCCGCTGCGCCGCCTCCGCCTCCTGCTCGCAAAGTGGGGGGGGGTCAGAGTAGCAGTACGCACATAGAACAGGAACGGCTCCATCCAGCAAGGAAAATCATAGCCTGAGCTCGTAGTGCTCGCAAAGCGGGGGCGCGTGTGCAGAACTGGAATTCGACTGCGGCTAATGTTATTATAACCAGGATAGTATGATGACCACCTCCTCCTGCTCCTCCGCCTCCACCTCCGCCGCCCTTCTTCTTGCCGCCGCCGCCGCCCGCGCCCTTCTTCTTGTTCTTTCCACCCGCCGCGGGCGCCGCAGCCGCCGCCGGTTTGGGTGTGTCAGCGACGGCAGGCGTCTCGTCTTCCGAATCCACCTTTGCAGGCTCCGACCAGTCTGCCTCTGCCTCCTCCCAGTCCTCCAGGCCGGAATCCTCCTCCTTCTCCCTCTCGGCCGCAGCGGGCGCCACGACCGTGGTTCCACCACTCGAGGCTGCGAGCGCAGCCTCCGCCGCCTCCCGTTCCGCCGCGTCCCGCTCTGCAGCTTCCCGCTCTGCAGCCTCCCGCTCCGCCCTCTCCGCCTCCCTCGCCGCCTTCGCCGCAGCCTCCCGCGCCGCAGACTCCTCCGCCAGCCTCTGCTCCTCCGCCGCCGCCGCCTCACGCGCAGCCTCCGCCTTCGCCTCCGCCAGCGCTGCCGCCGCCTCCGCAGCAGCCTGTGCAGCAGTGGCCGCCGCCGCGGCCGCAGCAGCCTCTACGGCAGCCTTCTCCTCGGCAGCGATTCGCTCCACCTCGGCCTCCGCCTCGGCCCGCGCCTCCTCGGCAGCAGCAGCCTCCTCTTCCTGCTGCGCCGCCGCCTCTTCGGTCGCAACCCGCTCGACGTCAGCCTCCGTAGGCGTGGCACCATTGCTGGCTGCTCCTCCGTTCTTGGCGGCAGCAGCGCCGTCAGCCTTGGTTCCGCTCGACCCGCCTCCAAACGCACCGCCCGCGTCCCCACCAAAGTCGAACGCGAACGCCTCCTCCTCCTCGTCGCCCGCGCCGCCCTTGGCCGCCTCCCGCGCCGCCACCTCCTTGGCGATCCGGCCCAGCCGCTTGGCCTCGAGCTCCGCGTCCTCGCCAACCACCAGACTCCGCGTCTTGTACTTTGGCGTCAGCCGCACCAGCGCAGCCTCCAGCTGGTCCGCGTGCTTGCCCAACCGCCGCGCCTCGCGCGCCTTCTTCCCCGCCATTTCCAGGCGGCCCTCCTCCTCGGCTTCGTCAGCCGCGGCCTCGGCCTTGCGCTGGCCGTAGTCCTTCTGCTGCAGCATAGACTCGAGCCGCTCTCCCCCCAGCTCGTCCAGGTCGAGCACGCCCATCTGGTCAGCGAGCTCCTCGTCCTCGTCGCCGCTCGACTCGTCCGCCAGCGCCGTCGCGTGGCGCTTGCGCCACTCGGACGCCGCCACGCGCAGCGCCTCGATGGCCGCGTGCGCCGCCGCCGCGCCCTCCTTGTCGTCCGCGGCCGAAGCCTTGCCCGCGGCGCGCCGCGCAAAGGCGGCGGCGCGCTTCTTGGACTCAAGGAAGTGTCCTTCCGGCTGGGCCTTGGCCGGCTGCGTCGCGATCTTACGGAGCAGCAGGGCGCGCTCGCGCTCCTTCTTGTCCTCCTCCGCGACCTCGGCCGCCAGCCGAAAGCTCGGTGGCAGCGCCGTGTCGGGCAGGTGGAGGCACGCCCAGTCGAGCGCATCGTTGAGCGACGAGCCCTCGGTGCGCAGCTGCGCCAGGCACCGCTCGATGTCCTCGCTCGCAAAGCCGAGCCGGGCCAGCTGGCCGTAGAGCTGGTGCAGCTTGCGCGCGTCGCGCAGCAGCCGGCGGCCGCCGCCCGTCCGGCGCTCCTCCTCCGTCTGCGCCTCCTGCGCGACGCGCAGCGCCTCGCGCAGCGCAGCCTCCTCGTCGGGCTCCAGCCAGATGGCGTACTCCGCCGCGCCCGCGGCCTTGGCCGCCGCGTTCTCTCCTCGGGTGGGTTGCTTGTTCATTCCGGCACGTCACGCAACTGCCCCCACTGCCGAGAGTCCCCGCAGTCCGGTTCCTCGAAGGGGCTCGTCGGACCCCGTGCTCGTGTGCGTGTGTGACCACGCCCGCTCCTGCCTCCTGCCGAAAGCCCGCGCTTCCAGCTCCGACCACGTGAAAGTCCTGGATGCGAAGTTCGCGCGTCGAATGTTGTGGCGGCTGAGGAGTTTTGTTTTTTTTTGTTTTTGGGGGGAGTGAATTCGGATCTCATTTCTAATTAGTCAAATTTCCATGCTGTCGCTCGTCTCTGGCATCGCTGGCTTCGCGCCGATGGCGCCGATGACCATGGCTCCGGCCATGCGCAGCGCCGGCGTGCGCATGGGGGTCGAGACCATGTGCGCAAATTGTGGCTCTCCGCAGCGGCACGGAGGCGCACGCACGCATCGCTGGCGCAGACGCGAAAACAGGCTCTGAGCCAGGCCTGCGGCGCAGCAGACGTCCAGCTCCAGCAGGCTCTGAGCCGGCCTGAACCCCTCTGCTGTCGCAGGGAGGGCGCCAAGGGCCCCGAGACGGCTGGCAAGATCTTTGACCCGCTTCGCCTCGCGGAGATGGGTGGCGAGGAGACGCTGAGCTTCTTCAGGCATGCCGAGCTGAAGCACGGCCGCGTCGCGATGGCCGCAATCACTGGGTACCTGTTCCACATCAACCACATCCACTTCGGCGGCGACCTGTCGCCGACCGCTGGCGTCACGTTCGAGCAGCTGTCCGCCCTGCCCGCGTTTGAGGCGTGGAACGTCGTGCCTCTGCTGGGCAAAATTCAGATCCTCGGCACCATCGCCGGTCTGGAGCATGCGTCGGAGAGCCTCAACCCGGCCGGCCACTACATGAAGGGCGGCACCCCGGGCGACGTCAAGTTCCTGGTGCGCTGCCCATAGACTTATCCGTCAAGGATGACCCCTTTACCCTTCCCCCGCCCAGGGTTAACCCTGCCCCGCAGCACCCTCTCCCAGTGACTCCGTGCATGGACTCACCCACCCCCGTGCCCCCTTCCCCGTCACAGAAGCGCTTCTGGGACACGCCCGGCTTCACCAAGAACATGAGCGCGGACCAGCTGGCCACCAAGCGCACGAGTGAGTTGCGCCACTGTCGCCCCCCCACTTGGCCTTTACAAGAGATTCGTTTGTATATTCCGGGATTGTGCACGAGCCAATTCGATTATTGGCACGAAACACCTTGTTTATTTCGCCCACCTGTATCTCGCCCACAAACAATCTCGCGCAATATATGGTTTCCCCCCGACTCCTCTCTTGTGTGCAAGGCACCATACACATTGCTAATGGCAATATCGTGTAAAGCCCAACTCCCCACGTGCACACCGTCCCCGTGTGAATGTGAACAAGCCCAAACCTCCCTCAATCCACGACCGTACCCCTGTGGTGTTAGGTGAGTTGAAGAACGGCCGCCTCGCCATGATCGGCATGGCGTCGATCATCGCCGCCACCGCCATCCCGGGCTCGGTCCCGCTCCTCGCCAACGCGCCGCTCATCGCCGGCCCGGCCTTCGTGCTCCCCTTCGGCACCTTCTAAATGACCCAGCGGGGACCTCTCGTCGCGCCGGCGGCGGCGCGGCTCGTGTGTTGGCAGGAATGGCCACACACAGACGTTTCACACACAGACGTTTCAGAGTGCAGACCTTCGCGGCGCTGCGAAAGCGCGCCGCCTCGCGCCTAGGGCGAGGTAGCAGCCGGCACGTGTGCACATGTCGTGCGCTGTGTCAGCTGAATGGTGGGGGGCCTGCCCCGCTGCCGATGTATGGCCCTTCAGCCGTCCCTTTACACTCTCGAACTTGAGTGCGTGTGTGGTTGCCGTTTCGCCCGCGGCCGCACACGCACCTCGTTCAATTGTGTGGCATCTGGATTTGAACTTTATTTTTTATGTACATATTTGGGCGTTCTTTGGCTCTGGTGTATGTTGATTGTTTGCAATCGTGTTGGTGGGACGATCGATTGTATTTGAAATGCATTTGTATGGAATTGTTATTGTAATTGTTTTGTGTTTTGTTGGAATTGTTTTTGTAATTGTTTTGGGTGTTGGAGTTGGAGTGGGGTAAATTACCCCAACCCACAACCACAACCCACTCAACTTCCAATAACCACACAACACATACAAAAAACTACTGCTACTGCTATTTGCAGTTGTATAAATCTACATACAATAAAAAAACTAAAACTAAGCATAAGCATAAGCATAAGCATAAGACCAACCCCACACCCACACACTTACTTACCCATACCCTTACACCTTACATACATATCGCATACACCACCACCTCCACCTCTCCTCACTCGGTCGTGGCCCACTTCCCGGGGCTTAGAGCGCTCGCAAAGATACACAAGATGGCGGTGGCGGCCAGTGCCAGTGGCGGACCGAGCACTGCCGACGAACCAGAGCGCTTGGGGAGGGGGCTCTATATGGCACTCGCGCCATGCGAGCGTCCCGGCCCAGCTGCGGCAGACATACGGTGGCCTGCGCCGGCACTCCCCGAAAGACCGCAAACGCCGCACCCGCGACGCCGCTTGTGCAGCCCCTGGAGCCCTTCGCGACTGGTTGCACGCACCGCGTCTCCACTGAACGCGTTGCCGTGCCAGTTGCTGCAGCAGCGATGCCGTAGCCCCAGGAAGCTCTCGACTGTGGTCCCACTGCTTCGCCTCGAGCCAACCTCCGCTGCGGCTCCCACCCTTGCCCGACTATGAACGACTGGCAGCGCAACCAACCACGCACTGCGCCCACGCACTGCGCTGGTCGCCCCTACCACTGATTCCGCTAACCTTCTCTCGCCGACCGCCCGCTGCCCTAAAAGCCGTAGCCTACTCCGACTTCATGAGGCCGGCCGCCCTGGCGACGTCAGCCCAGGTGGTCGGCACGCCGTATGGCGTCTCGAGCAGAATCGAGGGTAGGTCCTCGTGGGCAAGGAAGAAGACAACGCTGACGCCGGCGACAGACCACCGCATGATCGGCGGCGAGTACATCTTCACCCAGTGCACCATATTGTGGGGCAGCATCTTCGCCAGAACGGTGAGAGTCTGAGATAGCGGGGGGGGGGGCGGGGGGGCGGGGGCGGTCAGGCGGGCGTCGGCGTACGCGCGGTCGTTGCAGGCGATTGTCTGCCTCTGAACGTGATCGGGCAGGCGCACGCGCGGTCGTTACAGGTGCAGGGATGTCTGGCACGCGCGCGAGCAGGCTGCGCAGTGAAGCCGCGCGATTGGCAGAGGAGTTCATGCTCAGTCGTTACAGGCGTGTAGCGGGGCCCGCTGGTTGGCGTGGAACCTGAACGCGAGAAGTGGTCAATTCACATGAATGACATCTGCTACTATTTTTGGGTAAAATCATCTGTAGGGGTGTGGAGTGTGGAAGTGTGAACGAGCGAGACCGACAAGGGATGAGAAAAAAAATTGAGAGTTTATAGCGCAATTCCCTGCGAGAACGAGGCTCATGAACATGTAGACGACACCACAACACGGAGAAGAATATTGCCGACTATACATATACACCTATCTATACCGACTAGCCGCGGCGTGGAGTGCGGAGTCAGCACAGAGCACAGACAGACAGTTGGTATACATACGGTACACAGTTTGCATACAGTAGCAGTAGCAGTGTTAGTGTTAGTAATAGTAAGTGCTTAGTAAGTGTATGTAACTGTGTTAGTCAGTATGTCCGTGCTGTGTACTGTACTGTATATACTGATCAATCATGATACTGTGTGTACTCGCGTGTGCGTGTAGTAGCCCATGCGCGGGCAATGGCAATGGCAGTACCAGTGGCACAGACCAAGCAGAACAGCACCAACTACCAATTCACAATCAACCAATGAACCAACTCGCAGAAGGCTCCAAGCTCAAGCTCTCTTCTCTCATCCAGAAGGCAGAAGGCCACACCACAGCGCACACACACAGCAGAGCAGAGCGCAGAGCACCGCCGTGACGGCTAGGATGTATGTATGTACTACTAGCACATGCGGCCGAGCGTGTAGACCACAGCACTGGCATCGACCACCAAGCGCCCCGCAGCATTGCGGAGCAGGCGGCGGCGCGCGAGAAAGCAAACCGCGCAAGTACAGTTAATAAGTGTTACAAACCAACACTTACACTAGAAACAGAGAGCTACACACACAGTACACACAACCAACTCCTTCAAACTTCAAACAACGACTAGCGACTACTAAGGGGATGTCCTCCAACCAACGTATGCCCCTTAATATTACTACTACGGACCGCCTGCCTCCGCGCTAGCATCGTGCACCTGCCTTTCGGGCTGAGCAGCGACCCTGTGACAAAAGGCACTACGTGTCTACGTGTGCAAGGGATACGCCCAGCAACGACACTCACTCACGCACCTGCAACTATACACTATAATACGCCGCCTACAGCACACCGACTTGCCGTGAACCTTGCGCGCGCCCGCCACTTGGCCGTTACACGATATTGTTATTACCTTTCTTGTTTGGTGTGTAGCATACAAACGAAAGGTCGGAAGGGGAGTCGTAAACTGTCCAATAATCGTGCAATAGTATTGCACCAGGGTGGGCAATGCAGGTAGGCGGGGGGCGGGGGGGGGGGGGACAATATGGTTCATTCGTGCACAACAGCCTCTAAGTAAACGAATATCTTGTAAAGGTCAACCCGCCACGTATACCTAACTAACGCGTCCAGTAACTATGGATGGCGCCGCTGTCAGCCGCTGTGGTTCAGCTGGTTCCAGGCGCGCCGATTTAGCCATTACAAGATATTGCAATGTACAATATTGTATGGTGTGAAAACGGGGGGGGCGGAAGGGGGTCGAATATTGCGCAATCGTATCGCAATCGTACTGCAATTGTCTGTGCGATGCAGGCGGGAGGGGCAACAAAAGAATGATTGATTCGTGCACAAAAGCCTCGAAGTGAAAGAATATCTTGTAGAGGCCAAGCCCCGATGCCCTAAGGACAGGGAGGAAGACACAAACGCCCTCGGGGTTTGGCCTTTACAAGATATATTCATTCACGCCATAGCTTTCTTGCACTTGTCAATCATCATTGTATTGCCCCCTCCATCTGCATTGCTCACACTATCGCAACACGATACACGACTAATGCGCAACGCACAACCCCCCACCTGACCCCTCTTGTGTATGCCATGCACAATGCAAGATTGGCAATGGCAATATCGTGTAAAGGCCAACTCCGGGTTACCTGATGTCTTCGCTGGGCCTACCCCTTGTTGTAGCAATCCTAGTTGGGCGACTGGAACACCGGCCACTGCGTCAAACGGGATTGCACTTTAGCCCTTACAAGATCTTGTTTTACTTTCAAGCTTTATTGTGGGAGTCAATGATCCTTTTATTGTCCCCCCCCCACTTCCACTTGCAAAGCCTACCCTATTACAATACTATTGCTGTTGTACACCCATTTCGCAATATACGCCCCCGCACGGACCCTCCCTTTGTATGCCATACACCATACAATATTGGTGATGGCAGTATCGTGCAAAGGCAAATTTGCTCTTGTGCGAACAATGAACGAAGCGCGTTTAAGCCACTTGCCGTTTTGGGGTCCCAGTGAGGCGGTTTTGTTCTTAAATAAACGTCCGTCGGATTGACCCGAATGAAACGTTCGCCAAGGTTAACCCAGGGATTTACCCGAACCCTTAACCCAAAACTCGAACTTTTCATTCGGGTTAACCCGACGGACGTTTAATTAATAAGAAAAAAAAACTCACTGGGACCCCAAAACGGCAAGTGGCTTAAACGCGCTTCGTTCATTGCACTCGGGTGAACCCAAAATCCATCAATGGTAATATATCAGCAGCTACGATCAACAGGTTCCGACCCCTCTATAGTTCGGAGATCGACAACTGAGCCAAGCGTCGAATCTAGAATAGGGCTGAAGGAGGGTTTCGGGGCAACCCAGGGTAAACTGTGTAACCCTAAATCTTAAGTAAAACTACTGTTACCCCAAAGGGGGAGAGAGCTCAGCGCAGAAATTCCCTCCCGGGTAAAAACCACCGCTCTATTTTTAACCTGTAACGGTTAAGCGACTCCAGCAAAGCTGGGAGTTGAAGGCGCAAGGACGTTACAGTTCTTAAAATAGGCGCCTGGGTAAAAACTGTGAAATCCCCTCGGTAGATTCGACGGCGTCAGGAATCTGTTGTTGAGTGTAGCTGCTGATGTGTTGCCCTTGATAGCGCCGCCCTGCTAATCACCCTTGTATGAGCAGGCCTTAGTTTGCCGTTCCAATCAGTAAACATCGACGCGAGCAGACATTGCCCATTTCATTGCAAAATGGCGAATCACCGTGTTTTTCTCTAGTTGTGTTGGCCTAATGTATTTAGCCATTTTGCCGCCTTCAATTATAACGGCGATTGATTGACCTCCCTTCACGTTAGCCGTTGTGTTATTTTACAGAAACTAGGGCCTGCTCATCCTTAGCGCTCTACGACTTGGCCTTTACACGATATTGCCATTGCTAATATTGTGTGGTGTATGGCAAACAAAGGGGGGGACGGGGGGTGTCGTTCATTGCACAATGGTCGTGCAATACTATTGCAATAGTGCGAGCAATACATTGGGGGGGATACACGGATGATTGACTCGTACACACAAGCTTTAAAGTAAACGAATATCTTGTGAAGGCCAATCTAGAAAGGTGCCCCACACAGAGTGAGTTGCGATACTAATGTGAGTCGCGTTCGTGGGTCGCTAGCGGGTCGGGCCCGACCGCTAGCGGTTTCGCTAGCGGGACCGTTAGCGGGACCGCTAGCGAAACCACCAGCAGGACCACTAGCCGGACCGCTCGTGGACCCGCTAGCGGGTTCGTTAGCGAGACCGCAAGTGGTTTCGCTAGCGAGACCGCTAGTGTTCCCACTAGTGGTTTCGCTAGCGGTCTCGGGTTAACCCTACCCCTTTCTACGACTTGGTCAGCTTGGTCTGCCTTCCCCCCCCGGGCGCCTTGCGCTTAGAAGCGGCGCCGCCTCCTCCGCCTCCACTTCCTCCTCCTGCTCCTCCACTTCCTCCTCCTCCTCCGCTACTCCCTCCTCCTCCACTTCCTCCCCCGCCACCGCCATCACCACCGCCCTCCGCTAGTATCGCCTTGTGGGCCGCGTAGGCCTCGCACATCCTGTTTACAAGATTGCAGTGTTTGTGGGAGGTGTTCGTTTGGGGGTTTGGGGTGTTGTTCTTGTCGTGTGTGTGTGTGTGTGTGTGCCGGTGTCGGGGGTGTTGTTCTCTGTCTCTCTCTCTCTCTCTCTCTCTCTCTCTCTCTCTCTCTCTCTCTCTCTCTCTCTCTCTGTGTGACCTGTTGTACAAGATCGCATGTCAACACACACACACACACAACAACAACAGACGCAGACATAGACAACACACACACAACACACACACACACAGACAACACATACACACACAAACGCACACAACGGGTTAAGGGTTAACCCTCGCACAGCCTTGTGGGCCGCGTAGGCCTCGCTCATCCTGTTCACAAGATCACAGGTCGGAAGCTCGGTATGCGATATACGTATATATACATATATATATA
>Ga0105053_10012586_pt1 | contig 10164 bp, 13 predicted proteins | sample BON01_FD_78093 | JGI IMG/M metagenome (GOLD analysis project Ga0105053, IMG submission 78093) | Freshwater microbial communities from Lake Bonney liftoff mats and glacier meltwater in Antarctica - BON-01 | ecosystem: Environmental > Aquatic > Freshwater > Ice > Glacier meltwater | place: Lake...
CCTCTATCTTGCAGCCTACAACACCTCCTCAAGTTGTTGCTTTTGAGTCTTAGACCATCTCTGCTCCAATTTGTCTCAATCGTTTCACCTATTCCCCTTCCTTGCGCTTTGGCCTTCCTGCCCCCCAGCCATCGAGATGCCACCACGCTCAGTCCCTGCTGGGCCCCTCATTTCTTGACCCACGAACGCATCATGTTCTCGAATCCCACCCCGAGCAAGCCGCGTCTCTCTCCCGCTGCGACGATGAGCAATGACACGCCATCTGCTCTCACTCTGTCCTTGCACTGCGCCTCCATCTTGCAGCCTGCAGCCCCTCCTCAAATTGTCTCTTTTTAGTCTTAGACCATCTCTGCTCCAATTTGTCTCAATCGTTTCACCTTTGCTGAATAACGGAAATCCGATCTTTGAACCTGTGTGTGTGTTTTACCTTTTCCTCTTTTGCCTTTACTTTCTTGATAGAAATGAACTTCAGCATGTTTTTTTGTCACTGTTTGTTGGAATAAAACCCGAAAAACCATACTCCGCCTCCTGTTGGGAGGCAAGTAAACCCCCTTGGAGTGATCACACACTGTCAGAGGCACATTCTGCCGAGCACCATAGGGGTCGGACTACCCTGCGGACTCCACTCCAAATGGTACGTTTTGAGATGTCTTTTTCCGAGATTGAACCTCATTGTGATTCAATGTCCAATCACAAACCAGAGGTCCAATCTCAAATCAGATGTTTCGGAAGTTTGATTTCACCAAAAACATGAATGGAACTTAATTGAAAAATGATTCTTTTTGGTGATACGTCCAATCTGAGATCGGAAGGCCGACACAATATCCAATTTGAGATTTGACGTCCGATCTCAGATCCAAGGTGAACATTGATCACTGATTTTGTTGATCCGCAGGTCCAACCCCAAAACTGCTACGCGCCACCCGGTTACCATTTGTTGAATTAAAATTGATCGTGATTTTAGTCTTCGAAGTTGCCATATGTCTCGAATTATTTCGATTTGGGATAATTGTAAGTGAAATATTTTCAATTATCCCAAATCAATGTAAATAAATATTCTTTGAATTCATCGTGTTTAACAATATACTTCGAATTCCAACACAAATTCGAATTCCGAAATCTCTAGATGGATAATGTTTCTATTTTACCTTCACGACGTAAATTCAAGAAATTCCAATCGGAAACTGCTGACAGGCTTTGGGTTTGCAAAAATTTGCTCCGAGTCACAGATTTGGGTTCAAATTTTCAATGTTCAACAGTAGTCCTGCGATCGGCCAGAACTTTTTGAAGTCCCTCTGTCACATGGGAACCCGCTGGGGATTCTCACAATTTCACATTTGGCAGACAGGGCTCCATCGTTGCCCTATCAAGTCTGGACACCATAACTTTGAACTTCCAGAAACGGCGCATCTCACCGAATCTTCAAGTCGACCGTTGAACCCCTCAACAATACAATTTATTCATTTTGTAGGTTGAGAGTTTAGAAATGAAGTTGAAACTGGATAACAAATCCCCAAATACACATAGGCGCACCAAAACCCGAATCTCCGAGTCAGTTCTGTTAGTAGATATTTTTTGCGACCGTGATATTGAAATAGATACCTATGCGCATTTAAGTCGCTTTCGGGCTTTCGCGAGGTGGCTTAAGAAGATAACACATGTGCATACTGATGGTACCGTACCCCTGGTGACTGTGACGGGATAGACTATATTTTTTCATTCACTGAATCACGACCTTGTTGATGTAAGGAAAGTTGTTGGAGTGATAGGTTATTGAGTGAGACGAAATGATGATACTTTGATGTTCCCCACGCTGTTTCAGGAGCTGTCATAGTAACACATACAGGGTACGAATACATTATTGTTAAAAAGAGAGAAAGACTCGGAGAGAGAGAGAAAGAGTACAAGCGTGCGTTTGCACGCGAGACAGAGATATGGAAAGAGACAGAGAGAGATACGTCCGGAACCTGAGAATGAAACAAAGAGAGCGCCTTCGCGAGAGAGGCTGTGTGTGTGTGTGTGTAACAGCAGTCACGAATAGACGTACCACAACAAGTAGGTTCATTGCGCTCTTGCGGGTGAGCGGTTCCACAAAAATGTCAGTCTCGTCGAACACAAATGGAAGTGCGTAAGGTAGTATCGCCTTTCTGAGTGCCAGCACTAGACAGATGTTTACCTTATTTTTTTGACAATGGTATCCTCTGAAACGCTTTAATCTTTTTTTTTGACAATGGTATTTACTGAAACGCTTTGATAATCTTGAATTCTGTAAATGAGATTCCAATGATCGCACAGTAAAAGTGGATACATATTTGAAAAGCCCTTATTTTTCTGCATCAAATGGCGAGTACTGCAAATATCTCCGCTTATTTTCGATTTTCGAGTATATACCTAAGATTTTCTGTATATGAAACCCCAATGATCGCATAGTAAAAGTGGATACATATCTGAAAAGCCCTATGTTTTCTGCGTCGAATGGTGAGTGATACAACTCTCTCCGCTCATTTTGGATTTTCGGGTTTATACCCAGGATTTTCTGTAGATGAAACCCCAATGATTGCACAGTAAAAGTGGATACATATCTGAAAAGTCTTAAGTTTTCTGCGTCAAATGGTAACCTGAAGTACTACCCTCTCTCCGCTCATTCTGGATTTTCGAGTGTACATTCAGGGTTTGGGTTATTAGATGAGCCTTAAAATTGCATGGAAATGGTGGAAACATATTTGAAAAGGTCTGAATTGTCACGTCAAATACTATACACTAGTACTTCGACTCTCTTTTGGATCACAGAAAGAAACAAAATTGATAGCTGGCCCGGGGCTTTCACACCGGTTGCAGTATAGATAATTTTTTATCTATAAAAATTACCCTTCCTAAATTACAATCAAACACGCCTACGTCCCTCTATCTTATCTGTTCTCACGTGATTGCATCAAAATTCTATGAATGACTCGAATTTAGCGTGGCGAGTGCAACATGGTCGTCATTGCTTTAAAAACTCGTCTCGCTGGTCACGCTCTCATCTGGGTTCTTGTACGTCTTGCAAGAGTTGATCAAGTCACGACGGTCAATGGATGGATTTGTGAATCATATCTGTAATAGTGTAAGAATCCACCTTGGAACTTGAACTCGACCATGATCAGATCACCAAAATGAATTTGTTTGTCAAAACTTGAAGGAGGTCTTGTGATGTGATCATCTTAACTTTGAACTTGATCATCATGTCAAGTGTTGGTAGGTGCCATGGAATCAAAGTCATCACACTTACGTTTCTTCTCTTCGCTTCCGACTCGGTCTGCATACGGTTCAAACAGATAGTCAAGACATTTTGCAAAGTTTAACCAACAAGTCAACATAACAAGACATTTCTCAGGCTTCACAGATGAGGCTCTTTCAAGTTCAAGTTTCAGTCTCGGTCAGTGAGCTGCCAAATCTTGAGGCTCTATCTCAGTCTTGAAGCTTAGAGCCGTTCCGAGCCAGATTTCCAAACAGAAACAGAAACAGCTTTGTACCAGTCACACTGAATGTGTGACCAATTTGTGACATTTGTGACGGTCGCAAACTGTCACAAATTCGAATTTGTGACCGAATTTGTTCTTCTGTTTTTTTTTTCCCAGCAAAACAGGTGTGGTCACATTTTGGTCACAAATGTCACAACTTTCAATTGTGACTGGTACATTCCTACTTCTGTTTCTGTTTCGATTGAAATGGTTCGGAATGAACGAAATACGGGAAAATATAACAGAAAGTGAGCTCTGTTTCTGTTTTCTGTTTGGAATCCGGCTCGGAACGGCTCTCAGTACAGGCTATAATCACAGTTTGAACCTTTCTGAGTCCCTGCACCTTGCAAGCATATGTGATAGAGCAGGCACAGCGTGGGGAGTAGGTACTTACACTGATGAGCACTGCAATTTTTTGCCAGATACTTCATCATGATGTTGAACCTCTGCAGCAAGTGGTGGTTGATGTTGAGTAGTAACACAGCTGGACAGTTGGGCACTGGCACTGGTAGCCTCTTTGTCTTAGACTTCACTCATTATCCATCCTGCCAGCGTACATGTTTACATTCATTACCAACCAGGTTGCAATCCACAAAAACAAGCAGTGCATAACATACAACACTTACTTAACACGCTTCACTACGTATTATCCATTCCGTACTCCACATTTGTTACAAACAAGCACAATTTGTACCGTACGTGATGTGATGTCTTTGCGCTGGAAGCCTGAAGGTGCAATTCGCGAAACCAGGCACTGCATGCACCATACACCACATGTTTAGCATGCACCATACACCACATGTTTAGTACATGTTTTGAAACGCACGCTTGTGAGTGCTGGCCCACCGTGCCCACCAATCACCTCAGTCTCCGCGCAGAAATACTCAGTGCCCCGGCTCACCTCGCTCACATGCAGGGCTGCTGGGGGCCCAATGGAAATCTTAAAAAATCTTTTGAAAGTGATTTGTTCATATACACAAAATTGTGGTACAGAAGAAATGTACTGCATGTTTTACCCGACAATGTTTTAGGTACAGAGATAGTACCAATCAAATTAGCTGTACAAATTTTGGTACTATTCGTGGTTGGGGGATTCATATTTTGTACCAAACTTGAAAAGACCTAGAGAACTTTGTACCACTCACGTAATTTTTTTTGTAATTTCATTGTGGGTCTGGTAAATTTCCCGACCCAACCGATGATATGGATTTATTCTTATTACCTTGGTACGCTCGCTGGCAGCAATCTGATTCAAGGGAATCAATGAACGATGCGACGCTTCCCACACTTCATTGGATACATCATCCCATACTGTATCATCCTCAGCATGTCCCATCAATCGTACGCAGGGATCCATGGTTCCATTTGTCAGGTTAAAGTCGGCCCAACCAACCCCATCAATGGTTTCAAGGTTGTGCTCAAACTTAAATCGTGTACGTGAAATAACACCTACAAATATGTGTTTTTTTTTCCCACACCTGATCAACTCATATGTGTAGGTGTTAATTCATTTATTTTATTTATTCCAACAGTCAATTTCGGGTATTTTCCTGGCTGTTTACACGCCAGACTCGGAAGAGGCACAAAACTCTCCTTCAACCTTCCCAGGGCGCCGCGCACTCCACCGACAGGCAATTCTTGTTTTTGCGATCTTGGTATTTTACAGATTTTTCGGTTTTTTTTCCCTCGAATTTCACCCTTTTTTTTTTTGAAATGTTGTCTTGCGGCGTCTTCCGTGTTTCTCCGCACCCAAAACGGGCCGAAGCACCCGCCAAATACTCCGAGGGCACCACGCACGTAGGATCGACGCAATATTCATGTCATTAGTGCGATGGTCTGCCAATTTTTCAAACTTGGAAAAACGTGTTTTTTGGGGTGAAAAGACGCATGATTGAGACCATTGTAATAACCTGGAAACACAGAATAAAACAGCCTGTGAAACACCCAAAATCCGTGAAAATGCGCAAATCCACTGGATGGAATTCCGAATTTCGGATGGCGCCAGGCAGCTGAAGGGATGAAAACAAAAACAGACGCGCGCCCCACTTCGGGGTCTGGACCCAGATCCAATCCCTGGACATGTGTGAAACTCTGAGAGGCAGCGCGCAAGGGTTTTCGAATACCAATGCCTTGGTCGTGACGAAAGAACTTTGTGGAAATCTCCTGTGTCATGAGCACCAAGGGGTTATGTACTTGGAAGTTGAGATACTGCACGAAGACAGTAAGGTAAGTCTCGAGAGTTGACAGAGTCTTGCGGGTCAGAAAATTCAAGATCTTCAGATTCATTCGGGAGCCACGGCCTGCTTTTGCAACAGTGCGCTTGATGACAACGCTGTCTCCCACCGTTCCACCGCGTGGGGGACACCTGTCATCCAAGCCTTGCACAAATGCCATTGCAACGGAACAGCTATTGCGAGTGGGCCCTATATACTCCCTTCCAGTGCCTGCGTCCGGGGCAGAGGCAATGGCCTTGAGCACCGCTCTTTTCCCGCTTCCGCTTGCGCCTTCAATACAGTTGATCTGCGGGATCACTGAGACGCTGACATGCTGATGGTACAGAAAGTTCTGGAGAACCACCTTGATAATATAAGAGTATTCTTCAGGGGGGGGGCAGTCCTCCTCAATCGCATCAGCGTTCTCACTGAAGCCTCCATTGACGTCACCATTGTGCCCAATTTGTGTTACAGCAATGTCAGCAGGCACAGCACGACCGCTTGGTGCGCGGCAGAAAGGGGCTTTAGTCTTTCTGTTACCGCCCGCCACCCAAAGTTCGGAATTTCCGTCGGAGGACAGTTTTCCGCGTTGTTTTGTTGGCGCATCCGCCTCCATGTCCCGATCATGATCCGATACATTCGAAAGAATACCATTTTTCGAAAAAAAGTCTGATTGACAATATGGTTGTCGAAAAGAATCAGTCCATTTCACGTATTTGCGGAAAAAGTTCCGATCAACACACTAATGCATAGGTAACACGATTCGCTGATCTGGTCTCGATATGAAAAAATCGCATTTTTTGGATAGAAAAGAAAAACAATCGAGACCAACGCAGTGACCTGGATGCACAGAATTAAATAGCCTGTACAACACCCAAAATCCATTCAAATGTGCAGATTCACTGGATGGAATTCCGGACTTCGGGTGGCGCGCGGCAGCAAGGGGCTTCAAGTCCGTGCGTCGGCTGTGTGCAGAGAGAGGACGAGGAAAGGACAAGGGACTGGCACACCGTGTGGGACGCAATGGCCCAGATTCCCTCGCCACGCTCCACGGGTCGACGCATGTTTGAGTCTATCAATTGAGTACAAAAGGAACCACAGTTGAGACGTTTCAACAGGGGCATATTGTTTTTGACGTCTATCCTCCACTGTTTGCATACCAGTCAGCAGCGCGCCAGAGACGGGAAGCAAAGGAGACCCTCTGTACATATGTGCTTGAACAGAGGGTCCGTCATCCCACACTTTTGGGCCGTTCCTCCTGCTCCTACCATGCTTACCCCACCCCAATCTCCCCTTTTGTTTAATACGTTTTTAATACTTTTTCCACACAGCTACATTCCAATTAAACGAGGAACAGGCACAGGTGGTGTGCGGTAAGAAGGAAGCCTGGAAACACCCGACCGAATCGAACGGCACTCCCGCAATGGACCTTGGACTCGGAACCGATCATATTCGTCAGCATCGTAGTATGTGCGTGTAGTCGACATGCACTTGGTTTTAAAATATGATTGTTGAGATCTTTCGTGACACGAAAAGGCTACTGCGTGAATATTTCACATAGGAGCAAGTCAAAAGTACTGCGTGACTGGTTCACGTAGGAGCTACAGACTGTGGACTAACAATGCAAGTGTCTTGTTTGAAACGCAAAAGTAGGTGCAAAGGGGGACATACCTGAGGTCGTCGGTCGGTACCTCCATAGTCGCTCAGGCAATACCTGCGGACGTCTGACGGCGGCCTCTGGGGACTGACTAAATAGATCCCAAGTCACATCACGCTTCCATGTCACAGGCCCGCACAGAATAAATCAAGATGCAGCGAGTCCCCAGAGAGTACCGTCGTACAGCATCTGGTCGCTCGTTGCTTCAGGCACTACTGAGTGCACTCGACCTGCTCTGCCAGTTTTACCAAGCCCAAGCCCAAAAGTTGAGGACTTTGGGACTAAGTCCACTACTTGATGAAATACTTGTGCATGCACTCCTGGGCCCGCGCAAGCACAACACACGCGCTCGCAGGCACAGTTTATCTGCGAGGACAAATAGGGTGACACACACAAAAGCAAGGGCAGGTACGCGCAGGCAGGTGCAAAGTAAGCGTGCACAAGAGGGACATGCGGTGCAAGCACCCGGGCAAAGGCACCGGATGTGTCGCTGTTGTCCCTTGTCATGACTGCTGCGCCTCCTCCGTTGTGTTGAGCGTGGCGGGTCTTCCTTGGGTCTTGCTTGGTACATTTGGACTTCCGTGAGTTGTACACGGGCAGGGCGCCGCGGTCGCCTCGTGTTGAGTGTGATGCAAACTCGTGATAAACGATCGAAAACGGCCACCAGCGCGAGGGGCGATTTCGTGCATGCATCGTGGGCCCGTGGCAATTTCTTGCACGCAATTTCGTGCGTTCATCTCGGTCCGATAGGCGGCCACTGTTTCTCCTCGCGATCGTAGAAGGGTTTCCTCGCGTCCGATCTACTCGCGGGAGTAGTCTTGCGCGCCAAGAGCCCCAAATTGGTGGGACCAGCTTTACGTTGAGAAACGTGGACTCTTGAGAGTCTTTGGACATGGAACCATGTAGACTATTGCTTCGCGTGAACTTGATTGTGGCTTTGCTGCATGTGTGCGACACCGGAACGCTGCTACCGCATGGAAACTTGATGCCTGCACTGTTGGGGGCGCATGCTCGAACGGCCGTCTCTGCAGGCAGTCCAAGGGAGACCTCTCTGGGACGGGCCAGCGCCGTGCTGAAGCACCATACCAGCGGCGACCAGGGCGAAAGCCAGGCACCAGGGGAGGCCACATACCTCAGCAGGCCGGGCAGCAGGCCTGTCTTGCCTCTCGGACAGCGGGCCTGTGTTCTTTCTCAGATCTGCCCTCTCCGAGGAGGCGGCATTGCAGGATTCCAGAGGTGGTTCACCTCTGAATTTCCCGAGGCTGTAATTCATGTGCACGACGGAGACGGCGACATCTTCGACCATGTAGCCTTCGACATGAATGGGCTGCTGCACACGGCCTGTCTCAAGGCCAAGACGTTGGAGCACGCGGTCCTCCGCATTTTTCGCGAACTAGACGCCACGCTTCGCACTCTGCAGCCGCGCAAGAGCGTAGTTCTAGCATTCGACGGTCCTGGTCCTCTTGCCAAGCTGCTGACACAGCGCAAGCGCCGTCTCAAGGCGTCACGCCAGTCGAAATACAAGTTAAGCGGTCTCAATATCACTCCAGGTCCTCCCCCTCACCCACACGGGTGCGCGCACACACGCATGTATGTGCATACGCTCACTTGCACACACGCAGCACTGACTTGATAGTGCATACGTCTGCACAGGTACTGAGTTTATGTTGGCGGTGCGGCGGGCGTGCGAGTACTTTGCTGCCTCTCGTGTAGCCTCATCGTACCGCTTCAAGGATTGCGCCTTCTATATTTCGGGCTCTGATGTTGCAGGCGAAGGTGAAGTCAAAATCATAGAATGGCTCCACTTACTGCGCAAAAAGGGTGTGTCGGATTCGATCATCGTGGTGGGCGGCGATGCCGACTTAGTGTTGCAGGGTCTCGCCACGTTCACGGTGCGCGACATGTTCATATTCTCCGGCCGCGACAAATCGCAGCCTCTTGATAAGATGGCCAACGCCCCTTCGCTGGTGCTGAGTATGTGGGAGGTGGTGCGCTCTTTGGAGCGTCTTTTCCCGCGCTCTTCCTCTGTCGCGCGTATCGATCTGCTCATTCTCATGATCATGAACGGTAATGACTACCTGCCCAAAGTCCGCGGCAGCGGCTTTCAAGGTTTCTTCAAAGCCTACAAAAAAGCGCGCAAAATGGCGCCAATTGATGGGCGCAGAGGCGATGAAACCTGGGGCTTCCTGGACAGCCAGGAGCGGTCATGGAACTGGCGTTTCTTGCATGCCTTCATGTCACTTGTCCGCCGTGATGTTCCTTTCCTCGGACCACGCATGTCGGATGCGCTTGGCCTCCCGCGTCAGCCTCCTCCAACGTCTAGCCAGGCTGCTACCGTAGCCATTGCCGATTACGTGTCTTTGCTGATGCAAGTGTACCAAAAGATTTACAAGACGTCAGTGCCTCTGGACTTTGCTAGTACTCAGCAGTCTGACCTCAGCTGGCAGTGTACACTCGGTTTGTCTCTTTCTTGCGCATGTGCACAGCGCTCGCCTTCTTTCCACACGCACAGTCGTGCACACACAAGCAGATATATACACACAAATATCTGCTGTGAGCGCGCATGAAGGCACGCGTATGAAACGATTCGTGCTCGTGCAACGTGTGATGCTGGTGCACGTATGTATAGCAACGAAGGGTGTTGCTGAAGAGCTCAAGTGCTATTCGCTTCTGAATGTGCTGTGTTGCGCTGCATTGCTGGCGCACATGCGCTGTGCTCACAAATGTACCACGGTATATATATATATATATATATATATATATATATATGTATATGTGTATATAAATATATAAA
>Ga0105053_10012591_pt1 | contig 10158 bp, 5 predicted proteins | sample BON01_FD_78093 | JGI IMG/M metagenome (GOLD analysis project Ga0105053, IMG submission 78093) | Freshwater microbial communities from Lake Bonney liftoff mats and glacier meltwater in Antarctica - BON-01 | ecosystem: Environmental > Aquatic > Freshwater > Ice > Glacier meltwater | place: Lake...
ATTTGCTTTTGCTTGTTCTCCATATTTTGAAATCATATCGTGAACCCTGTATATGATTGTTAACAATAGCCGTATTTTAAAAAGTAGATTTGACTTACCAAGCTATTTCACCAGTGATGTCACAATAGTCCGTACCTTCAGTGACACAGTTTTCAACAATGATAGTTCCTACGGAAGCAAACGGCCCAGCAGTACTTAATAGTACACGGGTGCTTGAAACCATCGCTTGAATAGAAGCTGGTTGATCGACACTGGCCACCAACACCGACGGAGGATTAATTGTTTCCAACGAACTCTTCACTAGTTCATCAAGTTTCTCACGGTTTCGACCCGCAATCGCCCATTTGAATCCTTTTTTCCCACTCAAATACTTAGCTACCAGTTGCCCAGTAAAACCTGTGGCACCCCATACGATGATGTCGAACGATCTCATTTCAATATTGCAATTGTTATTCCGACCTTTCAACATTCACTGCGGGGGGCTACTGGTGGTTAATTACGTTTCAAAAGCATGTCATCTGACGAAACCTACGAAGAGGATGAGAATGAAGAGTCTGACTATTCAGAAGATGAAGACTTTGAAAAAGAGGAGTTTCAAGAAAACCTTCAAGGGAACAGTCGACCGAGAAGTTGGTCTGGCGGCAGTTTTTTCAGTTTTGGGTCTCGGAAATCTAAAACTACCACGGATAAAGTAAAAAAAGAGCATAGTTGGTCATTATTTGGTAAAAAATCAAAAAAGACGGAAGCAGAAGTGGAGGATGAGGAGGTTGAAAAACCAAGACCGAGAAGTTGGTCCGGTTCCAGATTGTTTAGTGCACTGAAACCGAAATCAAAAGAACCCTCATCCACGAAGAGTTCCAATTCCAAGACTTTTTTCGAAAAAGAACAGCTTCCAATTAGCAGATCGAGGTCATTTTCGGGGGGATCCTTTAAGAAATGGATCAAGAAGAAAGTTTCAAGCAAGAAGAAGTCCCAGGAAGAACCTCTAGTAGATGAACAATATGACGATGAATTACCCGAACAGAATGATGTCCTGGATTTGAATGTGATTGAAATGCGATTGCGAGCTTTTTATATTCTTTATCGTGAAGACAAGCTAGGTGACATAGAAATGGTGTTGGACAAATTTCATGGGCGAGAAAATGAAATGCTTCATAAATTAGCAGCAAAATACCGACTTGAGGTACCTACCTACAGCGAAGCAAGGACTATTGTGAACGATTACACGTTTCGTTTCGAAGCGAACGACTTCTTTGGTTCTGTGCGTAAAGTTGCTTTGCGGTATCATCCAGTGCCAACTATTGGATTGTTGTATTTTCATAAATCGGATGGGATTGTAATAACTTTAGATCCCATTGCTCTTCAAGTCAAAGATGTCGAATTTATCTCAACGTCTTTGTTGGAAACTCATCGATATTATTTAAAAGGAATTGACAAAAGTACATTGGCGAGATATGTTCGTTCCTTAATAGATGGATTAAAATTTGCAGACAATGATTCGCAACCTCAAGAATCGAGCTCTAATCATTCTGAAGAATCAGATTCTCTTGAAAGAGAAGAGGCCCCACAACTTCGCCCAAGGCCCATGTCACAAAACACAATATGTTTAGATAAGGGACAAGAATCACATCAGAGCCGCGCCATCACAGCTTCACTTCCCAAAGCGAACGAAATAGAAAACGCTGTTGGAGAAAAGGATCGAAAATCTAGCTTTGTCAGTGACTCCATCAAGCTCCTTGAGGCTCAAGTACGAGAATCGGATGACGACTGCGACTTTCTTTGGGAGAGCCGTGAGATTGGCGGAGCAGAAGAGTTAAGCGACGAAATAGAAAATGCAGTGGAGATTGTGGAAGAGCACCAAACACGACATAATTTTAAGCGAACCTTCATGGGGCCTAAAGGATCTCATAGTCTTGAAACTTCAGACCTGGAATCGACGCTGGATCTTGATGATGAAACTCCTTCAAGAAAATCGCTCTCTTTGAACAACAATTCATTCAAAACTGATGAACTTGAAGAATCGACTTTGACTCCAAACAACTTGAGTGAAAATTCATTTGATGATGAAGACGATGTTCTTGTCAATGAGGTACCGCTGCCAATACCAACCGTTGTTTCCAAGTTACCTATATCCACGGACTTTTATAAAGCATCAAATAATGATGCTATATGCTGCGACACCGTGTTCGAAGAAGAAACAATCGACATGTCAAATAAAACTCCAAGTGATTTGAATGAAAATTCGTTTGATGAAGATATTGTTGTCAATAAAACAGTACCACCTCCAATACCAGCTGATGTTTATAAAGCACCGCATACCGATGCTAAAAGCAACAATACTGCTGCCTATGAAAGAGAAGGTAGCGATGATGCAATTGGAACTCCAAGTGATTTGAATGAAAATTCGTTTGATGAAGATATTGTTGTCAATAAAACAGTACCACCTCCAATATCAGCTGATGTTTACAAGGAACCGCTGCTTACCGACGATACTCAAGAAACTAGCACCAGAGAAGAAGATTTACTCAATAGTGCTCCACCTATTCCTTCTCGTGAGATTGTATCCCAACGAGAATCCTTCGAGATTGTTTTGTTACCTGAAATAGTGGGCACATCGTTTAAAGACCGCTCGCCGAATGAAAGCAAAAGTGAATGGAAACGGAGAACGATTCTCCTTGACAAAGCAGTTCACGAGATAATCGATACGGAGAGGCTTTACTTCAACGACCTCGACATCCTTAACGACCTCGTCGTGGAACCACTTCTTAAGTGCATTGCGAGTAAAGAGATTTCTGTCAATGGTGAGAAGCAGTTGGTGAGTTTTTTAAGGCTATGGTCTAAATTGACGCTTATTCACGAGTCCATGAACAATGACTTATGGAAGAGCTGTATCGACGAAACTAGCTACACAGATCCTCCGCTGTATATTACATTTAGTGATACCATTGACACGCAACCTGCATTAATTTGTCTCGCCTCAATCGCCACATTAGTGACATCCATTTATATCTACGAAGACTACTGTTTGCAATATGAAGCAGTCGTTTCTTTATTGGCAAAGGAAATGATCAGCAATAAAAAATTGCTGGTGTTTTTGCAAAGTAGAGATGGAGTTCTTCGGGGTATGGGGTTAGAGTCTTTCTTAATTAAACCAGTGCAGCGAGTTTGCAAATACCCGCTGTTAATTCAGAGCCTGTTAAAAAATTTACCAAGGGATCTTAACTCTGCCATCGACCGAATTCGAGACTGTGCGGAAGGAATCACAAGACTGCTTACTGGTGTGCTGGACCAGATCAATTCTTTCAAAAACAGCAAATCCAACATAGATGAAATGTCAAGAGTTCACGGGAAGTTGAGGATAGGAGGGAATGAAATGATCGTGTCGTTCCAGCAGCCTCATAGGATGATGCTTTTTTCAGGAAATAGTTTGGTGAATAATACCCGAGATTCATTCTCCGCCTTCACAGTTTTGTACAACGACGTTCTGATTGTATCGAAAGCTAGAAAATCTTGGGTGAACCCTACGCAGAAAGTTTACGATATTCATAGTATAATTCCTCTGAAAGGGGCCATTTTGCGCAACGCACCAAAAGAAATGCCCGAATTCTCATCGTGTGTGGACGTTGATATACTGGAGATTAATAGTTCCTATTCCGTTGGTTCGCTTCATTGGACCATCGGGTATCTTCAGACTGGGCATAGTACTTTCATGAGGGATGCGATAATGTATTCCAATTCGGTTGTGAATGAAAGCAGGGATACATCGCTCTTGGAGGCCCTGATATCTTCGTTACAACAAAGTAAGAAGTCTAAACCTTTCACATTGACCCAAAAGTTTAAATTCGCTCCGAGTCTTTTCTCCACGAAGTTCACTTCCAAGCAATCCACCAAAGCCACTTTGATTCAAAAGACATATCGTGGGATTATGGGGCGAAATAAAGCTACAACGAAACGCTTCTCTGTATTCAATGAGCTTCGTGCTGTTCTTATGATTCAACGAGCATATAAACGTTGCCAAAAGAAAAAATACTGGGAGAAACAAAGAACTTTGGAAGTGACCCGATCTCGTAAAACTCCGATGTCTCCAGATGCATTTGAAACTGACGACGACGATTACGATGATTTCGATCAGTTTGACCAGGAGATGGAAGAAGAGGACGATAGTATAGAAGAAGAAGATGTATAATATATATGAGACAAAATAATCAAGCTGTGTACTAAATAAAACAATAAAGCTGCGGTTCACAACCCATTCCATGAAGTTGCAGGGGCATTTGAAAGTGCTGCAATGCGACTTCTTTTCTCGGCAACATCAGAAAAAGCATCATCTGGCGATCTTTTATTGTTAGAAAGTTTGGTTTTCTTTGCTTTCTTCGATTTGTGCTTTTTATTGTTTTTTTTATCCCGTTTGAATACCTCAACCCCTTGATGAATATCAAATTCTCCCATTATTTCAATTTTACTTGGATCTGTATATGCGTGTCCAACAGAAGCTTCAATATACTCTCCTTTCTTTTTCTTCGGAGGTTCGTATCTCGCATGGTCTACTCTAATGGTTCGCCCTACTAACTCGACACCATTCATATTGTCAACTGCAAGCACAGTACTCTCCCACGCCTCAAACTTGACGAAGCTGAACCCTTTGCTTTCTCCCGTGTCCTCATCACGAGCCAGATTCAGGTCTTCGATCTCACCGAATTGGCTAAACACGCAAATCACGTCACCTTCTGACAGGTTTTTCTCAAGACTACCCACGAACACCCAATTTGTGTCAGTGTAATCGTAATGCCAAGATCCCTTGGTATTTGAAACGCCATTCTGAAGCTCACGTTCATTCAGACGTTCGATCTCGCGGACCACATTCATCAAAAAGAGCTCGCTACGTTGCGGGGACCTTCCCTTATCTCTTATACTTTTTTTGAAAATTCGATGGGTTAATTCTTGGTGAATACCAATATAAGGTATTATTGATCCAGCTTTCCTCTACTTTGAATTTGTATTATTTTCATGTTAGTAGACTTTGCATGTATGGGATGATCCCTCCCGATCTATTCTGTCTGACAAGTCGATTCCAAAAGTATGTGACTGTTTTATTGAAGAGACAATATTGACTTTTTACGTTGGGATTGGATGTAAAACTACAGAAAGTTGTTTCGTTTTGATTGCCTCACGGATAACCATTGGGCTCTTTTCTTTCAGAATTATACTTGTTTTCTTATTTTTGAAGAAAGTAGCATTCAATGGCTTCGATCTACTAATTGTAATATTTTAGAGAAATTGATGTTGGTTGTGTTTAAAAAGGTGATCTTCACGATTAATTCTAGTTCAAATTTTAAAAACGCAAATAACTAAATTATAGACCAAAGATTCAGGACCAAAAAAGGAAAGAAGGAGTCCACTCTCACCTTGAGTGAAAAATGAATGGAAATTGGTGCACGGACTCAAACTTCTCATTTGTAAAGATCTGTTCCAAAATCTAGAAACTCCCAATCCTTTAGGAGAAGAATGAAAACTTGAATTGCTTTTCAGCCTGGGCTTTCTCTTCCATTTCTCTAATCTCATCCAATAAATGAGGACGATGTTCTTTTAGTGATGCTTCAAATTTTTCAAATAGGAATTCAGGCTGTCGATGATCAGGAATACCGGATACTAAATGGGGCGAGTTCTTCAAAAGGTCCAATGAAGCTCTCAAATTAGTTGACGAAATATAATTCTGGGTGATTGCAACACACGGTTCTAAATTAAGAACGCAATGCCACCATTTCGCCGGAACGAAAACAATATCTCCAGGATATGACGTAAATTCAACAGGATGTTTCTGAGTGTGATAAAACTGCACGAACCACTCCATTAGGGACAAAGGTGCAGTTACGTCACCTCCGTCATCACTGGGAGTTACGCCTGGTGGTGGGGTATTGGGAGGATACATGATCCATCGCTTACTTCCATTGACAGTCACATTCCAAGCATGAGTCCCGTTGGGATCTATGTGCCATTTGCTACCACTTTTTGCCGCGCCAGCAATGAGCCATCTATAGTCTGGTCGATCGTTTCCCATCATTTCCAACAGATCTCGGTCTGGATGCTCGACCGAATTTTTAAAGTAATTGGGAACTTGATACTCATCACTGATGCCTGGAAGGTTTTCTACAAATTTGCAATCGAACAAATAAAGAGGAGATTCTTCATTTTGCTTCGCAGCATATTTGAGAAAATCAGTCAATCGCATATCGACTGGTCCTACTCTTACCAATGTCTTTCGTGTCCCATAGTCACCTATGCAGCATACACCTTTGCGAGGTGAGCGCCAATTTCGAATACAAGCCCAGTCGATACTGCCTTCGATCACAAGTGGGATTCCAGGCGATTCAAATCGAGAGACGAATTCATCTACAGAGATAGAATTTCCAACTCGAGTGACAGTTTCCTTTTCTAACCATTTGTCTTGAATATCAGCACATGCATACTGCCACGGCTTGTACAGCGCATCAGAGAATACCACAGGATAGGACATCTCTATCTCAAGACCATTATTCCCCATCAGAATACCACGCCATGTTCCCTCGAATTCAAACTCAGCATCTGGTTTCCAAGTATTCAAGCAAAGATCCTTCCAGATACTATCTGTGAAGCAATATACTCTCATGAGTCTGCTAGTACAAATCAAACTCGAGAGTGACGATACATCGAGCCACGAAAGGATCGCGAAAAGTTCATCTTCTGACAGGCAACAAAAGTATGTTCCTAACCCTGATGCTCTATTCAAGACGCTCTCTAAACTATCTGTAAACCATCGTTGGCCCATCGGCTTCACGTTCATCGGATGACTATTGCCCCTACTAACTTCCGTAATTTCTTCACAACTTAAACTCCGCTTCTTCATCATCTAAATTCAGACTCAGTGTCTGATTTCCAATCGTTCAAACAATGATTCTTCAAAATGCCACAATCTGCCAAACGCGCATTCGTCACCACTCTTTTTAAATACCAGGTACATTGTTAATACATTCCCAAAAGAACTCCGTTCATTTTCAAAATGGGCACAAATTCCGAGAACTCATCAAGGGCTTTGCAGGCAGTTGTTTTGGTTTTATTATTGCGGTCTCGTAAACGTATATGGTCGTTTTTGAAAATGGCAGGTCAAGGAAACCTAGAGGACGTTGTCAATCGGTTCGGCGGGATCACTGGTGCAGCATTGGTAGTAACTTTGTTTTTTCTGTCAAGAAAAGAGCAAGTCACTAGAGAGGATAATTGGGTTACCGACGAAATTTTGCAGATGCGCAAAGAGCTCAGACGAACAATGATTCAAGTGGAAGAGGACTTGACAAAGGAAAACGGAAAAGTGGATGTTTTGTCGCTGCTTCGGCGAGTAACTCAAGTAGCAGATTGCTGTGAGCATGATGAGATACTTTCTGCTGGTGTGATGTTGAGTGCTCGTTCGCTCGTTTTTGAAATGAATCGAACTATGAATGAATTGAAAGCTAGTAAAGGAAATTCCATCCAGCAACAAGGAGATCACGAGATGGCAGTGTACTTGAGTGATCTTATCAGTCATTCAAATTGGGTTTTTGAAACTGCTAAATTAAGTTGTCCGGATGTCAATGTGTCTGATGTCTTGGGAAATACTTGTGATAAGAGTCGCCAGTTTTTGACAAGTCGTCGTTGGGTTCAGGCTAAAAAAACGGTGGCCTTATTTCGTGATGTCAAATCGCCACTACCTATGATAATCGTGGCTACTGTGCTGTCATCTTTCTCGAGTATGTTGGAAGCGTATAAGCAGCAGTGTATGGCTAGGTTGATTTCAAGCATCTACACCAAACTGTCGCAGGCGTCCAACCATCGTCAATCTTGGTCCTTGGGGATGATATCTATTTTGAAATCGCTTTTCATTGCTGAGATTCTTTCAGAATTATCATTCTTGGCTGCTAAAAGAGCAGAAAGCTTGGGAACAGAAAAGTTTATTCTTGATATCAAGAGTCAGATGTTTTCATCCCTAGTTGCTCAAGATATGGCGTTTTTCGAATTGAATGATACATACAGTATTCGTGAATCGATTCAAGATGTAGGACAAACATTAACTACTTTATTCAAGTTCCCCGTAAACGCGATGTCAACCCTATCCGCAATGGTAACAAATTTGACAATGATGTATGTTGCCAGTAAGAAACTCACTTTCATCATATTCGGTCTTCTGTTGGCAAAACATGGAGTAGATACGTGGACGAAGGCCCAGCAACTGGTTTTACTTCACAAAACTAAAACGACTAACAAATATCTAGGAGTGAGTGGATTCCGAGATATTATGCAGACCATCGTTCAACCTGAGGCCATGAAAACCTTGAAATGTTACGGAAGGGAGCTTCAGGAATCCCAGCAATATTCAGATAGGTTGAAAATGGTCTTGACCACAAAAAGCAATTCTGCTGAAGTCTCCCGATGGTTTCGTTTTTTTAGATCTGCGCTTTCGAAATTCATTGATATAGGTTCCTTGTTCTTGGCTTCAAGATTGGTTTTGCAAGGTGAAATGCATCCAGGGTCTTTGGCAACCTTTTCAAGTACCGCGCATAGAGTTGTTGGGCTAGCGCATGAAGCATATGACACATGGGAGCAGCTTTTGGAATGTCTTGATTCCATTGAAGGTATCTATGACCTGCTGCATCGCCAATCATCCATAGGAATACTTCATCCTCCAATAGAAACAATGACTGAACTCACTGATTGGTCCATTGAATTTGACGATGTTTCGTTCTCTTACCCGACGAAACCAGACACCTTTGCATTGAAAAACGCAAGTTTGTGTATTCCACAAGGTAGCAAAATTGGAATATTAGGCCCATCTGGTTGCGGAAAGTCAACTATTCTTGCATTGCTGTTGCGGTTGTATGATCCAGCTATTGGAGAGATCAAACTTGGAGGACAGCCTCTCCGCAACTACAATCCCATGTGGCTCAGGAAGCAAATGGCCTTAGTGTCTCAGAATGTCCATCTTCCGACTAGCACCTTGCGTGGCAATTTGCTGTATGGAGTAGAAGGTTCATCAGATTCGGAGTTAGAAAATAGAATCCCGGAAGCTCTTAAACTCGCTTCTTGTTATGATCTCTTCATGGATAAAACAAGATTCCCGAAACAGCTGGATAGCCATATTGGTTTTAACGGATCAAGTTTAAGTGGAGGCGAGAAACAAAGATTATGTCTGGCCAGAGCTCTTTTAGCCATGCCCAAGATCCTCTTACTAGATGAAGCAACATCTGCCTTAGATGAACTATCGCAGTTTCAAATACAAGAAGCGATTCAATACATGTTTGAGAAGTCAGGAAAGCAGATGACCACTGTTACTATTGCTCATCGCTTGTCGAATTTCAGGCATGTCGACTCTCTATTCATCCTTGATCAAGGAGCTGTTGTGGAACAAGGCACACCAGAGGCACTTGAGAAGCTTCCCAATGGAATGTTCGCCAACTTCCTCACACTTTCGGAGAATTTTATGAAAAAGTAATTCGAAAATGGTGCTGCAGTTCACATAACCGGTTTGAGTTTAAATAAATATTGTTCAGGAAAAAGGAATTCAAAATTCATGCATGCTACAGTTCACATATTCAGTATACTTTGTGCATTTGAATTAAAATAAATACAAACGATTCACATTTCATGCTTCACTTATTCGTGTTCATAAGAAGCGCTATGGCAAAAATCGAAATAATAATTTTTTTTCTTGTGTTTCGGAGCGTCTCGTGTGTATGGGCTTAGTTTACTCCTCCGTCCTGTCTTTATGGAGTAGCATCTTTCAAGGGGACAAAGAAGTCAAGGTCATTATTGTTGGTCTTAATAACGCAGGGAAAACCACTACTTTGTACCAGCTGCACTTGGGGGAAGTAGTCTCGACCCAACCGACGATCGGATCCAACGTGGAGGAGGTTCGACGAGGCAAAGTGCGTTTTCAGTGTTGGGATCTGGGGGGTCAGGAATCGCTAAGAAAGACGTGGGCGACTTACTTCACAAACACACATGCCGTTCTATTGGTGGTTGATAGCACTGAGCGGGACAGAATTAATGTAGTAAAAAAGGAACTAAAGCTACTGCTGGAACACGAGGATTTGCAGCGGGCTTTAATTCTTGTTTTGGCCAATAAGCAAGATGTTAGAAATGCAATGACTGCTG
>Ga0105053_10012600_pt1 | contig 10153 bp, 5 predicted proteins | sample BON01_FD_78093 | JGI IMG/M metagenome (GOLD analysis project Ga0105053, IMG submission 78093) | Freshwater microbial communities from Lake Bonney liftoff mats and glacier meltwater in Antarctica - BON-01 | ecosystem: Environmental > Aquatic > Freshwater > Ice > Glacier meltwater | place: Lake...
ATCGTGTCAAGCGCGGGTTCCCTAAATGAGAATAACGAGAATGAGTGCAAGCAATTCGCTGTTGGAGGTACTTCTAGAATATTCATACGATTGCAAGAGCAATCCTGATGATAGTAGGTTATATTCAAGTTCGATCGGAGATGATCTTGATAGAATGGGCTTGTCCAAGATGCGCGCGCCTCATGTAAACCACATTCTGCTACTCATCGACCAATCAGGATCCGATTTTTTGAAATTCGGAGCTCTTGTTGAAGAACTATTTAAAAATGATTTTGTCATTGTGGACAAGGTGCCCTTATCTCAAAAGCTCAACGATAGGCAAAAGCAAAGGGAGGACAAGGCCAAGCTGAAGCTGAAGGAGGTCCATCGCAACCACGACGCCGTGAATGACTTGCAACAACGGCTTTCCAATGAGGCTCAAAAGCGAGGTCAGACAGAGATACTTGAATCCTCCTGCCAAGAGGATCTCGAGGCGCTATTCTTCATTGAACAAGAGTTAACAAAGACCATCAATAAGAAGCGAGCGAGATTAAACACTGCATTTATGGAAATGGACCAAGAGGGCAAGGGACATATTACTAAGACTGATTTTGGAAAGGGGCTAATGCGATTTGGAGTCCAGATTACCAGAAGGCAGCTTGATCTGGCTTTTCCGATATTCGATGTAGATGGTGGAGGCACAGTTGAGTTCAAAGAGTTTTCGAGAATTCTGAAGGCCGCTAGCGTACAAAGACATAAACGAATAACCAAACGATCAGAAATAGAAGACAAGCCCAATCAGCATCCGGTAGAAGAGGAAAAGATCAATGGAGACAATCGTATTGGTGAAAAGACGAATGCAACCAACCTTCTAGTTGAAGAGAAAAACTCCCCGGCTAGTCAAACGACAAAAAATAGCAAACATGTTGAAACTAAACCAGTATGTGTACATTGCAAAGGTGGAAGCTTGCGAAAGAGCCCCCCAACTGTGCCCCAACCCAGTGTGTCGCTGTTGCTTCCCCATGTCTCCAATGACAACGAGAGGTTCCTTACGGTGTTGGTGTCAGATAGAGAATTCAAACTGGAGAAACAGTGGATAAAAGTTCATTCAGATTGCATCTTTTCGCAGATTCCGGAAAGTTCGAAAGTGAAGGTGTTTGTAGATATGGATCCCAATCTCTTTGAAATCGTTTTATCTAAACTTCATGGTTTGAATTCCTCGCCAAAACACTCTAAATATACCCCTAGTGCGTTAGTATATGCATGTCGTGTTTTGGGATTCGAATGCAAGGAATTTGAAGACCTGGGGAAGGAATCAGATGTTCCTTTAATCGAGCCGCCTGCAACAAAACATTACGAAATCAAATTCACCAATGAAATCACATCAATTGGAACTTTTATCCATGTACGGGAACATGAAAAGTTAATTGTGGACTCCGTAAGCGGATCTGGGCATCTAGTCGTCGATATTTTTGCAGCAGATAGACAGATATTCCCTGAACCTCGTGCGGAGGACATTTCAGTATTTGACTCAAGAGCATATTTTCAAACTAGTAATTCAACTATTCAAGTAGGAGACATACAACTGCCAGGAAACGCACAATACTTTTTCAAAACCCATGCTGTGGAAAATGTGATTCCATCGAAAGTTAAATTGATAGTGCAATTTCGAATTGTAACTGGAATTCCTATTGCGACTTGAAAATACCATAACTAGCTATGTTGTTACATAAATAATATGTGGCTTGATTATAACTTATGCTTGCTCAGAGCTTTAATATGTTTCTTTAACTCAGCTTTCTCAGCTTTCAGCTGTTTCAGTCCCTCTTCCAAGTATTCATGCCGAAAGTGAACGGATATGTTTCTAATGCGAGCTATTTCCATTTTCTCCTCCTTTCTCTTCGCGTTAAGCATCATATTCAACGTTTCATTTAAACCGTCTCTGCTTGGATCTAGTCGAAAATCGGCCTTAAAATCATCTGGGTTGAACACATCGTCCACGTGACCAGCAGCCTTCGTTTCTACCACTGCCTTCGCATCGGTATCTCCCTTGCTTGCCAGCTCTTTAAGGAACTGCGAAGTCGAGCCGGTGGGTAAATCAGCAACATATGTGGGTTTTTTGGATGGGGTTTTATAGTTCCCGGCATTAATTCCAGTGGAGTAAATGTACCAGCCACATCCTACCACAACCACTGCACCTACTATCCACAACCCACCACCTGAATTTGACACCTTTGGTTTTGATCCAATTAGTTTTGATGCAGTTGGATTGTTGAGTGACGGGTTGTTGACTGATGGTTTGGAGGTGTGATTTACATGGATATTGTTTATGTTCTTCTTCTTTGGAGGAGGAGGTGGTGGTGGTGCTCTACGTGATGAAAAGCCGCGCAATTGGTTTAATAGCATCGTGTTGTTATTTGTGGTGTAATTTTTGAATGGGACAAATCCTGGGTTGTCCATGTGATGCTGATGAAGCACCAGTGGTAGAAACACAGAACGCTTGTTTTTTTGACAAATGTAAGAGTGACGGTGTTATTCTAGACAGCAACGTAGTATCCGGAGAAGGTGTGTGCTTTGTCAACACTTCTCTGCAACAAGACAAATGCTACTATGAGATCGTAATTGACAAATTGCCCAGCGAGAGCAGCGCATTTGTGATAGGATTGGCTCGATTAGAAGAACTGAATGAATTTCCAGATTGGAAGAAAAGCTGGGGATTTGTTTCAGATACGAGCACCGAGTCCTTTAAAGAGGGGGATGTCATTGCCTGTGTTTTCGATCAGAGTATAGGGAGGCCCACGTTATCATTGAAGCTCAACAATATACCCTTGCCTCCGACGACGCAAGTTAAGGGAATGTCTGGGACTTTCTATCCGTGTGTAAAGGTGACGCATGGCTGTGCTTTGAAGGGAAACTTCGCTCTCAACGAAGATCATTTTACCTTTCCCCCGCCTTCTTCCTTTCCATGTCTTATACCTTCGAGATCGCTTGTCTAAGTGATCGATTGTGAAGCTATTTTTTATTTGCATATCTAAATATCCAGTTATGGAAGAAACCTTGCATATAGTGCTTCCGTGTATATTAAGACAAGTAACCCTTTTTATTTTTAAATCTAATAAATATTCTTGAGTGAAGTGTATTTTTGCGTCTTTCATTTAGAGGCCTTTACTTTCGTGTCTAATAAAATATTCTAAATCGCTTCTTCACGATATAATTTATTACTTTGTAGTTTTCAAATGTTAAATATGCAGAAATGGCAGGCATCTTTGAGGAAGTGCGTAAATAGGTGATATCTGGGCAGATGTATCAATTTGGTGCATTAATGCCAGTCCACACAACCCGAAAAAAGTGTGGAACAAATCACTGACGTTTCCTGGGCGATCGGCGATGCCTCCATCTTCGTCCTGACATTGCAAAATAAAACTCGTCAATCTCTCACAATCTATCCAATCAACTCTGTTCAACATCTTCAGACAAGTCAATGCCCAGAAGCTGTAACATACGTCCGCCTGCTTCTCAGGTCTTCCGTTGAGCCCACCGGAGTCACACTGCCTCTCACATAGCCACCACGCAAGATCATCAGCTTGATCAGCAGGAAGAGAATACCCCGCCACCGTCAGAGCAGCTAATGCAGTGTATGTGAAGGCAGCATGCGATTCGCAATTAGGCGTCTGTCCAAACCCTCCATCTCCCATGTTTCTACACTGAAGCACGTAGTTCACTGCGGAATCCAAATCCACAACATCTAGTCTTTCAATCACACTGAGACAAAACAAAGCACAAGCGCTATACCTAGTATCGTGTTCACCGGACCACTCATCGGCGAATGATCCGTTTGATTGCTGGCGACCTTTGACATACTGAGCCACTTTGTCTTTATCTATTCTATCTAATGCCCTGCACTGGGATAACACGTAAACCGCAAACTGCGTGTTGATTAGATTCGTATCATGCCCGACATTGCCGCCGAATCCCCCTGTTTCAGGATGGTAACTCTTCAACACATCGTTCACCACCTCCACCAGCGGCATCTGGTCATTGGACTCCAATATTTCCAAAGACCCCAGTGCCCAGAATATACCTTGCACCCGAATATGCTCCATAGCTAATATCTCAAACGAGTCTTTATTCTCTTTCTCCTTGCGCCAGAAATTCAACACATAGTCCACGTGCTTAGATCGAGTAAATCCTGCCACATCCCCTTTCAAATGCCGGAGCTCCCTTTGAAGTGAGTCGATCTCTTTGTTCTTACGAAGCAAGTCTCCTTCCGATAACTTCGCACGGTCTCGAAGCTCAACCATCATACTACTTAGCAGACGGCGACCTTCCATCTTCTTATATAGTCCCCCGCGACTTTGTCTTTCTGTGGCAAAAAGAAGATTATGGGTATAAGAGGGTTGACCGCGTATCTGAGGCATCATACAGACTGTGTACCAAATGAGCAGGTACTTGGAGGTAGTTCATTGCAGCTTTGTATTGTGGATGCAAGCTCGTTTTGTTTCTACATTCGTAACAAACTTGGAACATCATTGAGAAGTGATTTGGGTGGTGATTATCGGCAGGTGAAAAAGGCGACCAGAGAATTCACTGAAGCTTTACAAGAACAGAATGTGCAAGTTCAGTTTGTGTTTGATGGACCACCCCAGAAATTTAAAGAAAAAACTTTAGAAAAACGGAGGGAAGATATCGTCGCTTCTTATGAAAAGGTTTTCGACGTTATTGAGAGAAAGTTCAAACACATTCGAGACATTGAGCTTCCTTTACCACCAATGTTTTTTGATGCAGTGCTTCAGGCAATATCGTTGATGGGCGTGAAGTATTATATCGCACCTGGAGAAGCTGATGTTCTGATTGGTCAACTTGCACAGGCTCGCAAAAATGCATTTGTGCTATCGACTGACAGCGATTTCTTTCTCATGCGCGGTATTCAGTTTGTGCACCTAGATGATCTGGATATCATCAATGGAGCTGCAACTGTGTACACTAGTGATATTGTTGCCGACATGCTTGGGATCCCGTTGCAAGACACCACCAATTTTGCCCTTTGTGCAGGAACGGATTTTACAGATGGTCAACACAAATCTGTTCAGGGAGTTTTAAAATTGAAAGACTTTACTGTAGAGGAAAATGAAGCCACCGCGTATGCTCGAGCCATGCTGAATAACACACTGCCTCCTGTTGTTGGCGATGTGATGGATGGTTTATATGCCTCTACCGGAGATCGCTACAATGGTATGGAAAATGTTGAACCCTATATTAGGGATTTGTTTTCTCAGCAACAGCAAGGTCTCGTTATTGCCGCTTCATTTGAAATGGAATCGGAATCGGATGCCGAAGTTATTATTGCGAGGAGCAGGGAAGTCACGGTAGATTTATCTGGACCATTTACCAAGAAACATTCTTGGAAGAAATTCTCTCAAATGTTTCTTTATCAATCCATTTGTAAATTCCTTCTCAGGAAGTGGAAATCAACGGCTCTTGTGGAGGCACTTTATTCTCCTGACAACATGGTGCTGGATCCTGCACCAAAGAAGAAACTCGAAATGGAACACGTCGCTCCTTTTCATCTCCGTTTGCCTGTGCTTGAATACCGTGATGAGATCATGTCGGCTGTCTCTCAGAGAAAAATTGTGTCGATTATAGGCGAGACAGGTTGCGGTAAGTCAACGATGATTCCTCAATTCCTTCTTGATGATAATCCGACCAACAACATTGTGGTTGTCGTTCCTCGAAGAATGGCTGCTAAAGCGCTCTACACCACTGCAAGAAAAATATGCAAGTCACCGGATATAGTTGGTTTGCGGATGGGAGGAGGTGTAAGGGAAGAAGAAAGAGGGACAACAAGGTTAAGATATGTAACTACTGGATACATGTCTCGATGGTTATGCGCTGGATTGCCTGGGCAAGGCGTTATAACGCACGTTGTGATGGATGAAGTGCATGAACGGTCTGTTGATATTGATTTGTGTTGCCTGTTTCTCAAGTCGCTTCTTGAAACATCAAACATAAAGGTATTGCTCATGAGTGCCACATTGGAATTAGATGCTTTTCAAAACTATTTTGCATTAAAAGAACCTTCCATTTTTGTTGGAGGAAGGCGATTCAAGAATGAGGAATATTTCGTTGATGAATTACCGACTAAATACCAAGGCAGCAGTCTCAAGAAACTTGCAGCGGCTCAACATGGTCAGCTCAAAACAATAGCCCCGCTGCAAGTCGATGCCTGTATGGAGCTTCTATCACTAGTGCAGGGTGACACAAAGGCAGTACTAGTATTTTTACCTGGTATAAATTTGATTGAATCTTTAACGGAATTGCTTCCCGTGAATCGTTTTAGATGCATTCCTTGGCACAGTTCTATTGCCACTGAAGATCAGGAATGTGCTTGGGGGGATTATCCTGGTAAACTCAAGGTGATTTTAGCTACCAACAGTGCGGAGTCTTCCGTAACATTGCCTGATGTAGACGTTGTCATTTGCTTTGGAACCTGCAAGACAGTTGAATTCAACCCCATTTCCCGAACCTCAATCTTGAATGCACACTGGGTGAGTAAAGCAAGTGCGACCCAGCGTAGTGGAAGGACTGGTAGGGTGCGACCTGGAAAAGTATTTCGGTTGTATTCCAAGCAAGTTTTCAATACATTTGATGATTTCGCAATTCCGGAATTGCTAACAGCGTCATTGGACGAAACAATCCTTGATATGAAGCATATGTCAAAAGGCCTTGCAGTAATGCCAATGCTTTCGGATATGATTTCCTCACCGCTTGAAAGTAATGTGATTCTGTCATTGGAGTTCCTAGCAAAAACCCAACTTTTGGACTCCAGAGACGATTCTGATGCGAAACTGACTTCACTTGGACGATACGTGCAGCGTTTGCCTCTTGATGTATCTACATCAATATTCCTTCTATATGCTAGTTGGCTTGGTTGTCTTCCAGAAGCCGTAGCGATCGCTGCGATTTCTTCATCGCAGTCTCCCATGCGCCATATCTCCATTGCACATTGTGAGGATCCCCAACGGTACAACAAACTCATGACCGAAAAATTTGAAACCATAAGAGACTTGGATGGAGGGTTATGCTCTGAACCTTTCGCTCTCATTCGATTGCTGTCTTGGTATCTTGCACAAAGAAACAATAATCACCATGCTTCGAAATTTATGCATGAGAAATGTATTTCCATCGCAAGAATGAAATCATCGAGGAACCAATATGAAGCACTACGTGGAAGGCTGCTATCGGTTACCAACCAAGATTTAACCCTTCCAGAACCTGATCAGCTATTTAGAGACCCCGATAAGCTGAATAGGTTGTACTTTGTTATGGTACAATGTATGTCAGATAATATAATGGAATCTAAAGAGTCTAAACTTGGGAAACAGTTTAACGGTACGCTGAGGGATCCTGGTCACAGCTACACCGTTATTGAAGTTGTTTCATCAGAACGACCATTAACCAAAGGAGACTTTAGCGATTTCTTTCCACGTGGAACGGAATGGAATTTCATCAGAGATCGTTCCCAAGTTATTTATTTCGCATGCAGCACAATGGATTTGATGGATATCGGATTTAGATTGTTGAAGTCAACTTCAGTACCTACGGACATAGGAGTGGTTCATACAGAGATCGATGTTACGAACCTTGAACTAAGCGACCAAAAAGTATGGGTCAAGATGGATATCGCACAAAGGGAGTCCGTGAGTAAATCAAAATTAATCATGGATCCCGATCAAGGCAAAGCTTTTGGTGAATGCCACTCGTGGATCAACATTGAAGCTCATGAAGAATTCATTTCAGTGTCTGTGCATTTTAATACACTTCAAGAATGGCTCAGACAGGCTGCGCACAAGTGGTTTGAAGTTTCGAAATTTTACTTGAACAAAAGCAAAGTGGTTTACAAAATGGTGGGCCACAATTTCGCTCCAACTTTGAATATGCTACGAAATGCTCTTGGTGGTGATATCCAAATATATCCACAAAATCTGATAACGAAACAACCCCATTTCACTGCGCTCGCGTTTCAAAACGACAACAAGACGAAACTGCCCTATGGCGTACAAGTATTGAAAGCACATACGCGTAGCCGAGGCCTTTCTGTTACATTAGTCGATTGCGAATTCGACTTGAAAGATCCTATCTCAACCAGGTGGCACCTGAAAAGGAACAAGAGGCACCATGTCCTCTGCGACGGCCAAACCTTCCAAGGAAATGTTATTCCGAGAATAGCTTCCCAGGCTGCAATCGCCCTTGAATTGCTACATCTGGGTGATAAAGACAAGTCATCGCGAGCTAGTTTTGTGTCATGGCTTCCAGATTCAAAAGGGTGGTTGGAATCTGCACTATCCTGTACAAAAGACCCCGAGAACGAGTTCTTCAAATGCTTTTCAAAACGGGTGGATTCGGTGTTTAGCATGAGTCCAAGTAATGAATTAGTTTCAGCGTTGCGAGATTGCTTGCCGCAAATATATGTCAATGTTTCCGATCTTCCTTGTGAATGGAAAACCCTGACTTTTCCATCTAAAACCCAGACCAGTACCCATGAATTCAAAGTATCCAAGATGCTTTCTACTCCTGCTGAAGAACTAGATGCAAACAATCATGTTCCGGAGAGGGTTCAAAGTCAAGCCGTTCGGCAAAACGAGATGGTTTCTGTTGAACAGTCGTTTTTATGTCAGACGTTTTTATGTCTGGCTCACGAATTATGCAATTGGATTGGTCAAAAAAGCAAACGAAGGGTTTCAATGAAATTGCGAAATACTTTCTGCCAAGGAAGGGAAATTGTTGATATGATTTTTCACGAAGACAAAACATTCCTGTGGTTTGTGAGGCAATATCCTGCGTTGTTTACGATATCTGATAATCTTAAATTTGTCGCTTCGATGGCTGTGGTTCCAAATGGGTCTCTGATCACAGATGAGGACATTTTAGTTGCCACAGGAAACGACTTAACTCGTTTTGTTGTCGATGAATGTAGAGGTCGCATGCCGCTCGGTGATATTGCTACGTTCTTTCTGAAGAACTCTCAAGCCGAGATCGTTCTCAGTCCTGTTTCACGTCTCAAAGAAATTATTGAAATCTACACGGATTTGGTATTAGACAACCACATTTTGCGAGCAGCCTCCGCAAGTCTTTCTGAGACTCACTTAAATGTTACGAACGTCGATGAAGGCGACAATGATGTTAGTTTCGCTTTCAGGGATCGCGATTTTACTGCACATGAGTTGCTTCAATGGATTTCGAGCCAATCTCGTAGACCCATTCATGTATCACAAATGGAACCATTTTACACCAAAGTACCATCGGCGCGAATCTATCAGAAAGACTTGAAATCATTTTTGGAAAGCTATTCGGAGCTTTTTGATTTCGATCAGGATTTTGTGTCCATAAAGAAAAGAGAATCCTCGTCAGAAGAACTCGTGAAGGACTTTTGTGACTGGGTGTCCAGAGAGAAATCAGGTGAAATTGATCTAAAAGATGCTGCAAATGTGCTTGCTTCTTACCCTGGGTCCCGCAGTTTTCTCCCTATACTGTTAGAATGCTGGGCTTGTCAACATCGTGAGTTGTTCAAAGTTGGTGAACAACACATATCGTTGACTGGAAAAATCAAACCAGTTATAGGTACCTATGATAAGAGTTCAACCTTCCATGTAGATATCAACGGCAATACCAATCCTCGAGCTCCCGTAGTTTCAGACTCCATTTGGGCAAATGCTGCTGATTCCATTCGAGCTATAAATGGATTTTCTGCAGGAAAGGCAGCTGATATAGATGAAAGTTATGCTGATTCTGTTATACCGCTCATTCCGGAAAAACTTGAAACGGATGCTGCTGAGAAGCTATCAAATTGGATTCAGGAAAGACACGATGGCTCCATACGTTGTCATGAAATGGGCAATTTTTATATTGAATATCCGGATGCCGAAAAACTCATACGAAAGAAACTCAAGAATTTTGTTGAACGTCACTCCAAGTATTTGAAATACGACCGAACGACCTGCTCAATCACATGCACCAAAACAAGAAGCCCAGTGTCTGACGAGCGTGAAACAGATGCTGCTGAGAAGCTTTCAAATTGGATTCAGGAAAGACACGATGGCTCCATACGTTGTCATGAAATGGGCAATTTTTATATTGAATATCCGGATGCCGAAAAACACATACGAAAGAAACTCAA
>Ga0105053_10012604_pt1 | contig 10153 bp, 11 predicted proteins | sample BON01_FD_78093 | JGI IMG/M metagenome (GOLD analysis project Ga0105053, IMG submission 78093) | Freshwater microbial communities from Lake Bonney liftoff mats and glacier meltwater in Antarctica - BON-01 | ecosystem: Environmental > Aquatic > Freshwater > Ice > Glacier meltwater | place: Lake...
AAAAAGTCAAAATTCGGCGGAGTTCAGCCTACACCTACACTTTTTGTGTACTTTTTGTGTAGCTACACTTTAGTGTGAAGTGTAGGTGTAGGCTGAACTCAAAAAAAATGAAAAAAAGTGTGTTTTTGGACAAATTCCGTATACACTCTGGCGTAACGCGAGTGGCGCGCGGCGGCTCCGGGGCTAGAGTCCCTCCGCTTGCCGCGCGCCCCCGCCCCAGGACCTTGGCGTGCGCGGCGCCTCGATAGTGCGGATGTGGACTCTCGAGTTTGGTTGGCCTCAATTCGGACTTATATGGCCTTTGCAGTTCCCTTCATGGTCTAGATACATTCTGAGCTCGGGGGTTGAGTTGAATTAATAAAGAGACAACGACAACAAACAACAACACCAGAGTGGAAATGTGAAAGACTTATCATTGAGAAGAGGTTCTAGTTAGGTTGAAGAGATTGCTCACAGACGCTCTGATTACACCAAGTCTTCAGAGAAAACATTTCAAATCTCAAGTAGGGAAGATATCAATTCCAACCTGATGGCACTTTTTAAGCCGAAGTGATAAAATTAAACTAAAACAAAATAGTGGGTCCTCGACCTCTCTGGTGCAGGTGCGGATTTTCCTTCGAGTTTTCCTTTTTTAAAAGTAAGTGTTGCAGAACGAAAAATGAAAGAAAGAAAATTGACTGGCTTTGGTTGGGCGGTGGAGGAATCGCGGAACTTGGGACCTTCAATCTCAAAAAACCTTACCACCACTCAGGACCCTCACATATGAAGCCGAACGAACTTTGGACCCGCCCACACAACGGAGTCGCCAGGGCACAAGCCCCTAGTTGTCACCGTAGTAGTTGTAGGTTCGTTCGAACAGGAAAGGGAGGGGATCGGTCACGGTATAGTCAGCGATGCAGTCAAGGTGGAGACTGCGGATCCAGACATCTCAGGTTGTTCAAGGGGGCACAGGGTAAGGAGGTACGTCGGCGATTTTCAATCGTGGGTGCATGTCCCTTGGCTCAGTTTTCTCGAGCAAACCCCGGGACTGTAACGATTCCCCAATATCGGTTTAATACAACAACTCCTCACAAGGCAGCCCCCTGGGTTACTCTGATATTCTAAAGTTTCTACCCTGAGTAGACCCCCGCACAACATAGGGGGGAAGGCCCTGCAGGTGCCTGCCAGTACTGCGAACACTCCCAATTGGTCCTGCTCTGCTGTGGGGCCAACAGGCTCATTGGCTGGTCGAGTAGTGTTGAACGCTTCATTGCTGCAATACAAAACTGAGGCTTGTTGGTGGGTTCTCGTCCTCCCTGGCGCTGGTACTTCTCCTTCGGTTTTTTTTTATTTCGTATTTTTTTAACAAACAAGTGTTGCTTTGCTTTGTCATGGGTGGAGGAGGATTTCACATACCCTTGGGACTTCAGAGCCCAAGAAATCTTACCATTATTCAGGACCCCCAATGAGGCCGAACGAACCTTAGATCTGCTCAGACAAAGGAGCCACCAGGGCACTGGCAAAACCCCCTGGTCGTCAACGGGGTAGTTGTGGGTCCGTTCGAAGAGGGAGAGGAGGAGATTGGTATAACCAGCGACGTAGTTAAGGTGAAGGGTGAAGATCCAGCCACCCCAGGTTCTCTAAAGGGGAACAAAGCGAGGTGGTACGTTGACGATCCATTTCGTGGGTACGTGCTCCTTGGCCCGACCCTGAGAATTCCCGGGATCATAAAGATTCCCCAATACCGGTTTAATAAAACAAAGCAAGCGAGCGTGTAATTGTATGAGAGCGGGCCTGAGGGGTAACCAGTTGTGTCGAGCGTTGCGAGGTGCCCCGCGGGGCGTTGGAGGCATAAATTTGACGTAAATTTTGTTTTTGAGATATGTTACACTGTACGAGTGTGCCTGCGTGATTTTTGGGCAATTTATGGTACACTGTATGATCATTTCAGAGTATCAAAACTGGTCTTCACGACAGTGATTCAATTTGAAAAAGCAAACGAATACACCCCCACTCACAACCCTTTCACATAGGAATACATATGGACTCGAAGAGGAAGTATCCAAGCCAAGTGTCATTGCACGACTCGAGCTCGAGTACTCTGAGTTCGAAGCAAACAACTTGGAACGATGGAAAAAAAAAGTCTCAAACCGCAGTTAAATGTCCACAAGCGTGACAAAAAGCCCCCATACGTGACAATACGCAATTACAGATTTGTGGGGTCGAGCATATAGATAAGATGTAATAATGCAGGCTGAGGTGGAAACCTTTCAAAAGCAAAGCGGATAGTTTCAAATGGGATAGGAACACGGAAACGGTTATTTTCCATTTTCAGATTCTTTGGCCGCACTATGTAGGATTTTCGACAAGCAGGAACTGTTTCCAGTTCCTATATATAAAAAACTTCACCCATAAAACCATATATGCATATTTGCCGCTTTTCACTGGCTCTTGAAATATGCAAGAACATTTGGATTTGGACCTATTTTGAGCCGGTGACGATCAAATCTGTGGGGGGTTTTCACCACTTTGCAATTTGTCGCCACGGGTTCAGACTTGCCACTTTTGTTATCTCAACTAAGAACTGCATTTTTTGAAGCACATTTCTTGAGCTAGTTCAAAATCTAGCAACTTTGGACCCCATGAAGGTACAAGGATTTTATAGAACCCTCCTATATCATTGTTCCACCGTACGTGTTGACGTACTAAGCAGCTCGCAGAACTTTCCACGTATGGCGTATCCCTATACCTAGCCAAGCGCCGAGTGCTCGGGTATCCTGATCTCTCGAGCGGCTGTACAATGCTCGGCCCAATACACATCGAAAATCACACTGCCCCGCCCAGACAAGAGTAGATAGATACAACGAATACGCCTCCAAGTTCACAGTTTGAGATGATTGCTGGGCAGCACGCCCACACATGAGAGCAATCATCTGTGCATATACACATTGACAGTTGCTCCGGCATCATATGTACAATCGTGCGGTTGGGCAAGTGTTGCAGAAAGACTTGTGGAACATGAGTCTACTCCAGGGCTTGGTCACGGAAAGGTAGGCAGAGTGGATTTTTAGCTAAGGCACTGCTTGGGCACGACTGACAAGTCGCGCGAATCTCCAAAATATACGATTCTTCTTATTTCATATCACCACAGGTCCTCTATGTCTATTTTTCAAACCAGTATGTATTTTGAATCTAATAAGTATTCCATTTTTCAGACTGTATCTAATCAGGGGTTGGAATGATCAAAAAACACATTTTTGAGTCTCAAAACTGGAATGGATGCTATTGTAAACTGGTTTCAACTGCACTGAAAGTGCACTTGAAACCAGGTGATATTAGCTACTCAAGCACTGTCTTGTGACGGTCGACGGTCGTGTAGAAAACAAGGAAGGGGGATGTGAATGGTCACATTAAATACATTAAATAAAGCCGGTGTGAGCTTGGCTGGGAGTTGTTTCGGAGACCGGTGTATAGGTGATCGAGCCCCAAGTCGGTCGTCACGATCGACTTTTTAGATTAATTTTGGCCTAATAAACCAGGAAAAAAGTCGGAAATCAGAAAACCTTCAACATCAAAAAAATGCTTTAACAGGTCAGACGTGGTTATTGAAGCGAAACAAACAGCGACAAAAACGAAAAGAGTTTTTGGTACAAACAATCACTGTTGGGATGCGAAATAACGAAATGCTCAAAATAACTGCACTCAAATTCAAATCGTGGGTCTCTCCTGGGTTTGGCAGTAATCTATCCGGAGGAGGGAGCTATCTTATCAAGAAAGTGCCACAGTGGTTCTAGTGATACACACCGGTTCGTGGACCGGTGTCTTCAAGTGTCACCATTATGTCACTGGTACTAAAAGACGACCGGAACTCAGGCCGGAGCCGGTTTTGTCATCAAGTTACCGGGAAATCAATAATATGAGGAGCAGGGCGCTGAGTTTACAATGTTACGGAAAAGAATAAAAAATAATATCTATCTATATCTATATATGTATATGTATATATACATATATATAGAGGGGAACAAGAAGAGGGAGAGACGAGGGGAGGAAGAAGCGCCTCCCCCAGAAACAATGGGCGAGAGTCAAAGACACAATGACTCAGATGGAGTCTCAGAGTCAGAAAACAAGAGACAAGAGAAGACATTGAAGGTAATGTGTTTCATGGATTCAAAAAACAAACCACGCGAGCGCATCTTCTTTATCGCCCACGTCATGCTCCCAGTCATAGGAGCATTGGTACAAGGGGAGGGACCCGAAGATGGCTACTCACGAGCAGTTCGTGACTTCTTTGGCATGTCGTGAGTTTTGGAAAAGTTTTACGCCACCCCTAAGATTTTATATGTTTATCGACAGGCAACAGCAGTGACTTCCCGCCTCAGCCTCTGGGTCTTCTTAGGAAATCTTCATGTTCGTGGTTCGTGCAAACTTCGCCACAAAAAAAGGTTACCCTTGCGAGTGAACCGTGACAATTGAGCAACAATAACGCCAACTTCTTCACGTTGAGTTGCCAGTAACAGCTTGTGGTATTTGGGCCATCCATTCCGCCGGGGCCTTAGGTTTGTTCCAAAAACTCTTTTTGTTTTTGTCATTTTTGGTCGCGCTTCCCGGTATCTTTTCGGTTAGACGTGGTTGTACCAGATTTCACTTTACAGATCTCACTTGTTTGGTACAGGTCTAATTTCTGTCTGGAAAAGGGTATGCTGGCACAGTTGTGCCCACATATAACATTAAATTGGTACAAATTTTCTGAATTTTGTAATTATCCAGATGCATATCTGATGAAAACCACGATCACACGTCTTACCCACACGGCGAGTGAAAGGACCGCTGCACGGACTTGATAGGCAAATATCTAGTCCCGACAGAATTACAGTTTTTAGGGTCATAAGCGATTAATTGGTTGCCAACCACCCACTGAGTCAAGTTGCGTATTACCCAACAAAGAAAGAAAGAAAGAAAGAAAGAGGCAGGACTCCAAAAACTCATCCTCCTACAGAGTGGTGGGATAAAATGAGTATGATTTTATTTTGTAACCTCGATTGTGAATACTCAAGTACCGGTGTTTTGCCGATGTCTCAAACTGCGCCTCTGGTGATTGTGAGTATTTTGTTGGTCCCTCAAATATCCTTCGACCGCAAGGGACAGGTGCTCGAACTTGATGATTGCGGGTATGGGGTCCCAAAATTCCGTCCGAAGAAAGTGTTGACTGGGCCCAAGGAACAAAATTATGAGGCCTGCAGGGCTGTGCGTTCCTGTAATCAAAACACCCCTGGGGTAGTCAAGAAAACTCCGAGAGTTTGGTTCGTGGTCAAAATTTTGCAGCGTAGTAAAACATGAACTCAATTTTTGTGAATTTGAATCTGAGAATTTTTTGTGAATCTGACAGTATTTTGCCCTCGAAATGTGGGGTCTCGACGCAAGAGACCGCTCTTCGAACTTGATAGGGAGGAATCTGTCTTCAGACCTCTTTCCCGAAAAAGTTTTTGCCCCAAAAGAAAGAAATAAAGAGGCAAGGCTGTGCATTCCCATGATTACTAGGATCCATTGCGAAAACGCCAGTTTAACTTTGAAGGGTAGAGTTTTGGTTGAAAACTATTAGTGAGTATCTCAAGGAAAAGGGGGAGGGAATTTTTTTCAAAAGTAACAATGATATTTCCACCAAAATGGCATTTTCCACCTTGACTGTGGTGAGGGGAGGAAGGGGTGGGGTCTTAGTTCGATATTACTCTCAAAATTGTCGAGTACATTGAAATAGTGTCACGTAAAACCCATCTTTTTTTGGAGACTAGAATTAAAAGAAAAGTACACAAGATTGTCGCAAATAAGGTGTCTAGATATTGAGCCTGAGTATGGGACTCCATGGATTTTTTCTCGCCACTCAAAATCATCCGGCAATTTCGACTTAAGGAAAACCCAAACAGAATATCTCGTTGGTTCCCTTTTTATTGTTTGTATGGGGAACTGGTACCCAAGGTGTCAGCTCCCGGGGAATTGGTACTCAAGCAAGGTATCCCAGGGGTGTGCAAAATATTTTTTTCCGAACAGCATGCCCAAACCCCCCAGGGGTCCAAAACCCACCCCCCCCCCCCCCCCCTTCACCTTGAAAAGACATGATTTTGATATTTTGGCGCCCAAAATCAAAATATCAGCGCCAAAATTCAAATATTTGGTGCCAAAAAGTTAGAATGTGGTGCTCAATCCAAATATCACAGACAATTCAAATCAAATGAATTTTTGTCCACTAGAAAATAGAAACCTCCTGCTCACTTAAAGAAAACCTCCCGGCGCCGCCGCGTTTTCACCCACCCACCTCCCCCTCGGTGTTAGTAAAAATTAAAATGCATACCCCGTGAAGGTATCAGCTCCCCACCGCCCCTAGAGTGGAATTCATCTCCGCTTGAAGTACCTGGTGTGTAAACATGGGGAACCAGGCAGAAGTCGTATGGACCAGCTGGGAGTGATGGTGCGCTGCTTTAAATTTGTGCATCTGCGTGGAGGATGGACAAATTTGACTTTACTTTCCATAGCCGGCCCAGTAGTGGACACCGGGTATCTAGTTGATGTCCTCAGATCATGGTAGCGGATTCGGTACGTGACATGTGCTTCAAGTGTCATCAGAGTGGCAAAGTTTGAAAAACAGTTGTATGCTGCTTTTTGCGCTGCTCACGATCAAAGGATTCGTGCAAGCATCTCGACCCCCCCTAGCTTCACAAGTCGACTCTGTACATAAAAATCGTTAGTTTTCAAATTCAGATATTAACTGGGCTCAACTTGCGCTCATCTTTGTCATTCATAGTTTGAACCCTAAAAGGAGAGGCTTTAGGGTCGGTCTTACCCAGATTTCTTCCTAGGTTCCCGACTCAGATTTGGGTGAGTGACGTCACATTTGTCACTTTTTTCGTTGACAAAAAATGTGACGCGTCACATTTGTCACATTTCTTGGAAGAATGTGACGCTCTTGCACACGAAAATATTTTTTGAGACTTGTGACGTTTTTTGTCACATCCTTCCCGAAAAACGTCACATTTGGGCCCCGCCGGTACAAAACTTTTTTGAATGGGAAGAAATGTGACGATTCGGCTGGGACTGAAACATGTTTTTCTCTTCCCGTCTCAGATTTGTCACTTATCTCGGAAGCGTGAAGCGGGAAGGCCATTTGGGCTAAGACCGACCCTTATCCCCGCGAACCCTGGAAACCCCATTCACTCTAACACCCATGGATCAGCTCATCAGCCTCTGCCCTCGAAATAGAAAGGGGTATAAGTTAACAGTAAGAAGTATGCTATGCGCTGCATAACATTCTCTGCTTCACATACCAGGACCAGCCCACCGTAGCGTCAATAATGGGGGTCATCAGGGGAGTAGCGTAGGCCGTTGATATCAGCTGTCTTTCAGCGCACGGCGGCAGCGGGGCTTTAGCACCGATGTCGCTGCAGGCCATAGGGTCGGACTGCCATCCCTATGGTTTGATTAATGTTGCTTTTATTACTCCATAGGAAATGGTTTCATTGATCTCACATCGGATGTGTAAACCAACAAGACTTGGTTCTGGAATTCTGTACTTCAACCATACTGTCCTGTTATTTTGGATCTTTTGAACCTGCTTCCTTCTTCAAGTTGACGAGTTCGTTTGTATCATGATAGATAACCAATAAGAATGTTGGAATGTTATGATGGTCCACCTGTAACATTTGATAGATGTCCGATCTAGTGAGCAGAACCAGCACCATGGGCGTGCTAGCAGACATTTAATCTGGCCAAATCCTGGAAAATCGAGAGGTAGAGTGTTTCCCTAAAAGAGTCAGTCTGTAGGACCAGGATTCTGACACCTGTGGCACGCGACGGCCTCGGGGCCAAAGCCCCTCCGCCTCTGCGCGCCGGGGGCAAGTTCTTGTATCTACGGAATCTGCTAGTTCAGGGCAATCAGCCACTCTTCGATGTCTCAGTGCGCTACCAGCCTGACTAGAGAGAGTAGACTTGAACCTAGATGGCCTTGGAGTGGTGCTCCCAACGACAACTGCCCGGCAACTCAGATACCTTAGGTGCAATGATCACAGCAGGACTAGAGACGGAGATAAATTTCTCTCTTGCTTTCTTTCTTGCTTCTTTCTTTGGTTTGAAAACCCAAACCAATCACTTAGGAGCCAAGAGACTTTCCTGGACCGTTGTGCACTTACGAGTGGTTGTGGACTCGCTAGTGGGAATTCAATTCTAGAGGAGAGGTGACACTGGTACCAATTTCTCTTAAAAAAATAAGAAAACCTGGGAAAGAGACACCCACGCCAGCCTGAGAAAGGTCAAGGGCCCTGGCAAGTCTTCAAATTTGTGTTAAAAGCTTGTTGACCCCGCAACACATAGCAGACCCCCACTGGATCTCCGGGCCTTTCCGAGTCTTTCCGGCAATTTCGGTCCCTTTCTGTTTCCATAGGACCCCACTAGGGCCCCAGGGGTATCCTGGGGTATCCTGGCTATCTTCTGGCACTTCCACGGGAACTCTTGCATGTCCGCAGAGCCTTATAAGAATTGCTGAGACGAAGAAGAAACCAAAAACGAACCGAATACGTATTTTGTACCAGTTTGAAAAAAGTATCAGACAATCAGTCTTCACGTTTTGAACCCCAAATCATGTCTATTCTGTTTTTCAGAGGTTCAGGTCCGCCATCAATAAAGACTCCCAAAAAAATTCCGAAAATCTCGCAAACTCCCACTCCGACGCGATAGCATTTCCGGAAAGAATTTCCGGCTGATGCTGGCAGGTTCAAAATATATTCCGATTGGGGTGAGTACCTCAGGAATGTTAGCATGGCAAACTCGTTGTTCGAACTATAACAATAATTGGCTCACGAACCATTGTGAGAATTGTTTTGCTATGACTTCCCAAGAAAGCTTGGAAAACATGGGACGTTTGAACGTAAAAATCATATCACTAAGTCTAGACACTGGCATTCAAATTTCAAAGTTTGACATTTGTTTATCCAATTCGACGTTTGGACATTGCAACGTCATGTTCACGTGAACTTTATTACATGTTGTTTTCAACATCCAACGTCCAAATCAACTGCGAAAACCTTCCCATATTCCACTCACTTTGGCACATTCCATTCGTGCTTGGAGTTTCGTTTCCCATGTCTAATCTCTGTATCAGATCTCGATCTCTTTTCATATCAGGGGAGGTACCCTCGTCTGACCAGGCCTCCAAGACTTTTCAAGATACACGTTTTTTGTCGTTGTCGGGGTCAAATTAGTGATGAGGTTAATTTTGGAGACGTTTTGAGATGATACACATCTTTTGTCGATGTCGGGGTCAAATTAGTGTTGAGGTTAATTTTGGACACGGGAAAAAGAGACAGGCTACGACATTACAAAAGTCGCCGAGCAAAAACTAGATATTCATTGATTGATGTCGCTTGCAGATATATTGTATAACTTAGTATGTATCATCGTCGCGACATACAGAGCCCGAAGATCCAGTTTCAGGGCAACCGTAACATTCAGTTTTGTGCCTACAGTGGCAGCGTACGCGTAGGTCTATCTTTCCGCCAGAAGGACCCGTACTTAGGTTTCCAAAGACAATTCGCGAGATTTCCACAATTTTGTGATCAGACCCCTACAGTGTAGACAAAAGATTTGTGTTTTAAGTAGGCTCGGGGGAAGAATCTCAGGGAGCTAAATCATTAATGGACTCGGATTTGTCTGCTCAGCGGGGTGCCTAATGTGTGTTCAGAGTGCTGCCCGGTGGGCGGACCTTCGTTATTGTTACGAGCATTCACCATGTTGAAAGAAAATAGGAATTTAAGCTCATGAGTTGCTGGTACAGAGATAGAGACTCGAGGTATCACGTCAGAAGGACCTGGTAATCCGTGTACAGCCCCACAAGTAATCACCAGCCAAACAAACGCGCGCACGTTTCAATCGTCTCTCTTGCTTTTTTGTTTTCCTCCTCAGTTCTTTCTTTTACATACCCATTCTGCGTAGCTTCTGGCGCAAGGCAAACAGAGAGTCCGGTGTAAGCCCATTCACAGCCTCCAAAAAATGCTCGTCCGATGGTGCCCCAAGGATTCCCGCCACCACCCTCCGTGCGCCCTGCGACAGTTTGGTCACGGCGTATCCAACAGCCTCGATATCGCGCTTCGTCGGACGCGCGCTGCCGCAGCCTTCTTGCGTTGGCTCCTAT
>Ga0105053_10012605_pt1 | contig 10152 bp, 13 predicted proteins | sample BON01_FD_78093 | JGI IMG/M metagenome (GOLD analysis project Ga0105053, IMG submission 78093) | Freshwater microbial communities from Lake Bonney liftoff mats and glacier meltwater in Antarctica - BON-01 | ecosystem: Environmental > Aquatic > Freshwater > Ice > Glacier meltwater | place: Lake...
CATGCACGGGCATGTGACCAGTGTGCGTCTTCTTCCCAAAAGTCCCACGTTTGCGAGCTGGGTATTTCTCAAAGGTTCGCTCTTCATCGGGCTCGCATACCCCCAGGTACACCTGCAACGTCCAAGCCTCATCAGCACACCAACCGCACGATCAATACACAGGACGAGTGCACGGCGCGCGGCGGCGATAGGCCGCCGCGTGCCACTCGATGTTCGGAAAATATCCCGTCCCCACAAACAGGTAACATCATATTGGTAAAGCCAAGGCATGGGAATGGGCCCAAAAGTGGAGCACTGTGAATTGGTGCCACGCGGTGCATTGGGCGCGAGAGATCGGAGAGGTGAGAAGGCTTCACACAAAAGCGAATAAAACTCACATCGTCAAGAGGCGATGTGAGCACAAGCCTCCGCATGGGCCGCACCCCACCACCCCAGATCTTGAGGCGCAGGCACTTGATGGCTTTACCGCTTATTCTCGTGCGCTCAAACTTGTTCAGTCTCTGCCTCATGGCCTTGGTCATGTGCCTGGGGGGGGGGGGCAAAGAGATCATTAAAAAAAAACTGCAAAATACCTTCTCGACTCTCGCGATTTTAATGCACCTTTTCAATCCTCCCCTCGACTTCCTCTTGCACAATTCTTCGCCAAAAAAAACCAAATTTTGTCCCTTACGTTGCTCTGCCGCTTCACCGTCTCGCGGTTCACATTCTTAACCATCAGTCACGATAACAGAATACAAATACAGGTGAACAAGCAGGATGGTGGTGAGAGATGAGGGAATGCAATTTTGGGGGCCTGCATGTAGCTAGTGACTATACAGCGCCGTGACAGGGTTGGGGAAACACCTGTTTGAGCGTGCATCCAGCGGCTTGTACTTGTCCTTTTTCACAAGCTCGTAGGCATCGAGCCGGCGCTTGGCAGTCATCACCGTCAACACCCGTGCGATGCTTTTCCGCACCTTCTTAATCTGATTCACCTTCGCCGGCTGCCCGCCCACCTGCTTGGCGACGCGCAGCGTCATGAGCTCCAATCGCAGATCATCTTCCATGGTCGAGAGCTCGTCGAGCGGCTTTGTCCAGATGTCGCGCGCTTTGACTCCCCCTGTTTTCCCTCCCCGCAATCGCATCACCCCTCCCGTGTCCACACCAACACTACGCGGAAGCTCCGCGGAAGCTGTCCAGGCGGCCGTCTGAGATGTGAGCGCAACGTGCGCAAAGAGCATGGCGGTGACCAGCACTCCTGACGCACAACCATTGCGGTGGCACAACGCACTGCGTCCCGTCAGCCTCGCCATCCTTCTGGCAAACCCTCTCGATTGGGGCTGCCGTGTCTTGAAATCTCCCAATTGACAAGTGTCTTGAGCAAGATACTGGCGGTCTGCTAGAGCATGGGGTGGCGGCTGAGGCACAATACGAACCGCACTGTCTCCAGCGTCAAACCCCGACGGGGGGGCTGTCAGCACAGTGCTGTCAAGCAGTCTTGCACCTCCACTGTTGAGCGCTCTCACACGCACCGTTGCCTTTGCCGGATGGCTGCGTATTTTGCGCTTAGTGTTGGGTCAACAATACGCAAAAGCACCGCCAACACGTAAAAGAATCATAAAAGAGAAACATCAACAAATACATGTATTTGGTACTAGGGATGCATGGGGGTAAGAAATCGTTCTGACTTACGTACCTCGCGGCTGGCAAGGGTCAGACACTCGAAAGGATGACAACGGATGAGTGGACGCACCCAGACCGTGCCTTCCTCATTGATGAAAAGCAGATTGGTGCTGGCCTCAAGGGCTCCAGGTATGCCTTCTTCTCCAGGAAACTAAGGCCATTGGGGGAAGAGGGGGGGTGGGGGGTTGTGGAGGGGTGTAATGCGAATGCATTTACGCTCTCTGCCATGCAGCAAGCCCGCGAGAGCAAGAGCGTGTCCTGCAGAGATTCTATGGCTTCCCACACGCTGGGGTGTTTGTGCATGCTTTACTCACAATGCAGCACCGTGCAGGTCAAACCAGAGGCTGGAGTCGCTGTTTGAGGGATGCGTGAGCGCATCTCCGCAGGACGAGCTCGCTCGCTTGTTTGTCATGGACAAGCTTACTGGCATGGGGGCAAAGAACCTATCGAGCGGCAACCTGCTCGGCGACCGCCTCGGCATGTCGATAAAGCCCAAGGGCAAGTTCGATGCGCAGTCTGGCAAATGGTACAGGTCGGCCAAGGTGGCGCCGCATGTTGTCCAGTCCGTGGGCCTCCAGGATCTGATGGAGGCGCTCAATGAGCCCGCGATCAAGTTTGACTCACAGTCCCAGCAGGGGGTGGTATTCAACATAGTCCCAAGCGATGGAGGGGGAGGTATGGAGCTCAGCCTCATGTGCATTGGCGACACACACGTTGATGTCGATTCTCAACTCCAGACGGCGCTGTCCAAGGTGAAGGAGCTCTTGGCTGCTAATGAGAGCAGTATCACGGCCGATTCGGTTGCTGGCTTTTCCATGTTCCAATCCCAGAGCGGCGAGCCAGCCGTCCAACTGGGCGACGCACAAGACTCTTGCTCAGGCATGACTCTGTTCGCTCCCCCAGCAGACAGGCAGCAGCCTGGGGACGTGACGATAGAAAACGCATGCGGAATGTCCATGTTTACCTACGCGCCGGCTGCAAAGGAGAGCAAGAAAAGGGGGAAAAAGCTCGGAGAGACTGCATGCGAATTCGCTGTGCAGGACTCATTGAATGGTATGAGCCTCTTTGAAAAGCCCGCTGGTTGGACGGCGCCCACGAACATCTGTGCTACAAACTCGCAAGCGGGCATGACCATGTTTGCCCCGGAGGGACCCGTGAAGCCACCAGCTGATGATGTTACCTTGGACAGTGTGTGTGGAATGGGTATGTTCTCGTGGAAGATGGAGGGTATGGACGAGGTCGAGATCTCAAGGGCGCTGTCTCAGGCGTCAACCAGGGGTAGCCAGGACGCATCTTTCAAGTCGTCTTACAAAATGACACCGGTGGGTTCGATGAGCTCGGTGGTGTCGGCGCTCAATGACGACGACGTGTTGGAATTGATGGAGGGGTTTGCGGGGTTCACCTTCTTTAATCGTGCCCCCAAACATTTGGTTCCGGAGGATGAGCTTGTGGCTGCCGAATCGAGCGCTGGTATGACGTTGTTTGCACGCAGTAATAGCAGGCAAAAGCTGTACTCGGATGTGTCGGCCGAGTCGTGCATGGGCCTGTCCATGTTCAGTATGGAGGACGCAACGCAGTGAGATGCCAGTGATGCAAGTCTTTGATGCACCCTTGCATACCATTCGCGCTCCATTCTGATGCCTTTAAACCAGAGCGTTCAAGACTGAGGGAAAGAAAGAAAGATGGAGCGTGAGAAAGGCGCCGCGCATTGCGATGGCGTGACCGCATGCCTCACGCTCTTCTGTCTGAGTGATTTGTTTTTTTTAATACAGTGGTTCAATTCCAACTGAGGGGTTGCTAAGTCACAGCGTCAAGACGAGCAGGACAGATCTGCTGTCAGCTGAGCCCTGTTACGCAGCCTGCAAAGTCGGAGAGGCGGCGTGCGACGATACGGCACATCAAGACACATGTATCTTTTTTCCCAAGCTGCTACTGAGGTTCCTAAAGAGCTCCAGAAACTTCTTCTCCAGAAAAAAACGGGAGGGGGTGTTCAGGTGGGGTTGGGGATTTTCGAACGCACGCAGATTCTCAGTGGAATCCAGTTTACAACGCATTTCATCGAATTTGTTGTTGTGGAAACGAAGCGATTCGTCGGTAGTACTGTAAACGTGATCTTGATGCGGCAAACCTGCGGCCAGCACTCGAGCAGCCTGAGGGCTGCGGAAAGACAACGCCGAGCGCGAGAAAATTCTTTTCCGAGCGAATTTGCTATGTGTTCCTAATATCAGAATGTAGAGGAGACTGAGATGTAGGTCTCTGCACTGTTTGGGTACTTGCGAAAAGAGAACCGCTGCGCATTGGCAACTTCCGGGAAAAAATGAAAAATGTTTCGCCCACAAAAAAGAACGGCAATTTGGCTCGCAGGCACTCCCGCAATGAATTTGAAGACGTGCGTAAACACAAAAGCAACACAGACGAACAAAACAACAACTCACATAATAACCACAACAGACTACACATTTACAAAACACAGAACAGAACACAATGATAAATGAAAAAAGAACTCATTTATGTACTATGTGTATATATATATTCATAGTTACATATAAATATATAAATATACTACTATATGATATATGGATGGAAAGGAGGGTACTGATGGAGGCTCGGAAACGAATTAAACCCTGGTACGAATTCTAATCTCCGGGTACCAAATTTGCACCTATGAAGACCCAGTCAGTGACCAACTTTTGAAAATGAAAATCACAAAGTGAACAAAATTTCAAATCTCCTGAAACGATAAATAGGCACTGTGTTGGATTTGAATATCTTGGAGTAGTTACAAAATACACGCGGAGATATCAATTTTATCAACAAAGCGTAATACACAAAAAAAAAGCTGACAAACTTGAACACCGTTGAACATAGATAACACTAAAATTGGTTCACTATGCTGCTCGCGGCAGTGCCAGCATCCGATTGTGGTCTTTTCGTTTCCGATCCCTTGTACAGATAGGTTTTGGTTTTGGTTGGTTAAGACGCGACACCGCTAACCCTATCTGGAATTTAGGAACGCATACGAGTGGTGCACAGTAATGCACGGACCGTCAAGCTTCCGGCACAATATCCCGCCATAGACTCGGATCTGAAGTCGTACGTGTAACCAAAAGGCAGCAAAAAGGAACAGAAAAAAACACACCATAAAAAATGTATCAGGTATGAACAGAACACAGAACAAGACAAAACAAACAATTCCATGAGTCTTGTTTTTGTTCGTCACGTTTTTTTAAGTGATTACCTAGACCATAAATACCCATGAGGGTTGGCGGTGTGGCGGCTCAACCAACCAAAACCAAAACCAACATCTATGTTGCTTTTTTGTTATTTTTAATGCGTTCAAAACACCGTTTCTATCCGTGTCCACTCCGAGTCGATCCATCTAAATACGTATGCATACCTATGTATACATGAATATTATATCAACATATTTAACAAACAAAAAATGTGAATATATCAATATATTTACAAAAAATCCAAAATAAAAGAACGAGATTAAATCAAGACAACTGTCCATATACACATACTTATGTACATGGCTGTACATACAGCCCGATCCGGAAAACATCATGATTAATTGGGTGCTCACCACCCGCTTAGTCCAGTGTTTAAGTTGGGTATTCACCACCTAAAAAAGAAAGAAAGAAAAGATGAGACTCGAAATGGTCGCCAGAATGGAAATCACAATCCTGAATGGTTATCACAGGTTTATTTTCAAACTGTTATTTTGAAAAGAAACTAAATTGACAATTTAGCGTTCCGATTTCCATTCTGATGACCATTTCGGATCTTATTTTTCCGGGACCGGGCTGTAATCATCAACATAATCATAATAATCATATATGTACATCTTCCCTCCTCTGAATCTCTTTACGTCTCTGTTCATGGCCAGAAGCTCAATAATGAACGCAAATCCGACATTCTTTGTTCGTGTAGTGTTGTAAATGATTTTAGTTGACTCGGACATGACAGTTTTTGGGGAGAGGTTAACATAAACTGTACTTCAAAAGAATCCGGACGATACATGGCCATCATCTTCCGCATTCTTTTGAGTATTCCAGCCGATTCATGCCTTTTCTTTTTTTGGTCTTTTTTTCTCGTACAAATTGTTGAGGCAAATGTGCGCAACACATTGCAACGCTTGCTTTTTCCGGGGAACTCCGAAAATCTACAAATACGGGATAGGAGACAATCAGGGATTGGGACAGAACCAAGTTGCAAGGTCACGGCCTGAGTCACGTTGTGGGAAGGAGTTGATCCGAGTCCGAGTCAGAGCCCATACAAAAGTAGAGTCCTTTGATGCACACCGCCTGACACGTGAATCTATGCAAACTCTAGGCGTATGCACGCAGTCTGTGCCGAAGGCGGTCGCTGTTGGTTCAAACCAGAGGGACCTATGGCGAGCCAAGATGCGCGCAGGACGATTTTTCGTGCAAGGAGCGACGTTTCAGTGTATGATCCTGACCATTCACCTTAAGGTGGGGTTGGGAATTTTTCGAACGAACGAGGATTCTCAGTGGAATCCAGTTTACAAGGTATTTCATCGAATTTGTTGTTGTGGAAACGAAACGTTTCGTTGGTAGTAATGTAAATGTGATCTTGACGCGGCAACCCTGCGGCCAGCGCTCGCGCATGTCTGCGGTTCTTCCCGAGCGCGGGCGCGCTTTAGCCCTGCAGCTGCCGTGCGCCACACGAAGTTCGGAATTCCCGTCGGAGGATTTTTGCACTTTAATGTGTTTTGGGGGGTATCGCGAAGTCAAGGTAAATGAATGAAAAAGGGCATGCCCTTTTACACCCCCAAAAACACGTTTTTTTGAAAAATCGGCAGATCAACGCATAAATGCGTTTCGTAAATGCATTTTATCCACCGTGCGGGGTACAGGAGAGGTATTCTCGGGGTGTTTGGCACAGTTTTGGGGCGCGGGAAAACGAGGGGAACAAGATGCAAAAACAGTATTTCAAAAAAAAAGGGGGTGAAAATCGAAAAAAAAGCCGAAATTTGTTGGGAAAAAAATAAAATGCCACAAAATCGTCGGGGCCTTGCAGTGAAAGGCCCCGACGATCACGAGGCAACCTGCGAGTGTTGTAGGGAAGTTATGGCCCTTGTTATGTTCAGTTATGGCCCTTGTTATGTTCCTGATATCAAAATGTAGAGAAAAGATTTTCCAAGCGAATTTGCTATATGTTCCCAATACCCAAATTCAGTCACGGTGGAGATTAAGATCTAGGTCTGTGCACTTTTTGGGTACTTGCATAAAGAGAGCCGCTGTGCAATGCCGAATTCTGATTTTTTCTGGGGCCATACATGTTTTGTTCCCAGAAGTCGCCGTTGTGCAGCGGTTCTCTTTACAAAAGTACCCAAAAATTGCACAGACCTAGATCTTAGTTCCCTCTTCATTTTGGTATTAAGAACATATAGCATATTCATTCGGAAAAATCATGTTCTAACGCTCGGCGTTTGCTTCCCGCAGACATGCTCGAGCGCTGCAGGCTGCCCACAGGTTTGTCGCGTCAAGATCATGTTTACATTACTACCGACGAATCGTGTCGTCTCCACAACAACAAATTTGATGAAATGACTTGTCCGCCCAAGGATGGAGAAATCGCACTCTGATCATTCACGAATGGGTCGATTCCCGATTTTCAGTATTAGCTGGTGGTGAATTGACAATTACTGAGATTACTGAGTACATATATTTTAGTCTCATATTGACCCGAGTTGAATTTAAAAGTGACTAAAATATTGTACCACGGGCACTTATCATTGGACTGATTCCGTTCTTGAGAAACACATTTTACTACATACCAGCGATTCGTGGCCGATCAGAGTGCGATTTCTCCATTCTTGGGTGGAAACTGGATTCCACTGAGAATCCGCATTCGTTCGAGAAACACCCAACCCCATCTTAAGCTGTACAGATCCTTATAACTCCTAGTCAAGAAAAAAGATAGAAAAAGGAAAAAAAGCAAACGTTCGAAGGCATTTACCCGTCAAATGGCATATGGCGAAAAAAATATTCGACAAGAAATAACCATTTCATGAAAAAGTCCTGGGCATGTTAATAATTTAACTTTTTGAGGTGAAGTTTTGCTAGTTTTCCACACATTTTGTTAGACCCCCTTCCGGTGCTCGTATCCCCATAAAAATAGAAAGTGAAATGAACATCTCTAAATTCTGGATTAGAGGTCTGACAACGATTTTGCCATCCGAGTCCGAAACATGTTTCATAAAAAAATGTTCCTGCTGAAATACCCTTTCAAGTTAACCGTCAAACTGCTGTCAAGTTTTCCCCTTGACTCGGGCGAGTCGAGGGGATGGAAGCTGAACAAAAAAGGTGGAAATATTTTTTAGCACCCAGCTCGAAAAAACAAACTAGCCCGGGCCAGATGGCCCGAACGACTCGGGCTGGGAGGCGCGCGGCGACAAGCGCTCACTGGCAGCGCGCAGTTGCGCGCCCACTGGAGCGGACCATAGTGATGAGGAAATATGAGGGGAGCGGATTTTTTATAGGGGAGCGCTCCGTCGCCACGTGCCCCCGGGCGACTCCGTGGGCCTATTTCGCCGTTATCACTGCTCAACTCTAATCAAATATGACAGCCTTCCATGTGTGGAACTTTTGTTATGTGTGGCATTTTTTCAAATGGAAAAAAGCGCTTCTTCCTCCGTTCGTTTGTTTGTTCGGTTATAAAAACCCGAAAATCAGTGCTTCACCTCCCGCCCTGGGATTGAAGTAAAATCCCTGGGAGTATATCCACTCGGGCCGCGTAGCTCTTTCTGCAGTCCTACCAAAGGTACACCACCGCCCGGAGACACTCTACATGCCAACTGAGATTAACACTCCACCAGTTCACGGGTTGGCTCGCATCCCTGGGTATGCAAACCCCACACATGCGCATTCTCAGCCACTGAATAGCGTCCTGAGTTTCCCCTCGTCTGATCCCCCTAAGCACTAACACTCACAACAGTCTCTTGCCTTAAGTACCAACACTCAAGGGAGTCAGGGTGAAAAAAGGGGATAGGGGGCAACCCATGATCGATTTGGTAGTTAATAAAAAAGCGGCCTCCCGCCAACAAAACAAAAATAAAAATCTGCATGTGGAGAAACAGACACAACGTGTACACACTGCAAGATGGGTGTAGGGGCGTACCTGAATGGTGTACACTGTCGGTGTGGCACATTTGGAAAGCAACAAACATGGCAAGAGGGCAGTAGGGGCACCGCACCTGGGGAGCGCGTCAGGCAGTGTTGAACCGCGGGCGGAGGCGGAGTATAATAAGTAGACGGGTATGGTACGTTTAGGCAATCATTCAACACGACAGCAGACATAGTGTAGGTCCACAGCACCTGCGTCGGGTGAAGAGCGTCGTAATACTAGGTTCAAAATATAACAAGGACACAGACAGGACGGGTATGGAGGCGTACCGGGAATGTGCGCACAGTTGTATGTTGTGCCATACCAAGGCAGAAGACATCTTAACCTAAGTCACAGTCATCCGTATACAAACAAGGCCCGCACAACATAAGTCATGCTTGCCCGGGCAAGTACTGCATCTCTGGCGTGTGCACAGTCTCCCAAACTCTTTCTGATGTGCAAGCTGAATCTGATTGGATGAGCTCCACTGATGAACTCCAAAGCCCCGACATTCCCTTGCGGGGAGTCAGCACGATTCTGAGAAGAAACCTCATCTTCAATAAAACCTGTGCTACCCCAAGAGAAATATGGTGCTGCCCAGCCCGACATTAAGATGTTGTACTCCCCCGTTCGCTCATAGACAAGGAAAGGCGCACGCCAGCACCTTCAATCCTAAGACTATCCCAAGCTCCAGATAATCGTGGATTACTGCCAACCCCAAAAGAGACCTACGATTCGAATTTGAATGCAGTTACTTTGAGCATTTGGTCACCTCGGACCCTAACATCTATTTTTTGTACCAAAGAATTGTAAAATCCTGGTTTGCTTCTATCCCCTCGCGCATTGCGAATCCCAAAGGAGAGGCTCTCCCTAGGGGCTCAATGGAGGATTTTGGCCAGATGATTTTTTGTAAAAAATCTCCTTTGGGTAACATATCATGGTCACATAATATCCTGTAATGGCGGCGAAGCGCAGCGCTGGAACAATTGATGACAGATCAAGCATAATGTATGCTTTGGAGCACAGGTTCCATTGCAGGTGTATATGAACACCACTGCTCTTAGTCTCGAAATTAATCCACTTTTGGCATCGCAGCTTCCAGCGCAGTGCTGCACCAATCATTATGATAAGTCAGACATTATTCAAAAAAGATATGAGTCCAAAGCTTTTTGATGTTTTGCCGCCACACAGCTGGCACTCCCAGTACGTCAGGAACGGTCATAGGTGGTGTGCAAATAAGGAAGCCTGGAATCGCCTGGCCGAAGCAATCCCTCAATGGACCATGGACTTAATAGCAAACGCATACACATGTACTCAGATAAAAGAGATACAGAACAAAACACTCATTAAGAAACACGG
>Ga0105053_10012606_pt1 | contig 10152 bp, 8 predicted proteins | sample BON01_FD_78093 | JGI IMG/M metagenome (GOLD analysis project Ga0105053, IMG submission 78093) | Freshwater microbial communities from Lake Bonney liftoff mats and glacier meltwater in Antarctica - BON-01 | ecosystem: Environmental > Aquatic > Freshwater > Ice > Glacier meltwater | place: Lake...
CCCTTGCCGACCGCGCTGCTGGCCCTGCCGGTGGGCATTGTCGGGGCCATCGCCATCAGCCTTCTGACGGACCGCTGGGTCTATCGTTTTTACCGCGAGCGCAAGAGCGCGCCGGTCATCTTCGTCATCGCCTCGATCGGCGTGATGTTCATGCTGAACGGCATCGTGCGTGTCGTGATCGGGCCGGACGACCAGACCTTCTCCGACGGCTCCCGTTTCCTGCTGCAGGTCGGCGAATTCCGGGAATGGACCGGGCTGAAGGAAGGCCTGGCGATCAAGATGAGCCAGGCCCTGACCCTGGTGGTCGCCGTGATCTGCGTCGCCGCACTTTTCCTTTTTCTGCAACGCACCCGCGCGGGCAAGGCGATGCGCGCCTACTCGGACAACGAGGACCTGGCGCTGCTCTCGGGCGTCGATCCCAGCCGGGTCGTGTTCTATGCCTGGGTCATCGCGGCGACCCTGGCAACCATTGCCGGAACGCTCTATGGCCTGGACAAGAGCTTCAAGCCCTTCACCTACTTCCAGCTTCTGCTGCCGATCTTCGCGGCGGCCATCGTCGGCGGAATCGGCCAGCCGCTGGGCGCCATCGTCGGCGGCTTCATCGTCGCCTTTTCCGAGGTGATGATCACCTACGCCTACCGCAAGTTCCTGCTCTATCTGCTGCCCCAGGAATGGGTGCCCGACGGCCTCGTGCAGTTCCTCTCGACCGACTACAAGTTCGCGATCTCCTTTGTCATCCTGGTCGTCGTCCTGCTGGTGCGCCCGACCGGTGTCTTCAGGGGCAAGGTGATATGACCGTGAACCTTCGCGCCTGCCTGTTCTTTGCCGTGATGGCCCTTGCCCTGCTTACCGTCGGCTTCGTGCAGTCCTGGGCGCTCAGCCTGACGATCCTGAACCTCTGCCTGATCTCCTCGATCATGGCGCTCGGTCTCAACATGCAGTGGGGTTACGCCGGGCTGTTCAACGTCGGTGTCATGGGCTTTGCCGCCCTGGGCGGTGTCGCCGCCGTCCTGGTGTCGCAACCGCCGGTGCCCAAGGCCTGGGCGGTGGGCGCAAGCGGCATGGGCCAGACGGTTCTGGCCCTTGTCGCCTCGATCGCCGTCATCTTTCTGATCCGTCGCGCCATGTCCAAGGGCCCGCTGCGCGCTGCGGTAACCTTTGTCCTGGCCATTGCCGCATACGGGTTCGTGCGCATCTTCTTCGATCCGGCCACAGAAGCCATCGAGGCCGTCGATCCCTCCAAGAGCGGCTATCTGGGCGGCCTGGGCCTGCCGGTGATCCTGGCCTGGCCAATCGGCGGCCTGATCGCGGCCGGTGCCGCCTGGATGGTCGGCAAGATTGCGCTCGGCCTGCGCGCCGACTATCTCGCCATCGCCACCCTGGGCATTTCCGAGATCGTGCTGGCCATGCTCAAGCATGAGGACTGGCTGGCGCGCGGCGTCAAGAATGTCGCCGGTCTTGACCGCCCGGTGCCCTACGAGATCGAACTGCAGACGACCGACTGGTTCCTCGGCCTTGCCGAAAGCCTGGGTGCCTCGCCGATCGAAGCCTCCAGCATCTTCGTGAAGGTCTGTTACGCCCTGCTCTTTGCCGCCGTGCTGCTGGCGGTCATGTGGCTCGCCGAAAAGGCGCTGCACTCGCCCTGGGGCCGCATGATGCGCGCCATCCGCGACAACGAGACCTCCGCCGAAGCCATGGGCAAGGATGTCACCCGGCGTCACCTGCAGATCTTCGTGCTTGGCGCTGCTGTGGTCGGTCTCGCCGGGGCCATGCTGGTCACGCTCGACGGCCAGTTCACCCCGGGCACCTACAATCCGCTGCGTTACACCTTCCTGATCTGGGTCATGGTCATCGTCGGCGGCTCCGGCAACAACTGGGGCGCCGTGCTCGGCGGTTTCCTGGTCTGGTTCGTCTGGGTCGAGGCCGAACCGGTGGGCCTCTGGCTGATGGACCTGATGACTTCGGGCATGGGCGCAGACAGCCCGCTGCGCGCCCACCTGCTCGAGAGCGCACCGCACATGCGGCTCTTTGTCATGGGCCTGATCCTGCTGCTGGTGCTGCGCTTCAGCCCGCGTGGCCTGCTGCCGGCACAGAATCGGCACTGAAGGACTACAGCGCCGCCAGAACCTTGCCCGGATTGAGCAGACAACCGGGGTCGAGCGCCTGTTTCATCGCACGCATCACGGCGATCTCGGCAGGGCTGCGCGAGATCTCCAGCCAGTCGCGCTTTTCCAGGCCGATGCCGTGTTCGGCCGAGATCGAACCGCCAAGCGCCTCCAGTCGCTCATAGACGACGCGTTCGATGGCGTGGCGGTCCGCATCGGTTTCGTCGGTCGGCACCATGAAATGGAGATTGCCGTCGCCCAGATGGCCGAAGGTGAAACAGCCCGGGTGACGCCCCTGCCCGTCCAGTTCGCCCTGCACCGCGGCGACATAGTCGCCCATCAGACCGATCGGCAGGCTGACATCGAAGGTGATGGTCGGGCCGCCCTCGGTCTCGGCATGTTCGCTGTGATCGCGCACCGCCCAGATTGTTTCGGCCTGGGCCCGCGATTCGGCAATCACGGCATCGTTGACCAGACCCATTTCCATGGCCGCCCCCAGGGTCGCCTCGAAGCGCGCCCGGTCTGCGACCTGATCGGCGCCCAGGCTGTCGATCACGATGTAATAGGGATGGCCATGGGGCAGCGGCGGCTTGCCGCCGCAGACATGTTTGGCCGTGGCGGCATAGAACTCCGGCCACATCACCTCGAAGGCTGAAAGCGTGCCGCCCAGCCCCTGGTCCATATGTTTGAGCAGCGCGGCAACGGCGGCAAAACCCGGCGCAGCAGCAAGTGCGGTGACTTCGCTGGCCGGTTTCTCGCGCACCCGCAGCACGACGCGGGTGACGATCCCCAGGGTGCCTTCCGAACCGACAAACAGGTGTTTGAGGTCGTAACCCGCGTTGTTCTTGATCATGCGGTTCATGGAGGAGAGCACGGTGCCATCGGCCAGCACCACTTCCAGACCCAGTACGCTGTCGCGCGTCATGCCGTAGCGGATGACGCGGTTGCCGCCGGCATTGGTCGAGACATTTCCGCCGATGGTGCAGGACCCTCGCGCAGCCAGGTCGAGCGGCAAAAACAGACCGGCGGCCTCGGCAGCCTCCTGGGCGCTCTGGAGCACGACACCGGCCTGGACGGTCATGGTCCTGTTGGCCGGGTCGATTTCTTCGATCGCGGTCATGCGTTCGGTCGAGAGGATGAGATCGTCGGGCGTGGTCGTCGCACCGCGCACCAGACCGGTCAGGCCGCCGTGCACCACCACCTTCTGTCCCGCGGCATGACAGAGCGCCATGACACGCGAGACTTCCTGCGTCGTGCGCGGGCGCACCAGCAGGCCGGCATGCAGGTTGTCGGCAAACCAGCCCGGACTGCGCCCGGCGATGGCCGCGCGGTCGAGCACGCCGCCGGGACCGACGATCGCGGCCAGCGGCTCCGCCAGATCCTGGAGTGCCACGCCTCAGGCCGCCCGCAGTTCGGCTGCCAGCGCCTTGATATGCTCCAGGCCCAGACCGCAGCAGCCGCCGATGAGCTGGACGCCGGTGTCGAGCCAGGCCCGTGCCTCGCGCGCCAGGTCGGGCGGCGCGATGATGTCATTGAAGCGCCAGTACGGCATCTCGAAGTGGCCGGAATCGGGATAGGCCAGCATCGGCCCGCTCCAGTCCTGGCGCAGGCGGACGAGAGCCGGGCCCGTGACGTTGACGTTGGAGTGCATCAGGCCGACGACCTGCGCCGTTCCCGAAAGTGCTGTGGCGATGACCTCGGCAAACGGGATGCTCTCGCGGGCAAAACTGACAATCCGGTCATCCTCCGAACGCACGCTCAGGCCGCACCAGACTGGCAACCCGGTCTCCTGCGCGGCCTGCAGGGCAAGGCGGATATGGCGGGGCCGCGACATCATCTCGAGCATGATGAAGTCAACGCCGCTTTCCTTGTGCAGGCCGGCAAGCTCGCGGAAGTTGGCAAGGACCTGTTCGTCGGAGGGATACTTGTCGGGGTCGTTGCGCTCATCGCCCGGCAACATGGGCATCATGTGGGAGAGCGAACCACCGATGGCGACATCGCGCGCCCCGGCAGCCCGGTCGCGCGCGCGGTGGGCGATTTCGGCCGCCTCGCGGGTCAGGGCCTCGGTCTTATCGGCGTGGCCGGCCGCTTCCAGCATGTGACGCGCGTTGGCATAGGTGTTGGTGATGATGACATCGGCGCCGGCACGGATGTAATCCTCGTGCACGCCCAGCAGAATCTCGGGATTGGTGCGGGTCGCCATGGCGCACCAGGCGCCATCGACCATGGCCGCCCCGCGCTTCTCCAGTTCGGTCCCGGTGCCGCCGTCCAGCAACAGCACCTCGCCGGCGGCCAGGCGGCGGGTTATCGAATCCATGATCATGGCTCAGGCTCCGGCAAATGTTGCGGGAGCAGTCTAGCGGGACCGGAGCATCGCGCCAGCCCGCCCGTGCCAAGAGAAATAGAGAGCCCGCTCGGACTCGAACCCGGGACTCTCTCTCCGCGTATGAGCCCGGGCGACTTCTCGCCCTGGTTCCATAGGCCGGACTTTGCCGTAGGCTGCGGTGCCGTGCTCTCGCGGTAACGCTGGCCTGCAATCGGAGGCGGAATGGCAAGGACTTGGATGATCCGCGCGAAGCAAGGTGGCCGTCTCTTCGATGATTTCAAGGACCGATCTGCCGTTGCCATTGGCTGGGCCGATGTTGGTTCACTCGAAGACCTGCATGATCGTGAGACAATATCCGCGCGCGTCGCGGCTTGTTGGCCCGACTGGCATCCCCAGAAAATCAGTATGTCTGTTGGCCAGCTCTATCGTTTCAGAGAAGAACTCGCGATCGGGGATCGCGTCGTTACCTACGACCGTGCGCGGCGCGTGTACCTTGTTGGAACGATCAAAGGGCAATACCGCTACGACCCGGAATGGGCCGAGGATGCCTCAAACGTGCGCGACGTGTCATGGGATGGCGAGATTTCCCGCGACGTCCTGAGCATCAGCACAAAAAACAGTCTGGGAGCCATCTCGACCCTTTTCCTGCTTCCCCCAAAAGCGGCTTCTGAAATTGAGGTCGCGCTTTCGGGTCTTAGTAGTCACACCTCGGCAATCCCGACCGGCGACGTTGATGAAGCTGATGAAAGCGACCTGCTCAAAGATGTCCAAGAGCGTGCCGCCGAGTTCATCAAGGACCATCTCTCCGGACTTGATTGGGATCAGATGCAAGAGCTCGTCGCGGGCCTGTTGAGAGCGATGGGCTACAAGACGCGTGTATCGCCATCGGGACCGGATCGTGGAAAGGATATCGTCGCCTCCCCTGACGGCTTCGGTTTTGAGGCCCCACGGATCGTCGTCGAGGTGAAGCATCGACGGCAAACCATGGGCTCACAGGAGGTTCGCAGTTTCCTGGGCGGGCGCCATCGTGATGACAAGGGGCTATACGTTAGCACAGGCGGGTTCACCCGGGAGGCCTACTACGAGGCTGAGCGGGCCAACATTCCGGTGACGTTGATGAACCTGGACGATCTGGTGGAGGCAATAACGGAGCACTATGAAGCGCTCGACATAGAAACCAAACAACTCATCCCGCTGAAGCGGATCTATTGGCCCACATGAGCTACGCAACAATTGCCCTCGCAGGAACATCCTCCACGAGCACTGGAACAGCACACGCTCAGACGAGGCCTCTGCAAATGCCTTGATGCCTCACCAGAAAATGGTGAGCCCGCCGGGGCTCGAACCCGGGACCCTCTGATTAAAAGTCAGATGCTCTACCAACTGAGCTACAGGCTCAAAGCGGCGCGACCATAGGAGTCGGCCCCTGCCCGGTCAACCTCGCGCTTGCGGTGTTATTCGACATAACATGTGCCGACGCATGGCAACCCGACACCATCCCGGCGAAAGCCCCCTGAGCGGCCACGAACGGCGACGCGACAACCTGCGCGGCGCCGTCTTCATGATCGCTGCGGCCGCCGCCTTTGCCGCAACCGCGGCGCTGGTCAAGGCGCTGGGCGACAGCGGCATCGACGCCTTCCAGACCGTGTTCGTGCGCGCCGTGGTCGGCCTGATCGTGGTCGGACCGATGCTGTGGTCACGCAACATCGTGCCGTGGCGCAGCCGCCACATGAAGCTGCACCTGTCGCGTTCGGTCAGCGGCGGCCTGGGCGTGACGGTCGGCTTTTATGCCTTCACCGTCATTCCCCTGGCCACGGCCACGGCGATGAACTTCACCACGCCGCTGTTCATCACCCTGCTGGCGGCTGTGGTGCTGCGCGAAAAGGTCGGCTGGCGCCGCTGGTCGGCGACCACGGTCGGTTTCGTCGGCGTCATCGTGATGATCCAGCCGGGCGGTGCGGCGTTCGATCCGCTGGCCCTGATCGTTCTGGTCCAGGCCCTGTGCATCGCGGTTTCGGTCGGCCTGGTGAAAAGTTTTCCCAGAGCCGAAAGCCAGCTTTCGATGCTGTTCTTCACGTTCTGCTCGTCGGGACTGATCGCGCTCTGGCCGGCCATGGCCAACTGGGAGATGCCCGATCTGCGCGAGGCATTGCTGCTGCTCGGCGTGGCGTTTTTCGGGATCATTGCTCAGGCTTGCGTGCTGCGCGCCTACCGCTTGGGCGAAGCCAGCTACATCGCGCCGCTGTCCTACATCCGGCTGATCTTCGCAGGCCTGCTCGGCGTGCTGTTCTTTGCCGAATACCCCGACATCGCGACCTGGATCGGTGCTGTCGTCATCATCGCCGCGGCATTCTACACGGCGCGCCGTACGGGAGGACCGGTTGGCGGTTAACAGCCTGCCTGTCCCACCGTCAGCGGTTTTCTGCTAGCCGAAGACCTTCTTCAGCAGCGCGGTCGAACGTTCGACCGGGTTGTTGCGGATCGCGGCTTCTTCCTGGGCGACGTAGAAGAAAATCCCGTCCAGGGTCTTGTCGAGCGCGTAGTCGGTGATGTTGGCCTTGGCATCGGGCATGAAGGGGATGTTGTCGTATTCGCCCATCATGGAATCGTAGGACTGGATCGCACCGACATCCGAGAGGCTCGAATCAACCACCGGCCGCATCGAGTCCTTGAGCTCTCCGCCCGACGTGCGCCGCAGGTATTGCGTCGCGGCATCGTCGGGGCCGTTGAGGATGCCCTTGGCATCGTCGATCGACATGCCCTCGATGGCGCCCCAGAAGATATCGGTGGCCTGGCCCGAGGCCTCCTCGGCGGCACGGTTGAGCTTGAGCTCCAACTCGTCGGCCATGTCCGACATGCCCACGGTCTTGAGCGCGCTCTGAACCTTCGAAAGTGAATCGGGCAGCGGAATGTGGATGGCCGGATCGGCGTTGAAGCCGTTCAGCGCGCCGACCGTGCCCACGGCCCGTTCCGTACCGATGCCCAGGGCCTCCTTGAGGCCGCTGACGATCTCGCCGGTGTCGAGCCCGGCCCCCAGGCCGCCGCTGCTGCCGCTGTTGCCGGTGAGGCCTCCCAGGGAGCTGGTCAGGCTGTCGGTGTCGCCAGAGGTCAGGCTGTCGAGCAGACCGTCGGCGGAGGCGAAGCGCCACGGCGCGATCACGGTAGCGGCAAGGCCGGCGAGGACAAGACGTCGTTGCATGATGGTATCCCTTCGAAGCGGCTTATTGGGTTGGCAGGGTAACGACCACGGCCCCCCGACCGGTGGCAACCAGCGTGTGTTCGTACTGCACCGTCCGGGTGCCGGCCTTGGTGAGCAAGGTCCAGCCATCGTCGGATTCACGGGCCCATTCGGCGCCGGTCGAGAGAAACGGCTCGATGGTGAAAACCATGCCTTCGCCGATGCGGCGGCGCTCGCGCGGTTCCCACCATGTCGGGATCGTGCCCGGCTCCTCGTGGAGCGCGTTGCCGACGCCGTGGCTGGCCAGATTGCGGATCAGCGTGTAGCCGGCCTTGTCGGCAAAACGTTCGATGCTGCGGCCGATGACGTTGAGGGGCTGGCCGCTGCGCACCGCCTTGATGCCGTGCCAGAGCGCCTTCTTGCCGTCGGCCATCAGGCGCTCGTCGTGGCGCGCGACCGGCGGCACGGCGAAACTCGCGCCGGTGTCGGCAAAGACGCAGCCTTTCTCCGCCGAGACGTCGATGTTGACGAGGTCGCCGGCGCGGATGACGCGGCTGCCGGGAATGCCGTGCGCAACCTCCTCGTTCACCGATATGCAGGTCGCGCCTGGAAAATCGTAACAGAGCTCAGGCGCCGACTGCGCCTCCCTTTCCGCGAGCAGGCGACGTCCCAGATCATCGAGTTCCAGCGTCGTCATGCCGGGCTCCAGCGCAGCACCCATCGCCTGGAGCACGTCGGCGACAATGCCGCCGATCAGCTTCAGGGCTTCGAGCTGATCCTCGTGGTCGATCGTCAACGGCTCACCTCAGGTTGTGCGGCATTCAACTGCCATATCGGGATGATATGCCAGTTTCGTGCCATGGCCCAGATTTGGCCACATCACGGGGTCGCAACGGCAAGGCATGAAGGTCCGGATCGACGGCGCGATCACGACACCGGGTTCACAGCGGCGGGATGTCGCCGCCCCGATAGGTCGTCAGGAACGCCTGGCTCCAGCCCTCCAGATCGCCGGCGCCGATCGCTCCGCGAAGCCCGGCCATGACATCCTGGTAGAAAGTCACGTTGTGTCCGGTGAGCAGCATCGGCCCCAGCATCTCCCCACAACGGAACAGGTGGTGCAGATAGGCACGGCTGAAGCCGCTGCAGGCCGGGCAGGCACAATTCTCGTCGAGCGGGCGTGAATCGTCCTGATGGCGGGCATTGCGGATGTTGATCGTGCCGCGCCGCGTGAAGCCTTGCCCGGTACGCCCGGAGCGGGTCGGCAGCACGCAATCGAACATGTCGATGCCGCGCGCGACGGCGCCGATGATGTCGTCGGGCCGCCCCACACCCATCAGGTAACGCGGCTTGTCGTGCGGCAGGAAGGGCACGGTGGCGTCCAGGGTGCGGAACATGTCCTCCTGCCCCTCGCCGACCGCAAGGCCGCCGACGGCGTAGCCATCAAACCCGATGGCAATCAATGCCTCGGCAGAGGCGCGCCGCAGGTCCTCGTGCGTGCCGCCCTGGGCAATGCCGAACAGGGCATAGCCCTCTCGCGGGACAAAGGCTTCACGGCAGCGCCGCGCCCAGCGCATCGAACGCTCCATGGAGGCCCTGGCGCGTTCATGCGTTGCCGGATGTTCCGTGCATTCGTCCAGCACCATGGTGATGGTCGCGTCCAGATCATGCTGGATCGCCATGGCGCTTTCGGGCGTCAGGTCGTGGTAGCTGCCGTCGACATGGCTGCGGAAGCGCACGCCCGCCTCGGTGATCTTGCGCAGGTCCGACAGCGAAAACACCTGATAACCACCGCTGTCGGTCAGGATCGGCCCGGGCCAGCCCATGAAACGATGCAGGCCGCCCTGCCCGGCGACACGTTTCGAACCGGGCCGCAGCATCAGGTGATAGGTGTTGGACAAAACGATGTCGGCGCCCGCCGCCTTGACCTGATCGGGCAGCATGCCCTTCACGGTGGCCGCCGTGCCCACCGGCATGAAGGCCGGCGTACGGATGGGACCGTGGGCAGTCGAAATGATACCGCTGCGCGCAGCGCCGCTGGCATGCATAAGGCGATAGGCAAACTCGTTCATGTACGATGTCCGGCAACGTCGGGGACGATCGATAGCGCGCCTCAGGCTCCAGGACCAGACCCGTGCGACGACAAACCCTGGTTTCGGCCGGTGCCGTCGCCGCCTGCGCCACTCTCCATCCATTCTCGGTAAGCCCGATCGGCGCGGCGGATGTTTCGCCGGTACCAGAGGCCGATGCTCATCACGATCAGTGTCAGGAAGATCGCTGCGATATGGATCCAGCCGAAGCTGAAATGACCATCGATATCGATCTGCGTGCCGTAGGTTGCAATCAGTCCGCTTATCACCTCATCCATGTCGCCGAGCGCGTGGTCGAAGGCGTCACCCTCGGTGGCCGAGATAGTGGACCAGACGCTGATGGCATAGCCGTCAATCATGGTCTGCGCGGTTCCGCGGACAAACATCCCGCCCCCGTCGGCGCGAAGAACCGCCAAGTAGTAGCGAGCCCTCCTGCTCTCCAGCTTCGATGTTGCG